>Ga0316217_10003251_pt1 | contig 18724 bp, 13 predicted proteins | sample 1anoAmetaG_FD_203633 | JGI IMG/M metagenome (GOLD analysis project Ga0316217, IMG submission 203633) | Freshwater microbial communities from Trout Bog Lake, Wisconsin, USA - 1anoA | ecosystem: Environmental > Aquatic > Freshwater > Lake > Hypolimnion/Profundal zone | place: USA: Wisconsin...
CAAGAGCAAGGGCTAAAAATAGGCTCTGAAAAAAGTTACAATAGTTTAATGAAAGAGCTAATAATATATTAAACATTGATATAATTTTTTAAGCAAACAATCCAATAAAAAATATTTAACGAATATAAATAAAGTATTTTCTCTACATTTCTATCATTAAAAACAGTAGCCATATTTTCCTCAATTTCAAACAAAAATAAAAAACAGCCATATGTTCAATTACACACTTCATATGAAAGAAGATAATATTCAGGTTTTGCTCAAATTCATATGCTTTTCCAGAATGTTTATATTGATATTTAATTTTATGTTGAGTTGAAATTATCTAATGTTTAACCCTGACTCAGAGCCTTCATAAGGTGTGAAAGTTTAGGAAGCTCCCATAAATGAGACCGCTCATAATCCACCCCCAAAGCTTGCTGACCCCAATAAGTGTAAGCTTTCCAAATAGTAAAGGTATTTATTGTAAATGATGAAAAAGTGGGACGCAAAGGGGCTCTAAATTGAAAAGAATAAAATGAAGAAAGAGTAAGAATTCATGAATGATTCGTCAGAGGAGGCTTAAAAGAAATTATTTTAAAAAGGTTATTCTCTATCCTATTAAGGAAAGGTTGGCGTGAATGTCAATAAAAATTTTTAAATTAATAAGATAGAGGAGAATAGACATGATGAAATATTTTCAGGTAAAACCTTTTTTGATTCGGGGTCGGTAATGCCAACTTAGTTTACTTATGAAGAAGTGAAGTATTAGCTTGATTATTTGTAATCAGTTGTGGCTGGATTAAAAATAAAATATAAGTCACTGGAATAGTAAGTCACTCAACAATTGGAATTAGTAGAAGCCACACGTAAATAAATGAACTAAAGTTTCTAGTCTGGTTCAATCGAGAAATTTAAAGTTTACCAGCATATTTATCAAACTTAAAATAAAATCTTAACTCAAATGAGCAAACATTTAGGGGAAAAACGTGTCAGAATAAGTTAGAAATAATCTAGGATATCTTAGTTGAAATCTAAGCTTAAGTGATAGACGCTGACCTATATCTTGAATACAATTCGTCCATAAAATATGATTTGCCTAAAGAAATAGGTCTTTATAGCTCTTTGAAACGGCCATTCCAAACTTCGCCTTCACATTCAGCTTTAGGCAAACCTAAAGACAATCAAATTTTTCCTTTTCGAGAATTTCTGCGAAGAACATCAAAAATTCGCAGAAATAAACAAGCAAATGACAGTTGTGTAATTACTGACATTTTTGGATAAGGCTGAGAAGTAAATCCAAAATAAAGATAAATACATTAGTTTTTAAAAACCACATCTTAGCTGATCTCAATCAGAAGTCAATCCCAGAATTTTAGACGACAGACAAAGCAGCCAACCCAATCGACGAGAATTAAAATCACTATCTTTGCAGAGTTCCAAACGCAGCTGAGGTAAAAGAATCTGCATCTTGTGCTGGAAGAGCAAATCAATCCACTTAAAAATAAATGCGACCAAATGACCAGTGAAAAGGAGGAGCTCTAGATAGACATTGTTTGGGATTTTAACTTAGCATTAGGAATAAGGAGCTTAAAGAAATGCCAGCTAGAAAGGCTGTTCTTGAAGAAGCTGGGAGTGCTGAAGACCTGATCAGATAACTGGAAAAGATTACCATGAGAAGGTATTGAGCTTCATTTCTTCACAGGTTGGGCTGAGAAGATGGAGAAGAAAGCTGATTCTCCGCATCAAACGAACATTGCTAAGTAATAAAGGGAGGAGGGTTGAAATGAATCTATGATAAAGTTCATAGCAAAGCTGTTCTATTTATAAAATTTTGGATTAACTATGATTATTCATCTCAATTTGGCTCGACAGTTATTGGTGTAGTAGCATTCCTTGAACAGTTCTTGAATTTCTTACAAAGAACACTTTAGCAAAAATTTTCCAAAGTTCCACTTGACAAAATAAAAAACATTTATATTAATATTTTTGCTTAATTAAACTAGCAACTATAAAGCGTCTATAAATTCCAGAATGCTCTCGAGAGCACCAGAGAAACCAAGATGTCTTCATTCATTTTTATCTGAATGTCCGCCCACCAAAAATAAACATTTCATCCTATTCTAGATATATAAAGGTTTGTCATTATTTTATTGCATAGTTCAATGATCACATCCATCTTTCCCCAGACTGACTCCATACCTGTAACTATGCCCTCATCAAGAACACCAAGAGTGCTCGCCAGGTGCGCTATCCTTAGGATATTCAGATCATCATACGATCTGACACCCCATCACATGGCAACCTTTTTCTCAGCAATCTCGAAGCTGCAGAGAACCCCCACCTACTCCAAAGTACTCTACCGATGACCAAGAACTCCAAATCACTGCTGTAATCACTGCCACTAAGGGTCAACATCTCCAGCATCCCAAAAACATTGTCCAGTTTAGCAAGTATATTCCACTAGACGATGACTAAAAGTGCGAAATTTATGAATTTCTCGATGAAACTGTCAGCTTTATCCACTAGAAGCTCAAAATCACGAATGTAAGAATCGCGGGATAAAGGTCTTGGTCCATTGTGTCTCAGGGATTAGCAAATCCGCTGCGTTTGCTATCGCCTATATCATGAAAAACAGGCATCTAACTCTTTAGGATGCTTTCAACGAAGTCAAGTCTCGACGCAGAATCGTATGACTGTCTTAATATAGATTGCTCCTCATAGGCGTATTCTTATGCAGCTCAAAAAATATGAAATTCATCTGCTTTAAAAATTTGATCTCAACAGAATCGAGACTGAAGCTGGATAGCCCAAAGAGAACCTAAACAACCTCACAGCCAGGACCTCTAAAGTTAGTAATTTATCTCCAGCTGACAAATTTAAAAGAAAGCAATCCAAAGAACTGAAAATGGATCTAACAGACAGAGAGAAGACAATCCAATAAAAGTCCAAACAACAGTCGCCAAAAGTAAGCGAAAAGATGTTGTCAGTGGATTTCGATGAGGTGAAATCAACCAAGTCATATCATTCTAATAACAGCCGAAGAAATAAGCAAGCCAGCCTCTAGGGCAACAATACTAAACTATAGATTAGAAACCCATAGCAGAGCATCATTTCGAATCAATCCTAACAAAAATCGATAGTCGATCGATCATTTGCTAAATCTCGAGCCAGATCAGAACACAGTCTTAGCTAGCTTCTACTTCAGTAGGTTCCAGATTCTCCTATTCTAACTAAGAAAGCTTCTTCCAGCCGTTAGGAATTCGCCAAAAAGATGAAGAAAGTTGACTCTCGCAATGAAGAGATTAATTTCAAGATTGATAAAGTTCAAGAGCGTTTTTAGAATGAGAACAAAGCCCATAGACAAAACTTGGATATGGAGCTGAGTGAAATTTATCAGATGAAGAACCAAGTTTACACTCACCAGAGCGAAAGAAAATCGAAACTAGCCACAAAAAAATCATTACATAGCTCTACCATGTAAGACCCCCAAATTATGAACTACATCTACAATCTGCCAAACTGAGGATTGCCAGTTTGATCATTTATCTAATAAACCATCCCTTTTTCATCTAATCAGCGTTAATAAAGTCTAAAGCGAATCAGTTAAATATTATTTGATCAGAGGACTTATGCGCTCTCCTTCGTGGTAAATGTTCCCTAGTTTTATTGTTTCAGTAGCTCGCTGAAGCTACTGTTGCTCTTGTGGGTCAGCCAAAGCTCAGTCAAATTCAGATTAGAGTATTCTTATTTCACCTATAGAATGAAAAGCACATCAGCTATTTTGATTGTCCAGTTTGACGTTTAATTGTTTCTGCAGTCAATTTCGCATTTTTTCGTACGTTGCCATACTCCGTTGCTGCTTGGATTGTTGCCATCTCCGTCTGAGATGGTCCACTCTCCTTTTGAATACTAGAGGGTAGCATGGCGTCGGCTGATAGAGGCTTCGCAAATCGAGAGATGGCAGTTGCTAGATCTCCCAATAAAAAGTTTACTTGGCCAATTTTTAAGAATGTAGCGTTGCTGCTTGAAAGAGACGATCCAAAAAGATAGGGCCTAGTTATTGAGCATTTAATTCAGCACGACATAGCCCATGGCCTTCAAATCCTCGACCCTCAGATTCATCAGATAGCATGAATCATAGATCTCCTGGTGTTCGAACAACAAAGGCCGACTATCGCCCAAAACTATCTATGTACCTAGCATACAATCTGGCTTACCTAGCTTGATGGCGGTCTTATTTACTTTTTTGTAGATGCCCGTTTTCGAGTGCATGTCTTTGAGCACAATTTTGCGTGATGGGCGGGCGAACTCCCAAATCAGAAAAAGAAGATGTTCGGGAAGACTTGACCAGTTGGGGGCGAGTTTTTTGTAGTAGCTGGGAAGTGCGCAGTCTAGTGTGCGGAAGATGGGTGAGAAGATGAGGCAGGCATGCACTCTACTTACGGATTGGCTGAGCTCACCCAGATTTAGGGCGTAGGAGTGCTAGTTTTCTTTTTAGTGGATTTCTTCTCCTCGGCCGATCCACAAAAAGCGTCTGTCTAAGCCGAACTCTCTGTCAAGTTTGTTGACAGTTTCAGGGATGGTGTTTGCGGCCTTGATTTTAATTTTTATCATAGTGAGTTATTATTACAAAGGACAGATAAAATGATAGCTGCATTATTATAACTTTTGGTGATTATCAAAGATGGGACAATTTGAGATCAGTCTAAAACTTTGGATTGACTGTTCTCTATCTATAATCATGGTTTATTTGAGATACATTCAGTTAAACTGTCACTATAGCCTGAAAACGGATATTTGAGGAGGTCTTTGGAAGTCAGATTGTCTTCTTTTTACAAACTATTCGATTGTGTTGGTTGGTATATGGAGCAGTTATAGATAGTTTAATAAAGCTACTATGGTTTTATTTATTGAGCCAACATTTATCTGTATACAGACAGAGTATCTGCTTAGTTATTTTGCGTTTTTAGGTCAACTATTCGTTGAGAAATAGGTAACTTAAGAGTTGTTCGGCTAGTTATTGTAAAGTATCGGGAAGTAAATATGAATCATCAAACGAAGCATGAGTAAAGTCTGTTTAGCTATAGCTAGTACATTCAAGGATTTTGAATCACACTCTCAACCAATAAGAGTAGAATTAGGCTATAATTCTTAAGCAGTTTTGGTGGATGTTCCTTATTTGTCCTGTATCTGTGTCAACAGAATGATTAAAGGGGGTACAATCCATTCAAAGGTAAAACTGCCTGGCTGGATATTTTTGAATATGGGTGTATTAGTGTAAGCCTACAGACACAACTGTATCAAACTGATGAAACTCACTGATTTATCATAATTCGAATGTTGATAGCATTTGGATCAAAGTAGCTTACGGGGTTATATACAGCCTCAAATATACAATAACAACAATTAATTCATATGTCTGTGTGGTTTGGCTCCATCTTTCGCACTTCTTTACTTCTCGCGATATCAATTATGCTACTGAATCCTACTTTTTGTGAGAATTTGGAGAAAGGCCTAAATGAGGAAAGCTTGATGAGAAAATAGCCGGATCAGAAGATTTTGACAGATTTGACCTCCAACCATTAGCAGACAATAAGGCAGGCAAGTATTTTTTGGTATAGATTTAGGAATATTGATGCCCAGTCTCTATAGATTTGAGGCTAATGGCTAACTGCAAACAAGTAATAACAGTCCGACGCCTGAAATAATTGTCAAAGACTCTAAAGATCTATAATTTCATGAAGTCCGCTCTGTTTTTCCAAGGATGAAAGTAATGCCTCCAACTTATAGCCTCCCTCCTGCAGACATTCAATCTCTAACTCCAATGGTGCGAGTTCAACCTCTAACCCCACCTGTCCAAGCTCAACCTTTCGTAAACATGAACTCCTTGGATTTCGGTTCCTACGGCATGAACGGTATTATTCGTGAGCAATCAATGCAGGCGCGAAGTTGGCTGGATTTGGTAGACTAAGACCTTCTCACTGAAAGCAGCCTAGCCAAGGAGGAGCATGACTACTACCAAAGTAAGTACAAAATAGATTCCTACATGGAGTTGCCTTTCTGCGTTGTGGTGCCAACTTACAACAACGTGGCAAACGACAGGTATCTGAGAAACATCCGCTCCATACTCATGCAGAACTATGTCAATTACCACATTGTGGTGTTTGATGATGGCTCGACTGATGGGACTGGGGAGATGATTGCTAAGTTTATGAGTGAGCAGATGGTGTTGCGTCCGGAGCGATACTAGATTATACAGAATGGGGAGTCTATGAAGGCTATGCATAATTTGAGACGAGCAGTCAAATAATTTTGCAGGCCAGATTAGATCTTTATGATAGTTGATGGTGATGACGAATTGCTGGGAAGACAGGTTTTGAAATTGTTTAACTCGCAATTTCAAGAAAAGGGGGCTTGGTTCATTTACTCTAATTTTGTGACTGACAGTTCTGGAAGGGTAGGCTACTCTCGGCCTTTCACTGAGAGAGCCATGGAAAAAAACAATTATAGAAACTATCCATTTGTGACCAGTCACCTCCGAGCATTCTATACCCAGTTGTTTCGGAACATCAAGGAAAGCGATTTAAGAGACTAGAAGGGTGAATACTTCAAGGCTGCGAACGACGTGGCTATTTGTCTGCCGATTCTGGAGCAGAGCCACAGGAGAGTAATGTATATCCCTGAACTTACCTATTATTATAACAGTAACACAGGTCAAAACAACCATATAGTAAGATCCATGGAGCAGAGAACCAACTAGAGGAAGATTAGGAGAAGACCAAGCTATGACCCCTTGCCGGCTTTACTTTTTGACAGGAGCTGATGCTTTTTATAATTATCAATTACCATCATAAACCCTTCTCTACCATGAGGGTCTCGCCTAATTGGTATTATATCATCCATACATAAAAAACTGGTTCATATTAATCTACAATATTGCATGGGGATGCCTTTTATCTGCCTATTGGAATCTAGAACGTTTCGCCTATAAAATCCTGGACAAATCATCCTAATAAACTTTAAGTTTAACTTCCTTTCACCTATCAATATGTATCAAAATAATCGTTTAATTTAGATGTTTTATGATTAACTCCCAACAAATCATTAAATTGGGTTCATTCCTTCATGGCAACTACATTGCCCTCTTTCTTTTAAACCAAATTGTAGTAGTTTGCGATATCCTACTCATTGACTGTAAACAGGTTTTCTTCGTTTGGAATTGCTTTTAGCAGGGTCTGCATCAGAAAACCAATACGACTGCGGTTGCTTTTGATTATGATAGTTCTTCGATAAAGTTGTTGATTGCATCGTTCTTTATCCTTTTATAAGGCTATCAGTACTTTTGCTGCTGCGTTTAGTCGAGGAATTGAGATTCTAAGTGAAGGATAACTTACGTGGATCCAGCTTTTTGGCCATTTGATAATTAAACATTTATAACCAGTCAGAGCTTGAAAACCTTGTTTAAATCCTAAGCTAAGATTTTTTTGCCAATTTTATGGCTGCCTTACTGTTATCTAAAAGCAACACAATTGCTAAGTTAAGCATCTGAATTCAAACTACCTTCAATTGTTTTGCATTATAATTAATCTATTTATTTGATATCTTATGCTTAGAATAGCACTTCTATGCGTAGCGGTGGCCCTCACCTCAGCCATTTTCACTTCCCCTGAAGAATGGAAACGTAAAGGTATCGACATTACTGACGGGATACTTGAACAGTTCGAAAATTATAACCTCAAAGTCGACACGAAATGTAATGACATCAACCTCAGTGGAGCTCCATACAACTACAATGGAACTGTCCTCTCTGGCTACCTCAAGGTTGGTAAGGGCTAATCAGCTCTCGCCTTTATTTTCTATGGCAAGGAGAAAACTGAGCAGGCCAAACTAAAAGATATCCCTACTATTCTTTGGCTCAATGGAGGTCCAGGTTCTTCCAGCCAGCTGGGTAACTTTTTATAGCTTGGTCCTTTTTGGTTGAAGTCAAGTGACTCTAAAGCTTTCGATATCGTTCGCAATAAAAATTCTTGGGTCAGAGACTACAATGTTATTTTTGTTGACCAGCCAGTGGGAACAGGACTCAGCTACGCCGACCCCAGCTATCCTAAGGCCTATGTGACCAATATGACTGAGTTGGCAAATGATTTCTATGAAGCTCTCAGAGAGCTGTATCAGAACCCCAATGGATGTTTCCAGAAACTTGGAATCAAAGGAGAGCATCCTTTGTTTGTTTTTGGAGAGAGCTATGGTGGCAAATACGCTCCAGCTATCGGCTAGAAGATACTGAGATAGGCTAAAAACAACAAAGGTTTCTTGACTGGGTTGAAAGGAGTCGCCATAGGAGATGGCTTCACTCATCCCTTCAACACTTTGGCTATGATGGGAGAGTATGCCTACAACTTTGGACTTTTAGATTACCAATAACGCGCGAAGATAGAGCAAACTCTTCTCAACGCAACATATCAAGAGCTAAACAGACGTTGGAATGATCTTCACGTTTCATTCTACAAGGTCCTAGGGTCAATCGTAAATGGCACAGGAGGAGTGAATGTGTATGATATCACGAAGTATCAGTCTTACCCAACTTCTTTGTTGGACACCTACTTCGCAAGTGACCAGGTAACCGCGATGTACGGCCTTGACCCTTCGATAAAGTTCAACAAACAAAGCAGCAACGTGGGTGAGACTCTCTACGAAGATTTCATGAAAAACGAGGTGAGTCTTGTCTAAAACATACTCTTGAACTATCCTAAGACCAAGGTTATGGTTTACACAGGTCAAAACGATTTGATTTGCAATACTCCTGGAACCTTGAGGTGGATTGAGAATCTCCGATGGGCCAATACTAACAAGTTTAGGTATACTTTTGTTTATACAGGGATACTTTACTTACTCCATGGAAAATCAACAACCAGGTCAAAGGATTTTACAAAAGAGTGGCCAGTTTAGAATTGAGGACCATTAACGATGCAGGCCATCTTTTGCCAATGGACCAGGGAGAGGTCGCGCTCAATATGATCAACGATTTCATCAACAATGCACTCGCTGAACCCTAGCCTGAAACTGAAACAGCCAAAGATATAGAGACGAATTGATTCGAATCCCATAACTTCAAAGCTATAAATAAAAAATAAGCTTTACTTTAAGCTTAACTTTATTACAGTTACTGAAAATTGGAACAACTGCTGTTATATTCTCAGAAAAACATCGAATTTTTTAAATAAGCAGACAATGACAACGCCGCAAGAAATTAACCACTATTTCAGATAAAATATCCAGCCTATTTTCTCAGATCTCATCACCAAAATAGTCGCTAATCGTCCCGAAGACGTTCGGGAGTACGCCATCAAATATTTCGAAAAGGCAGGACAATCATCCAACCATGATAATTCTGATTAGTAGCCAGACAAATACGTTTAAATTGCTCCGGAAGAGTTCGAGAGGCAGAAGGAAATCAGGTGGCGTGAGCCGCTTCGCAGCAAACATACAAAACGTGCAGGGGTATATTCTCAAGTTTCTCAACGCAGAGCCATAAGCATGAAATCCAACGGTTATAAAGATGAGACTACTCAAATAAAGCTGCGATTTTACTTTTCCAGCTCCTTTTTGTTCAAAGACTTCACTCAAAATGACATTCGTTCATTAATTGACAGCATGGCGATGAAGAAGACCAAAGCGAGTTAGGTCGTTATTAGAGAGGGTGAAGAGTTGGGAGACTGCATGTACTTTGTCGACAGTGGCTGCTACGAATACCTAGTAAATGACAGGCTGAAAAAACAGGAATAAGCTATGGTCCTGAAGACCTATCAAGAAGGAGATGCGTTTGGAGAGCTTTGTCTCTTGCATGACTCGAAAAGTCAAGCGACTGTGGTTTCGAAGGTAGATGGTGTGCTCTACTCACTGGATCGAGAGGCTTACAAACATTTCAAGAAGATGTCTATAGTTAAAAGAAGGACCATTTATCTCTAAAATTTGAAGAAGGTCAAAATACTGTCCAACTTATCCAAGTAAGATCTCTAAAAGTTGTGTGATTTGCTGGAATAAATGAGTTACTAATCTAATGAGTATGTGATTCACTAGGGCGATCTTGGCACCAAATTCTTCATTGTTATTGAAGGGTTATTGGTGGCGAAAAGGGCGCAGGATGACACTTTGTACCAATGCTACAAATAAGGAGACTATTTTGGAGAATTGGCCTTAATAAAGAACAAACCAAGACAGATCTCTGTTTTGACTGTGACGAAATGCAAGTTAGTCTCACTGAGTAGCCGAGTATTTTTGAGCGTGATAAATCTGTAGAAAGCTAATATCGAAATCAATCAAAAGTACAAGAATGGCAAACCAATAACTTTGACTCGTAAGAAAAAACACACCACAACGGAGTACCCTGAAAATTGATTTTATTGATGATTCTATTCAAAAGATGAGCTTTTTGAATTTTTAGTTTGTTGAATAATCAAGAATAGGGTAATCTTGTAAAACTATATCTTTTTATTGGTTAATATTAAAGGGTCAAATATAATAATAGTGTTCGAAGAATCCTTAAATAATGAAGCAATTAGTTGATTTTGCGGGAATTCGACCCAATGTTGCCTATCTTTATGCATTTTTAGGCTACTTCATTCTAGCTATTGGGCAAATGTTCTTCAAAAGACTAACAGCCTACCTCCATCCCTTCCAAGCCATATTCACCAGATCTTTCTGTATCTTGCTTATGAATACATATCTGATGAGGAAAGACAAGAAATAGCCGTACATCAAATCACCTCTATGTTCTTCTACCCTTATTTAGATTTTTTCAAGGTTGCTACACGGCTGGTTTTCAATATCTTTGCGTTTGTATTCATGCTCTACTGCCTGGGATATATCCCAGTCAGCACAGTTACCACTATCTTCAATATGGGTCCTGTTTTCATTTATTTCATTGAGGTCATTTACTACAAGGTATCTGCTTGAATATTTAGCATAAGTTCAATTATGTTAGTTTTTTACTAACCGTAGTCAGTTTTGTTGGAATGGTTCTCTTGATACAACCTTAGTTCATCTTTGGGGTCTCTTAGGTACAGAAAATCGATGGTTTTACTTTTTATGTGTTTTTAATGCTTATCTCTGCCTTTTCAAATACTTTGAATATGCACTTTATTCATGGGTTGGCAAAAAAAGTTGATGCGATGGTAAATATGCACTATAGCCATATCGCAATCATATTAAGTAGTAGCATTCTCTGCAATTTCAGCCCAAAAGTCATGGAACCTAAAAATTTCAATTTGAGTTTCATTTTACTGATTATATGTGTGTCTGTGACGGGTATCTTTGCTCAAAATTTGATCTTTCTCGCAAACAGTTTGAAAAAACCTTCACAAATGATGCCGTTTGGTTACGTGGGAGTGACAGTAGGCTTTTTCTTCGATTTGTATATGTTTGATATTTAATTTACTCTTCTGAGTGGATTGGGTATCTTCTTAACAAGTGCAGGACTTCTGAGTGGCTATCTGCTGGACGTAAACAAAAAGGAGTGTGCGAAATCATAGTAGCAAGTAAAAGAGCTGCAGAAGGCAGAGGAAAATGAAAATAAATTGATATCAGCTGATAAAAACAAATAATAAAAGTGATTTATTACATAAATAAAATCATAATTTATTGAAGTAAATTTAGAAATATCTTCAAAGCATTTTAATAAAGCTGTCAACCGTTAAAAGAACAATCATTTATTTCAAAAGTTCCCAAGTTATCTAAGATCTCTTAAACCTATGCAACTTGCAGGAGTAAGTTGTTACTAATCTAATGATTATGAGATGCATGGGTTTGGATTATGAAGAAAAGAGGAAATATTCCGCAATATGCCACTTGATCTAATAATAATAGCAATTTCAATTTAATAATACTGTTCGGAGATTCTTAGCTAATGAAGCAACTAGTTGACTTCGCTGGAACCCGACCCAACGCTGCTTATCTTTACGCTATTTTGGGTAACTTTACTCTGGCTATTGCTCAAATGTTCTTCAAAAGACTAACAACCTACCTCCATCCCTTTCAAGCCATATTCACCAGATCGTTATGCATCGCACTAATGAATGTATGCCTGATGAGGAAAGACGATAAGTAGCCTTACATCAAATCACCTCTATGTTCTTCAACCCTAATTTAGATTTTTTCAAAGTTATCTCTCGGATCTGTGTGAGTACGTTTTCGTTTGTGTTCATGCTTTATTGCTTGGGGTACATCCCAGTCAGCACAGTTACCACTCTCTTCAATATGGGTCCTATTTTCATTTATTTCATTGAAGTTATTCTCTACAAGGTATTCAGTTGAATATTTAAGCATTAGCTTAGCTATGGAAGTTTTTTAATAACATTGGTCAGCTTTTCTGGAGTGATTCTTTTGGTTCAACCCTAGTTCATCTTTGGGGTCTCTTAGGTATAGAACATCGATGGCTTTTCTTTCTATGTGTCTCTCATGATAATCTCGGCCTTTGCAAATGCTTTGAATCTGCACTTTGTGCATGGATTGGCAAAAAAAGTTGATCCGATGGTAAATATGCACTATAGTCACTTAGGGAACATATTAGGGAGTAGTGTTCTCTGTAATTTCAGCCCAAAAGTCATGGAACTTAAAAGTTTCAATCTGAGTTTCATTTTGCTAATTGTATGTGTGTCTGTGACGGGTATCTTTGCCCAAAATTTGATCTTTCTGGCAAATAGTTTGAAAAAACCTTCACTAATGATGCCCTTTGGTTATGTGGGAGTGACAGCAGGCTTTTTGTTCGATTTGTATATGTTTGATATTTAATTTACTCTTCTGAGTGGATTGGGTATCTTCTTAACAAGTGCAGGACTTCTGAGTGGTTTTCTTTTGCAGGTGAGCAAAAAGGACCCCTCAAAATCAAGTTAGTAACTCAAGCAGATACAGATTGATCGAAGAAATGAAAATATTTTGGTATCTCTGGACTAAACAGACTAGAAGTCTCCAAAAATGTGATTTACGGTGTAAATATTATCATAATCAATCTAATCCAGCTCTATAATCATGTTATCTTGAAGAAACCATAATATAGATACCTTCAAGAGCACCTTCAACAACAATAACAATATCCTTTATTAAATAAATTGAGCCTCACGGGAATCTTTCCTTTGCCCTTTTTATGACAAAAAATGACTGATCTTATGGCTCCCGACCAAATCCAACCAAGTACTCTATATTAATATAAGCAATAGGCCTTGCATTTATACACTAATACCAACAGACAACATAATGGAAATCGCTGGATATGACCCATAACGCTTCATGGGAACAGATCATAAACAATTTATCTGTATGATATGTAGGAAGGTTATCCTCGAACCATACGAATGTGCCGGTTGTAGCACACTCTTCTGTAAGAGTTGTATCGTCCATCGTTAGGGCAAAAATTAAAAACCCAAATGTTCGAAATGTGGGGCCACTCGAGTTTCTCCTCTATTCAGTAAAGATGCTGAAAAAAAGTATAATAATCTGAAGATCAAATGCATAAACCCGAAGTGCCAAAAAATTGTAAAACTATCGGATTTGCAGAAGCATGAGGCAGAATGCTTGCAGGCTAAGTGTTGGAATTTCCAAGTTTGCCGGACTCCTGCCAACAAGGAAATCACCAGTCCAAAGCCCTGTTGCTCATTACTATGCGAAACGGTTAGTGGGCTCAAATAAAATTTTGGTAATATGAATGTGATTTACGAAGTTTTGGAAAAATTTCTTTCGAAACCAGTGAATCTGTTTTGGGATGCAAAAAACTCAGGAAATGTCATAAAGATATCAAATGGAGGGATACAATGTTCCATAGCATAAATACACCTGGCCTACAGGACAGTGCTTGCTAATCATGGATTTTATGGAGTTCACTATTGGGAAGATTTAGGTTGATAAAACTACTATGTTTTAGCTAAAAATTGGTGTTGCTACTTCCTGTGATTTTGATTTAAACTCAGCCTTTTCTGACCATTCTTTGGGGTATGCTTACTATGGTATGCGATCTACTACTCAGGTATCGGCTAGCTTAGAAACGATAGCCAGGAATCTGGTCGTCTTTACGGTAAAACCTTTTTGAAAGGAGTAGTTTTGGGAGTTTGCCTCAATATGAATAGAGGCTTTCTAAGTTTTTCTTTGAATGGAGTGTATTTGGGGGTGGCATTCAAGAATGAGAAACTGAAGAAGGGTCCCATTTATCCAGCCGTAGCCTTGAAACATCTGGCAAAGTGCACAATTAAATCAGGTTTGTAAGTTCCTTCCTATTTCAAGGATTGATCTTAGTATCTTTATTTTGAAGTACATCAAGATTCAGTCAGCTTCTAACAAAAAATAGCAACATAATCGAGCTAGCTCAGGCCAATTCATCTAGGAGAGTAAATTTGGTAGAAATTGAAGGACATAAGTTGGTACTAGATTGTTCGTTTCTTTAATATTTTGATACCTTATTTTATTAATATGAACAAAGCGAAAGATTGTATTGATCAGGAATTCGTCCGCAGTTTGTTTGCCAATAACACTTTCAGGGAGGAGTTGGCACGCTTCCAACATAAATAGACTCATCTTTTGACTCATTTCAGCAACCAAACGGCACCTTTGGTCGATGAGATTGCCCAAATGCTCATCAAAAGCTATAGAGAGTCGATCGACCGTGAATCTTTCTCAATTTATCAGACGTACTCTCAACTCTCAAAGTAAATCTAGGTCATTAAATTTCGGCTGATGGCCTGTGAGTCAAATAAAACTGAGTGCTATTCTGCTGACAAGTAAAAGCAGCAGGATTTGTCCATTTTTTCAGAAGTGTCAATCGATTGGTAGAAGGATCCAAGGAGGATCAAAAATGTTATCAATTTCGATGAAAAGAACAGAGGCCAAGAGTCTAGTTTTATTGGGAGCTTTTTGGTGGATTCTGGGTAATTTTCAAAGGTATATAGAATCAAGGAATTTAGGGAGTAAATTGAAGAGAAGCTGAAGTCCAGTGTGCTCAATCTTTCTGGAGATTTGAGTAAAATTGAGACAGGCATTGAATAACGGTTAAGGAGCATCGAAGGATCCCTTAACAAAAAAATCTAAAACATCTACAAAACCTTTTCCAGCCTAATTGAATCAGTCAACGAGATCCAATCAAGGCTGGGCGAGGCCAACAAAGCAAGCAATAAATAAAAGCTGAATAGCTCCTACTTCTCAAAGCTTCTGGCTGGCAAGCTGAATCCAGAAGATAAAGTGGAGAAGCAGGCAGCAGTTACCACCAAATAGCCCAAAGAAGTGAACAGAAGAAGATCTTTTCTAGGCCTCAACCTATGATCTGTCCCTTCGCCTTGATAATCACCAACTTCATTAGATTTAAGTATTAATGGAATCAGCCAACTTTATAGATTTTTCGCTTGTATCGATCTTAGCTGCTATATCTTCGCATTATAATCACATGCGTTATATTATGTATCATATGTTCGATTTTCAAGCACCGCTATAACAAATTTATTATGCTGAGACAAAAGGCCAATAACTCTGTACCCCTGCACCTCCCTGAAGACGATCTGTAGGAAATCAGTATGCTGGAGGAGAGCAACCGCCAGTTCGAATATAAAACCTCTGCCAAAAATCCAAAGAAGAATGGATTCATACTTGATGGCTGGTTTACTCCCAATTTCGAGACTTAGAGTTTGCTCAAAACTTACAGATCTCACGTCGTGACTCCAAACATTTCGAGGAGCTAATGCAGGAAACCTTAGATAGGTAAAAGTAGTGCTGAATGTCTGGAGGAAAATCGATGCTACTCTTGTTCAAAAAAAAAGTAGTTTGCCAATTTCCGCTTGAAAAAGACCCAAACGCATGAATTTTAGCTGAACTACTCTCTGGTCAAAAAGTAAGCGGCGAAAATGCAAAATCTAAGTAAGAGTATGCGGTTGAATGTCAGTGGGTGTTAATTGGCGAGTAGTCACAAAAATTAGTTAAGTTTCATCACCAGACGTCCAATAGTATAGGTGTTCAATTACCCTCTTTTGAAGAAATTCAAGTAGAACAGCCCTGAGCGCAAGCTGACCCAAAACATAGGAAGAGTGAGAAGAATGCTAAAACTGAAATTCTAGCATAAGAAATGAGACCACATAAATGATATTTAATCTATTACTTCTATTAATGTTATAAGACAAAATAATGAAAAGAGGCAAGTTTGTGTATACTGCTATGAAGAACAGAAGATCATTGTTTGCAGTTGGTTATGAGCTAATCGAAGCGCATGTTGGTTTAGTTGTAGACCTACAAAAAAGATTTGGTCGTTTTTTAGCTTGAAGGCAAACCTAGCTGCATATCAATGTTTTTTTTGAGCCGGACAATCTCCTCCCCGATGTTTTTCTTGGGTATGCCCAAAGTTATGCGCTCCTGCCTGCTGGCAGCCATAATCTCATTGATTTTGGCCTCAAGCTGCTCAATGTAGTTCTTGAGCTTCTTGAGCTAGTTGGTCTAGATGGCTGTGATTTGCATTTCCTTGCTTTTGTAGATCTTGGAGTTGAAGTTCACCTAAAGGACTAGGTTGTTGAGATCGTTATATTTCTTTTCAGCAGTCTCTGTCCTTTTCTTCTGCTGCTAGATATCTTCCTTCAGAAATTTGTTCTCCACTCGCAACTCGATATTCTATTTCTCTTTTTACTGTCTTTTCATTTTCTAGCTATCTCGTTCTTCGTTGGCGTATTCCACTTCCGTTTATAATTCCTTCTTCTATTACCTCAACTGCTAGATTTCCTCCCTTAGCTCTTAGACTTACTTCTGGTGGGCTATTTTCAGCATTTCTTTTTCGTTCTCCAGCTTCTTCACTGCCGTTTTATAGCGCTGTACTTCTTGCTGCAGTCCAAGCACTTGGGTCTTGAGTTTGTTAATAATGGCTTCATAGTTGGTTTCGGGTTTGCTATCATGCTAAGAAAGGGGGATAAAGATGTTGAGATTTGATTTTTGGAGCATCTAAATTTGTTACTATAGCATTTTTATTTTGGCTCGCAGCCCTGTTTATTATTTATTGGGGAGTTCGGTTATTCTCAGGTTTTTGAAACTGCGGAAATTTTTCATGAGTTAAATAAAAATTATAACAATGAAGGACTTAAGTTAACAAAAGTTCATATTTGTCTAATTGACAAGTGAAAATGTTGTTGGATAGTCAATTAGAGAGTTAGTTCATGCAATAATGCATGGATAAGAATAGGCCAAGTTGACAAAGTATGGCTCTAGCTCTGTAACTGATGTTTCCTAAACGTCAAATTGATATTAGATAGATGAAGGTAGCTCACAATTCAGACTTACTATCAGTGAAAAAAGACTCGACCCATCTCCCTAATTTTGAAATCTTAAGCATATAGGCATACATTTCTAATTATTCTACAGTTGCTTTCACAAACTAAGACTACTTGATTTACTTGTACTTCTTATTGACTTTTTCTCCTACATATTCCGCTGCCGATATGATCGCAGGAATAACTTCTTCGACCAATTCCTAGTAAATAAGATTATACGACTCCCTTACCAATCGGTATCCTCTTTTCCAGAAATCTCTCTTTTTTAACTGTTATAGGTATTTAGTTTTCTGGCTTGATCTCTATCGGATGCTCAAGGCCTGCTTCTTCATTTGTTCGTTTTTGCTTAGTTAGCCCAGCAATTCTAGGAGAGTGGATTGGAGATTCATGCAGAATTTTTATGCTTCAAGGTTTATCTGGATCCATACCAGTTTCTAATCGCCGCCGTCTTCTCTGCTCAGATAAGTATTTTCGAAGACTTTGCTGAATTTCGATGAGAATTCCACTATTTAGGCCAACTTGCTGGTTATTGGGTTCTATCTTGTTACTAGTAGCCTCTTATCTATCACCTTCGTTAGTGTATTTACAACAATCTTGAACTATTTGTTGCTATCCAAATTGGATATTTTGTTTATTTACTTTTGGATTTCTTCTTCAGTGGCTCCAAAAGACCTTTTCCGCCATTAACGGGCTTTTGAACCCTCAGCTCTGATGTAGTTATCGATCAAATTCAGCAATATTTGAAAATCTTAGATTGCAAAGTTTTTGGCAATTTCTTTGATTTCTTGTTAAATCTCCTCGAATTAATCACTTATGTATTATTCAATTTGATTGGTGAGATCATTAATAGCTAAAGCACTGTCTCCTATGAAAATATTCTTCGCATCCTTTGTTTTTAAGTAGTCAAGTTGTTATAGGCTTTAAATCATTTGCTTTCTCCTGTCCTAATCGACATATTTGGTGGCATCTGAGCGCTTGGAACAAACGTATTTGGGTGAATAGAAAGGTATGACCTTTGACGATGCTAGGGTTCTTAACAAGAAATTCCTATTTTCGTCCGCTGTTAAACTCTCATCCTACTAAATGATGTACTACATGTACTATTTGTATTCGCAGGCATCTGTAGCTTTCGAAATTACGATAGCTAGCCCTTTCCACTTTCCGACCCATTTCTTTAGCCTTAGCAGGTTTTGTTTGAGGCTTTGGCTTCGGTCAGACAATAGATTATCTTCCGAAATGACGAGAACTATCTTCTTCTTCTGAATTTTATTGAAGAGATGGTTCATGAGCAGGAAGTTTAGGATATCGGCCTCAAACCCTGTGGTGTCTCCGAAGCCAGGTGTATCGATCCACACCCTTCCCTGATTGTCTTTGTAGGCTGTTGGCATTTTAGTCATTGATTTCATTTAATGTCCGATGGGCAACTGAGGATTGGGCTCATCATTTACAAGCATGCATCT
>Ga0316217_10003252_pt1 | contig 18724 bp, 6 predicted proteins | sample 1anoAmetaG_FD_203633 | JGI IMG/M metagenome (GOLD analysis project Ga0316217, IMG submission 203633) | Freshwater microbial communities from Trout Bog Lake, Wisconsin, USA - 1anoA | ecosystem: Environmental > Aquatic > Freshwater > Lake > Hypolimnion/Profundal zone | place: USA: Wisconsin...
ACCGACATCGGAGTAACCGAGATCATCCGCGAGAATGAGGACGAGGTTGGGGCGCGCACCGGCCGCACCGCAAGAAAATCCGCCGGCAAAAAAAATCGCCGCCAGCAGCCAGGTTGAAAGCCGCCGCCGTTTCCGTTTCATGGTCATATTGCTTAACAAATTGGCCGCGCGCACCAAAGTTAATAACGCAGTCAAAATGCGCAGCCCTTTCCGGCCGCGCATTTGACTGAAACCTGTCTTGTGTCAGCCAGTTCCGCTCAAGGATAAACGAGGCGGAAGAACACGCTCGGATTGCTCGCGTTCGCGGGAAGGCTCACGGCGTTGACCGCGGTGGAATTTGGCACGGTGGCCCAGTTCGTGTTCAATCCGGTGGCAAGCGAATTGGTCTGCACTTGCAAACGCCAGCCAACCGTCGGCCAGTTCAAGTTGAGATTTCCGCCGCTCAGCGTGAATGTGATCGGCTCCGGGCTGCCGGGTCCGACCGACACCACGGAAATACTGCCGTCCACGGCGAGGTTGTTCGTCCAAATCGCGCCACCGCCGGTCACCGTCAACGAATTTCCATTTCCAAGCGGTTGGTTGAACACAGTGAATTTGTCGCCGGCCGCGAGTGCGGACCCCAGATTCGTCACGAGCAACGTGCCGGTGCCGGAGTTGTTCAAAGCGCCGGACACGTTCGCCATGTCGTTGCTCTGCGCCAAGGATTTGTTCACCTCGATGATCACATTGCCGGCCAGATTTAAATCACCGTTCACTGCGAGCGTGCCGGTAGCGTTGCCGGGGGCAAAAGTTCCATTGGCTTGAACGCTACCATTGACGGTGCCCGCGCCAGTGAGGGTTTGTCCGACATTCAAAGTCCACGGCGAAACTTGCGAGACATCCAAAATCGAGTTGGTTTGCACGCTGACAACCGGCGTGTTGGCAATCGAACCGGTGCCGGCAATTTGCAGCGTGCCGCTGCTAACGATGGTGCTTCCCGTGTAAGTGTTTGTCCCTTGGAGGGAGATGACGCCGTTGCCATCATAAACAATGGAGCCGGGTCCGCTAATCGCGCCTTCCAAAGTAAAGGTCACTCCAGCGAGCGCGGTGAGGTAGTTGGTGCCGGCTGCGACATTAACCGGTCCGCCGAACAAACTGCCGTCCGTGGCCACGTTACCGTTGGCCTGGAAGGTGGCGTCGTTGAGCTGCACCGGTTTCGTTTGCAATGGCATCACGGCGCTGCTGAGCGCAAAGATTTGCAGCGTCGCTCCGTTGGCCACGGTGATGGTATTCGTCACGCGGCCCATCGTCATGCGCCGTTCAAACGAAAGCGTTCCCTGCAGAATGTTGACATCGCCCAAATCTGAATTCCAAACAGTCGTGCCGCTGACATTGGCCTGACCACCGTTCAAATTGAGTTGATTGGTGCCAATCTTGGTCAACGAGTAGCCATTGCCGATGAATCCCAGATCGGTTTCCGCCGCCGTGCGAATGCCAAACAATGCGTCGGCACGAATGACCGTGTTGCTGGAAAGCGTGACCGCTCGCAACGCGTTGTTCTGATCAGTGGTGTCGGTGGCAAGGGCGCCGCTGTCGTTGGCACCGCTGCCGCCGGCGATAATCGGTTGCAGGCCGGGCGCGTTGCCGACGAGATCGAGCGAACCGCCGTTTTGAACGGTCACCGTCGCCGTGCTGGCACCGAGCGCGGTGGCGTTGCCCAGCAGCACCGTGCCCGCATTGATGGTCGTCGAACCCGTGTAGGCGTTGGCCGTGCTGATGGTCACATTATTCGTGCCGTTTTTCACAAGGGTCATGTTGCCGCTCAAAATGCCGGAGCCGGAAAAGTTGTAGTTCAACACATTGTTGCTCACGACCATGGTGCTGGGCGTCAGCGTGGTGGTGAGGCTCACGCCGGGCGTGGTCGCAGTGTCGTTAAAAAGCACGTTCGCATTTTGCGCATACGCCACGGCGGTGGATTGAATCATCCAGTTGGTCGTGGTCGTGTCCCAGTTGCCGCTGAGGTTGCCTTTCCAAATCGTCTGGGCAATGGAACTCACCACAAGGTCAATCGTCTGGTTCGGCACATTCGTGACAATGGTGCCGATGGTTCCCAGCGGCACATTGCCGAGCGTCAGTCCGCCCGCGCCGCTGATGCTGCCGTATCCAAACAGGGGAAATTCACCAACGCCAAACGAGCCGGACACATTCACAGCGACCGTGCCATTCAAAACCAGATTCGTGATGATCGCAGCCGGAGCGTTCGTCACCGACAACTGCGCTTCCAGCGCGGAACCTGCATTGGCCGTCACGCCCGGCAGGTTGACCGTGGCGGGCGGCGACGATTGCAAAAATGCCAGCGTGGCATTGGCGTTCACCGTCGCGCCACCGGTCGCAGCGTGCGCCGGCGCGAGAATTAATTTGCCCGCGTTGATTATGGTGGTGCCGGAGTAAGTATTTGACCCGGTCAGCGTGAGCGTTCCCATGCCTACTTTAGTCAAACCGCCGCCGCCCGCCGCGAGCAGCGGTTGCGCAATGGTGATCGAGAGATTCGTCGTGTCCACCGTCACGCCGCCATTTTGCACGAAGGCGTTCGTCACACCTTGAAAGAACGTGGTGCTGCTGAAGGTTGGCGTCAAAGTGCCGCCATAAAAATCCACTTCGGAAACCGAGGCACCGCCGGAAGCCACCTGCCCGCAAATCAAATTGCCACCCGGCCACAAATTGACCGTGGCTTTTTGGGCCCCGATGCCCAGATAAACGCGCCCCACGTTGGCCGGATTGCCGGCCGCATACACGACCATTTTCCCCGCGACATCCAGCTCGTAAGACGTTGACGTGTCTTCACCAGCCAGCCCAAGCCGGAAGTTTCCAGTCACAAGATTGGTCATGATGAACGCCCCCCCGTTGGTGACCACAAAATACATCGTGGAGCCGGGAACCGCGTCCTGCATCCGCCAGCCGTCGCCGGTCTGCACTAACTGGCCGCCGCTGATGATCGTGTTGCCTGCGGTTTGCGTCGCCTGTGCGTTGACCGAACCCTGCCCCATGACGATCAATTGCCCCGGCCCGGTTTTCGTCGCGATTCCGCCGTTGGTCAACGCCCCGCTTACCACCACGTCGCTGTTGAGATTCAACGTCCGCGCCCCGCCGCCCAAATTCAATCCGCCCGTCAAGTTCAGCGTGCCCGTGTTCACCGTGTCGCCGAAAATAACCCCGGTGTTTGCGTTTTGCGTGAGGATATTCGGCAGCGTCTCCGCCGCAGTATTGGCGCTGGAAAGCGTGCCGAGATTCAGCGTCACCGGGCCGGTTCCCAACGCCTGATTCTGCCCGACTTGAAGCACGCCGGCGTTGATAACCACGCCGCCGCTAAAATTATTGGAAGTCGCGATAGCCACGGTTCCAAAACCATTCATCGTGAGCGCGGTGGCCCCGCTGATTTTTCCGGCACCCGCAAAAGTGTAGTTGACGCCGTTGTTATTGAAGACGACTTGCGAAGGCGTGACCGTGATGCCAACGATGACATTCGGATTCGCCCCGCCGTTGTCGTCAAACGTCACCGCATCACCGCTGCTGCCGGATTGCGTGTAGTTGGTCGGGTTACTGCCGTTGTTCAAATCGAACCAATCAATCGAAGCCGTGTCCCAATTTGCATTCGCGTTGCCACTCCACTCCAGATTTTTTGGCACCAAGGCGACATTCAAACTCAACACATTGCCGGCAGTAACCAAGCTCGCCGATAAACCGAGCGGCAAACTGCCGAGCTGAATGGAACTCAAACCGCTCGCGTTGGTGTAGGCGATCAGCGGATAGTTGCCGGGGGCAAAACTTGAACCAGTTATGTTAATCAAGGCCGTGCCGGTGCCGTTCAAATTGGTCACGGCAAAAACAGGATTGCCGCCGGACGAAGGCGACACGCCCAGATTGATCGTGACGCTGTTGGTGATGCTTGATCCCACGTTCAAGCTGCCGGCACCAAGCGTGCTGCCGGAAAAAGTGACGCTCAAATTCGCATTGCTAGCCACCGTGATCACGCCGTTGCCGAGAAACGATGCCGCCGTGGTGACCAGCGTGCCGCCGTTGATCACGGTGTTACCGGTATAAGTGTTGTTGCCGGTCAAAGTCAGCGTGCCGGAGCCAAACTTGGTCAGCCCGCCCACGCCCGGCAGCGATTCACCGATCGTGACATTCAAGTTGGTCGTGTCAATCACTGCGCCACCGCTCAAAATATTGGCCGACTGCACGCCTTGGAAAAACGTGACCGAGTTACTCAAGGCCTTGAGCGTGCCGCCGTTGAAGTTGAACGTGCCGCCCGGCGAGCCGGCCGTGACCTGCACAATCTGCGCCGGGCACAAAATGCCGCCGTTCAAGTTGTAGGTGCCGCTCGCGCTCGCCGACGCGTTGCAAAACGCGATGCGGTTGTTGCCGTTGCCGAGGAATTCCACCAAGCCGCCGTTTTGGTTGAACACGGTCGTCGTGGCCGCCGCTTCGCCGACAAAAATGTCACCCGCGCCACCGCCGCTGGTGTTGGCGTTGTTGAGGATTCCTGACGATATGTCCACCCGGCTGGAACCGCCCGTGGCCGTCTGGCACAAACGCAGGTTCGCGCCGACTGCCAGCGTCAAGCTCCCGCTGTTGGTGATTTGCAATACCGCCGTGCTGCCGCTCGGCGGCTGGAGCCGAAAACCGTCGCCGGTGGTCACCACGCCGCCGTCCACAATGACCGCCCCGCTGGTGAGCGTGAAGAAACGGTTAGGCAAACAGTTGGTGCTGGTGAAGCGCACCGTGCCGCCGAAGCCCAAAAGGGCGAGCGGATTGGCGGTTGTGTTGTTGGTGAACTGTCCGGCAATGCGCAATTCCGAACCGGCGGCGATGTTCCAGACGGCTTGCTGCACGGTGACATTTACGCCCTGCGCGAGAATATTGATTCCCGCCGAGTTGGTGAGCGGGCCGTTTAACGACATCAAATTCCCGTTCAACGTGAAACCATTGTTCGCGAACGACAGCCCGTTCAACGACAGGTTGGAAATATTATTGGTGTTGTTCTGCCGCGTCGTGCCGCTGAACAGCGCAATGTCGGCATTCACCGGCGCGGTGCCGCCCCAGTTGGCGGCGGTGTTCCAATTGTTGTCCGCGCCCGCGCCCGACCAGGTTCGAACCGCCGCCTGTGCCGAGGAAATGGCAAAGCAAAAAATGATGGTCGCCAAGACAAGCATGGTGCTGATTTTGAGGGATGGTTTCATAGTGTGAGTTCCGTTTTTACTTTTATTTTGCACTGGGGTTTTGACTGCCATGACACAATTGAATTGCGACCGTGCTCAATCGTCATGAAATTCATCGTATTCTCTGCCAAAACCGCCGGCTTGAAAATCGTCCAAAGCGATGATGCGGGAGAGGAAAACGTTTTCACCGGATTGTGAAATGCTCGTTGCCTTGTCGTGCCGGATTCCGTCATCATCACTTCCATCTTTCATCGCCGTGTTTAATTTCAGTTTCATTCTCGGCCTGTTTGTTTGCGGAATTGTTCCCCGCGCGATCGCCGCCGACCTATCGCAGTCGGAAACCGCGCGTGATTATCTGGTTCACGTCTGGCAGACGGACAAAGGCCTGCCGCAAAACTGGGTCTCCAGCATCGCACAAACGCCTGACGGCTATCTCTGGGTCGGCACGCGTTACGGCGGAATCGCGCGATTCGACGGGGTGCGTTTTGTGCCCTTCAACCAGCAAAACACGCCCGCATTGAAGGACGTGCAGGTGGAGCATTTGAGTGTGGATGCCGCCGGCTGGCTCTGGATCATCATGGGCAACGAATCGGTGACGGTTTTCCGCCACGGGCAATTTGAATTGTTGCGGCCGCCCCGCAGCGAGCCACGCGTCCGGATTGATCACGTGCTTAATGTCAGCTCGAACCAGGTTTTGTTCGCCGGCGAATCTCCTTACCTGGCCGCGCTCAGTCTTTCCGTCAGCCATCAATGGAGCATCTTCGACCCACGGGCCGCGATGGCTCCCGACCCCAGAACTTTTTTGCACGACGCCTCCGGTCTCGTCTGGTTTTTGACCCAGAACAAACGACTGGTTCACTTTGCCAATGGGCGCTTCGAGTTTGTCGCGGATGATTGGCACTTACAAATTGTGGACGCGCTCGCGTTGGACTCGCGCCAGCAATTATGGATTGCCGCCCATGAACACCTGTTTCTGTGGGATGGGCGGAAATTTGCGGACCGCACGCCGGTGGACTATCTCGCGCCGGATGGAGTTTTGCAGATTGCCTTCAGCGGCGACGGCGGTCTTTGGGTGCTCGAAAAAAAGCGGCTGCGAAAATATCTCAACGGAAAATGGGCGACTGAAATCAGCGCAGCAGCCCTGTCGGAAATCATCTCCGGCGCGTTCACCATGCACGGCGACGCCCAGGGCAACGTCTGGCTGGTCGCCAACGGACGCGGCCTGTTGCACTGCAAAGCCGACGGCTCGGCACATTTGTTCACCGAAAAATCCGGCCTGCCCAATCGTTTCATCACCTGTTGGTTTCAAGATGCGGAGGGCGATATCTGGATCGGGATGCACGGCGGCGGCATCGCCCGCATCCGGGAGCGCCTCTTTCACGTGTTCGGCCAGGCGGACGGCTTGTCAGACAAAGTCGTCAGCTCTGCCTCGGTGGACACGAACGGCAATCTTTGGGCCGGCACGATGTCCGGCGAACTCGCGCACTGGCAAAACGGCCAGTTTGAAAACGTGCCGCTGGCCGCGCCGGCCAGCGACCCCAGCGACCCCAACGAAAGCATCACCGTTTTTCCCACGCGTGACGGCGGGGTCTGGATCGGATCGCTGAACCACGGCCTCTGGCAGGTTCGCGACGGCAACTTTTCCCGCCCGCCCACACCGTGGGAATCCGTGCGCGTTTTATTTGGCGACCGCCAGAACCGTTTATGGGTTGGCGCCCTGGTAAATCTTTATTGCCTCACCAACGGCGGTTATAAGACTTTTGGTGCCAGTGACGGTTTTGCCGATTCCCACGCCATCGGCGCGGTGGCCGAAGATGCCGCCGGCGCGATTTGGATCGGCACCGGGCCGGGTGAACTTTGGAAATACGCGGCGGGAAAATTCACCCGCTTCGCGCCACCGGTGGAATGGCCGGCAGTCCGGTTCGCCTCCCTCCTGCCGGACACGAACGGTGTGATCTGGGTCGGCACGCTGGGCGGCGGTCTGCTGCATTTTCAAAACGGAAAATTCACGCGCTGCCTCAAAGCCGACGGCCTGCCCGACAACAACGTCCCACAACTGCTCGACAGCCAGGACGGCTTTTTGTGGGGTGGAACCTACGCGGGAATTTTTCGCGCCCGCAAAACGGATTTGGAAGCCTTCGCCCAAGGGAGCAAAAAAGATTTACCCTGCCGCGTGTATGGTCAATTCGACGGACTGCCAGCGCTCGAATGTTCCAGCGGTTTCCAGCCGTCCTGTTGGCGTTCAGCCGATGGACAACTCTGGTTCGCGACCGCCAACGGTGTCGCCTCCGTGAATCCGCGGCACACGGTTCCAAACCTCATTCCGCCCACCATTATCATCGAGGAAATGCTCGTGGATGGACAGCCCGTTCTCGTCGCGCCGCGAATCGGTGTGCCGCTACAAACGGCCCAGGCCACTGGTCCGGTAAAAATTTTTCCCGGCCGCCACTATGTTCAATTCCGTTTCACCGGCCTGAGCTTCGCCGCGCCGGATGGCGTGCGCTTCCGCGTGCAACTGGAGGGCGGCGACGGCCAGTGGCAGGACGTCGGCACGCGGCGCGAGTTCGGCTACGGCCCGCTGCTGCCGGGCGCTTATCGTTTTCGGGTGATAGCCTGCAACAATGACGGCGTGTGGAATGAGACCGGTGATTCCCTCGCCTTTTACATCGAACCGCATTACTGGGAGACGCGCTGGTTCAAAATGGCCTTGGGGTTGGCGACCTTCGCGATGATTGCGACCGCCGCCGCCATGATTCAACGCCAGCGCTACCGCCGCCGTCTCGAACGCGTGGAGCGCCAGCGTGAAATGGAAGAGGAACGCGCCCGCATCGCCCGCGATTTGCACGACGACCTCGGAACCAGCCTGACGCAGATCAGTTTGTTAAGCGCACTCGCCAATCGCGAACAAACTCCGGCAGCGGAAGCAAAGGAATTGATCCAGGAAGTTCGGGGGCGCGCCAAGGAAATGGTCATTGCCCTGGACGAAATCGTCTGGGCGGTGAACCCCAAAAACGATTCGCTGACCGGACTCGTCAGTTATCTCGGGCACTTTGCCGAGGAGTTTTTCCGGGCCAGCACCATCCGTTTTCGATTGGATATTCCGCCACAATTGCCGGATGTCCCGGTCTCGGCCGAATCGCGCCACCATCTTTTTCTCGCCTTCAAGGAAGCCGTGAACAACGCCGCCCGCCACTCACGCGCCACCCAAGTTCAGATGTGCGTCGAAATTATGGCAGACGGACTGAAAGTCCGCGTGGAAGACAACGGCTGCGGGTTTTCTTCAATTGCAAATCAGTCTCCTACAGGAAATGGCCTTGCAAACATGAAACGCCGTCTGGAACAAATCGGCGGGCACGCGGAAATTCAAAGCGCAGCTGGGTCCGGCACCATCACAATCTTCCGGTTCCCGCTTAAAATAAATTAAGTTCGCGCGCCAAAAAACCTCGAATTCTTTTTTTGCTTTTCTAATTCATTTCCGCTCACGACCACAGCAACGATCAATTCGTTGCCGCGAGAATTCGCACGAACAATTTACCTTGATTGGCCGTAACCGCAGCGGGTAACTCCAGGGTGTCCACTTCATAATTCGGGTTATCTTCGTTCACGCTGGATGAAACCAGGTTCGGTGTGACTTCGCTCCAGTTGGCCAAGTCTGTTGAAACCAAGAAATGATATTGCAGGCCAACCGCAGCATAATTGATATAACGTTGAACAATAAAACGAAAGTCATTGCCTGGAAGCACTTGGATATTTTGGAATCCCGCGATATTCGAATCCGGCACCGTCGGATTACCCCCGAACGCCCATTCGCCGAGGTTACTCACCCCATCGCCGTCCGGATCAGCCGTCGGCGCCGCATTGGTCCCGGAGAGACCAAAACTCATAGCATAATCGGTGACCAAAGAATTGACCAACGGCAGTGCGCGAATGGCCAGATTATCCATTTGAGCAGTGTTAGAAGCCCGCGCGCTTAGTCCAACATAATTGTTGTTGTTCGCCTGCCAGTTAAACGTGATGGGACCAGTGTTCACCAACTGGCCATTTAGAAAAATACTTGCCGTAACCGGATTGGTGACAGCAAATCCAGCACACGCAAACGCAGCGGTCACTATGCCACTGGCGCTTCCTGTGGGAGTAGTGCTGATCAACACGCCATTAGTCCAGACATGGATATTGCCATTCATATCCAAGTCAACAAAGAATGGACTAATACCGAAATAAACACCGCCTATGGCACCCCGAAAAGAATCCGGACTGTTGATATCATTGCCCGCAGCGGCCTGCGCCAGAGTCAGACCGGCACCAAACCCGACATAGCGGTTCGAAGTATCTGTGGCACTCGAATTAATGCCCAGAACATTGATTTCAATACTGAAGCCACCGGCATTCACAATGCTCTGGTTCGTAAAGTTATAAATTAAACCGCTTTCCACCATTCCGCCGCTCGCTTTGAATAGCGTGTTGTTATATAGTTGTAAATATTGTGGATCGTAACCCTCGTAATATGCGGTGTTGGCTCCTATTGGCGGCACGGCGCTTCCCCACATGCCCATCGCACTCGCCTGAATATTGGTGCTAACACCATTAGTCAAACGATTGAAGGTATCAACAAACAAATCATTCGCCAATGGTGCCGGAGACAGATTTAAGATAGGCGTGGGATTAGTCGCGGAGGGGATCAGCAGAGCACTGGGATCACCAACGTAGCTACACCAGTTGTTCCAACGAGTCACCATTTGTCCCAGCATCGTCAGGTTGCTATAGGCCAGATTGGTGACCTGCGATGGATCCTTGCTCAGGTCGTAAAGTTCAAGTTCATTGGCAAAGTAGCTTCCATCTACCGAAGTGAAGTTCTTGGTTACCAGATTCCAACTATTGCTGATATAAGCCCGGTTGCCTTCGTGTTCGAATCCCAGATTGCGCACCACGTTTGGCGTGTTGGTGGCAAACCAAGGTTGCAGGCTGATACCTTGCATGGGCACGACGGTGTAATTGGTCCCATCAATGGCGTTGGTCCAATGGGTCGGGTAGGTGGCTCCCGTCGCGTCCACGATTGTCGCCATGACATCAATGATGTGTCCTTGCTCATTTTCCCATTGGTTTGTTCTGGTCAATCCCTGCGGCCAGTGGATAATGCACGGCGTGCCAGTGCCACCAAAGTGATCGAAGTGTTTAAACCAGCGAAATGGGGTGTTGCTCACATGCGCCCAACCCCCGCCAAGATATACGATTGGCTGACCAGCCTGTCCCATGTTTGTTAAAGCCGAACCCGTGACGGCCGGCGCATCCGAAACGCCGTTATACAAACCAAGCACGCCACCCTCATAATTTCCGCCATTGTCAGAAAGGGCAATGATAAGTGTGTTATCCAACTGTCCGTTTTGCTGAAGGTATTGGACAACGCGTCCAACATTTGCGTCCATCTTCTCAATCATTGTCGCATAAAGGGCCATGCGCCGGGTCAAATCCGCCTGACGATTGGTGTCCAGTGTGCTCCACGCTGGAATCACTTCCGCTGATACGCCATTCCACGGAGCCGTGCCTTCATTAGGAGACAACGCATAACTTGGGTCAATCACCCCTTGAGCTAGCATATTGGTGTAACGTTGATTGCGAACATAATCCCAACCATTTGCGTAAACCGCCTCGTTGGGATCGTCCATCGTTTGCGGCGCTTGAATATAGAAATGTGCCGAACCGAACGGAATATACATAAAGAATGGCGAATTGGTGTGGCGTGTGAATTGATTGCCCAAGAACTGCAGGCAATAGTCACCAATGGCATCCGGTTGATAAAAATTAGTCGCGTTATAGACAATATTTGTCGTCTCACCGTCCGTCGTTGCAAAACGATAAGCTGAAGGCGTCCACGCATCCTCGTGATCATCCATGCCATTAATATAAGTGAAGACTTCATCAAAGCCGCGGTTTTCTGGTGCCTGATCAGCAAGACTGCCAATATGCCACTTTCCAGCCATGTAAGTGTGATAGCCACTTGCACTCAAGATTTCCGCGAGGGTCACGTTATTGTCAGTCCGCAGCGGCGGCAACGACGCGGACGGAGTTACGGCCGCCTGCTGTGTGTAAAGTCCGGTCAGAATAGAGCATCGTGTCGGACTGCATCGGGCGGCATTATGAAAGTTACGGAACCGAAGACCTGTTGATGCCAAACTGTCTAAATTGGGCGTCTGGATTTCACTTCCGTAGCAACTCCAGTCCGAAAACCCCTGGTCATCCGCCAAAATAAGAATGACATTCGGCGGCGTCCGGGTCATTGCAACATAGTAATCTTTGACATTAGCCCCGCCTGCAGAAGTAACACGGACATCTATCACATTAGAACCTGGCTTTAGGGGAATGGTGCTGCTGGTCGAACCGGATGGCACAACATTGGTTATGGTTGAAGTGATAATCTGGATGGTCGAATTGCCGTTAACGCTGATGGGAGTCATGGTTATAGAAATGTTGGTGTAAGCGACGACAGCTGAATAATTGACAATATTAGTGTTGAAGTTGGGACTCAATGTTCCCGCGCTTAAAGTTAAACCAAGCAAGTTGGCGGGTGAATTCGCAGTATTGGCCAAAACTACGCCGATGCTTCCATCCGCAGCCAGTCCATTCGTCCACATCATACCTATCGCTGGCGGATTCGGCACAAGGGTAATAGCATTCCCATTTAGAATCGGCTTGTTGAAAATTCTAAAATTATCGCCAGCAGCATAAGCCGGGCCGGTGTTAATCGCTGTGAGCGTTCCCGAGCCCGAATTCGTCAACATGCCGACCACTGTAATTTGGTCGTTTATTTGGGTGAGCGATTTGTTGATTTGCACCGCCAAGTTGCCAGCAATGGTTAGGCTGCTTTGCAGGTTCAATGTTGTTGGTGTGCCGCCGCTGCTTCCTGGCGAAATGATACCCCCCGACTGAATCATGGTCGGCCCCGCTACAACCCCTGAACCGGATAGTGTTCCAACGGTGGTCACGGTAACTAGTCCTGTGCCGGAATTTGTTCCGATAAGATTCAACGTTCCATTGCTAATTACGGTGGCTCCAGAGTAAGTGTTATTGCCCGCCAATGTCAGCGTGCCGTTTCCTAGTTTGGTTAATCCACCAGCGGAAGCGCTTGCAAGATTTTGTCCTATGGTAATGTTGAAATTAGTTGTATCAATAAGCACGCCGCCGCTCTGCACGTTGGCTGTAATCAAGTTCGGCATAAACACAGTTGAACTCGCCACGGGCATAAGTGTCCCACCGTTGAAATTGAATATTGCAGTTGAACCGGGGGTGGCATTGGTAATAGAACGCAACATTAAGACACCCCCATTTAAGTTATAAGTTCCATTCCCAGCGGCGTTGGCACCGTAAATCAAATTGCCGCAATTCAAGTTGCTGGAAACATTCACCAGCGGATTTAACCAAACAAGTCCACCGTTTTGTGTAATGCTCGCAGCTACGCCGGGATTTTCGCCAAGCGTGATGCACCCACCATAGGACGGCTTTCCATTGTCTCCCGTTGGCAGAAGCAGAATTGTGCCAGAACTGATGTTCACCGAAGCTATGCCAGCATTGAATCCACTTTGGGTTTGGCCCATGCGTAAACTAGAACTGCCACTGATCTGGATAAATCCATTGTTGGTCACAATACTCGCAGCCACCTGTGACGCATTGGTTGGGCTCAACCTAAAACCATCGTTGTAAATATTTGCATATCCGCCATCGAGCAGCAACGCGCCGTTGAATGTGGACAACATTTTCGCTGACTGGAAATTGGTGCTAGTAATGCGAAGGGTCCCGCCGCCAGTCAGAAGGCCCAAAGGGTTGACCGACGAAGCATTCGTCACCGCGCCGGCTATCTGCAATTCTGAACCAGCAGCAATGTTCCAGCTTTGGGAATTTGCCGTAACGATGTTCAAATTCAATTTTACACTGTTGGTGCCAGCAACATTGGTGAACAGGACAGTGGTGCTGCTTAAAGCCAGCGTGTTTCCATTGACTGCGAACCCGCCATTGTTGAACGTCACCCACCCGTTCGTCAGATTGAATAAGTTATTGGTATTATTTGACTGCAAGGTCCCGCTAAAATAGAGGTTGTCGCTATTGACTGGTGCCGTGCCACCCCAGTTTGCGGCCGTCCCCCAGTTAGCATCCGAGCCAGTCCCCGACCAACTCCGGTTGGCTGCGTGGACATAAACCACAATAATGGCAAACAAACATAAAGCAAAAAAACACTTAGGAAAACTTCGTCGAGAATTCACAATTTGATTTGTATATGATTTGGTGACTTTCTACCAGGCATTAATCACCAATATCCTTGAATCGCGGTTCCCAGAAAATCTGATTGCAGAGTGTTTACCGGGTCATTGAAGGGGCTTACGGTATGCGGCACCCCGATGTAGGCCTTCTTCCACGTAACCGAACCGTCAGCAGCCGCCACGTTGTTTCCTTCCATGCCTAGAGCGATCGGTGTGATTAGCGAGCCAGTGGTAGTGACTTTCAACCCCGCCTTGGTATGTGGCGTCCGGGTATAAGGTGCGCCCAATCCGCTGCCTTGTTCGCTAACATCAGACAGCAACACCATGTAAGGTGTCATTTTATCCGTAGTTTTTCTCGGCGAATCCCACGGTGCCGGCTGCGTGCCATAGCTAAGTTCGCGCGGGCGCAGATCAGTCGTGGTATTCAACCCCCACAATGAATAGTAACCCAGTCGACCGCGGTTATTGGGTGTGTCTACATAAACCATCCCAGGGCTGCCGGCAAAGGATGGATCCACAAAAGTAGTATAGTTTGGACACTCCAGAGTGTTGGTTGGCATCCGCATCGTAGTTACGAGGTAAGTGAAAATGTTCAACGGCACCCAGACTAAGTGGGAAGAGGCGACGGGATAGGTTTCCCCGTTGTCGCTTGCATAGATCATGATGCCCATGGTAATTTGCCGCATGTTGGATTTGCAGACGGCCCGTTTGCCCGACTCCTTTGCCTTCGACAGAGCGGGCAACAACATGGCCGCCAGAATTGCAATGATGGCAATCACGACGAGCAGTTCAATCAGAGTAAACGCTTTTCTCAAATGCACTGATTTTTTGTTCATTGAACTTGCGAAGGATAATCCAACCTGACCAAACCGTCCATCGTCCGAAAAGATGACGCTTTTGCAACTGTTTTGCGACAGGACTGACGAGGATTCCGCTGAGTGGCTAAGATGTTGATAGAATCAGTGACAAACATATAGGTGAAAAGCGAGGTGGATTTTGATTGGAAACCCATAGTTAAGAAAGAGCCATCGGACGGATTAGTAGCATTATCAATGTTGAGGCTGCATCGATTTGACGGACGGTAAATTGGGTAGACAATCAAATGATTAAAGCCAATAACCACAACCCTGTTAAGATCCGTCAGAAGTTTGATCAAACCTTTAAACGTGAAGCCGTCAACCACTGGCTGACCAGTGGTAAGTCAGCCAGTGTGGTGGCCGCTACACCCACCGGCTTCAGACGTTTGTCGAAGCCCTCTCGAGTCGGATGTTCGCGCTCATCCGCTCGGCCCTCTGGCAAAACTGCGAACTGCGCAGCCTGCTGGAAGTCTATGGGGCAGCCAGCAGCGGCGGTCGTTTCACGTGGAGCGACACTACCTTCATACCGCGCTAAGTTTTTTGCTGACCAGATTTATTTGAAGGCCTCCTATTTAACCGCCAATTCACGGATGGATGAAGCGACTGCCTAAACACTCCGGCGATTACCTGCTGGAAGTCCTCATGCGCCACTATGAAACAAATCCACCATTATGACCAGCAACCGGCCATTGGAAGAATGGGGCAAGCTGCTCAATTTTTTTCAACCTTTGCTCCGGTTTAGGCGGCGCATTACCCAACGGGGCGGAAAACACCGCCATTTTTGTGAACCGCTCCTGCCAAGACGTCACTCCGATGCGATGAAGAATTCAGCGCGATAATTGGAGCCCTGGCAGGAGCGCTGGCGGGCGACTGTCCGGATTAACGGCCCAGCGGTAATCGGGAGCGGAATTCATTTCAAAGCGGACTTCGCCGCCAGCCGTGATTTGCGCGTGCGTCAGAAACACTTTGTCCAACGGCTGGCCGTTCAGGCTGGCTGCAGAAATGTAGGGCCGCTGCGGCCCGTTGTCCTTGGCTGTGATGGAAAACTTCCGGCCATGGGCCAGGGTGAGCGTGGCTTGATCAAACAGTGGACTCCCAATGAGGTAGGCGTCGGATCCGGGGCAAACCGGATAAAACCCCAGCGCGCTGAACACATACCACGCGGACATTTGCCCCGTGTCTTCATCGCCGCACAATCCGTCCGGCGTGGACTGATAGAGCATGGCCATGACTTGACGGATGCGTGCCTGCGTTTTCCAAGGCTGGCCGACGTAATCGTAAAGGTAAATTACATGATGAACGGGTTCGTTGCCGTGGGCGTATTGGCCCAGATTTTGCGCGACCATTTCATTCATCTCGTGGATCCTCTGATGATAGGTGCCGACCTGGACGGCGGAGCCCATGCTAAACAAGGTATCCAGCTTGTCCGCAAAACTTCGTTCGCCTCCCATCAGCTTGACGAGCCCGGACACGTCCTGCATGACGCTCCAACTCCATTGCCAGGCATTGCCTTCCACAAACGGGCCGCCCCATTCGATGGAGTCAAACGGCTCGCACCAGGAACCATCTTCTTTGCGGCCGCGCATCAGGCAGGACGCGGGGTCAAACACATTTGTGTAATTCATCGTGCTTTTCAGAAAGGCCTGCGCCTCCGCCGTTCGGCCGGCAGCCTTGGCCAGCGTGGCCGCGCAAAAATCGTCATAGGCATATTCCAGCGTCTTGGCTGTGGCGTCGGAAAAATTGGGATACGGCACATAATCTAGCCGGTCATAGAACTTCGCCTCATTTCGTCCCATGCCAAAAATGCCTCCGTTGTGCGCGTCGTGAATGGTCGCGTCCACGGCGGTAGGCAAATCAAAATTCGTGATGCCCTTGACCCAGCCGTCGGCCAGCAGCGAAAAAGCATGATTGCCGATCATCGCCTGGCGCTGGCCGGGACTGGACCAAGCCGGCAACCAGCCGCTTTCCTGGTAGGCGTTGAGCAGGCTTTGCAAAATTTCCGCGCTGACCTCGGGATACAGCAAGTTGTAAAGCGGATGCGCGGCGCGAAACGTGTCCCAATAGCCGGAATCCGTATACATCACGCCGGAATGCACTTTGCCATCATAAGGACTGGCATAAATGGGATGTTGGTTTTGATCCCATTCATAAACCCGGTGCGGAAACAGAATGCTCCGATACAAGGCGCTGTAAAACGTGCGCTGTTGTTCTTCAGATCCGCCTTTGATTTGAACGCGGCCCAAGGCCGTATTCCACAATTGCTCCGCGCGGTGGCGGATCGTGTCAAAATCGGCATCGCCAATTTCCTGCCGGAGATTGCGCTCGGCCTGTTCGGGACTGATGAATGAGGAAGCCACTTTGCATTCGACGACTTGGCCCTGGCTCGCGGCAAACCCGACAAAGGCACCGATATGCTTGCCGGCGAGTTTGGTCTTCCCGGCTTCAACCGCCGCATCCGACCAGACGCCGCTGGTTGAAAAGGGGCGGTCAAAGACAATCACGAAGTAATTTCCGAAATTGTCCGGCACCGCGCCGCTATTATTGCGAGTGACCCCGATGATTTTATTTTCCGCCGGAATAATTTCTACGGCACAATCCTTTTCGCTCTTAAATATATCCAGCACGATGCTCGCATTCGTTGGTTGCTCAAATTTGAACCGAAACCGCGCGGCGCGCTCCGTCGGGGTCACCTCGGCGGTCGCCTGCCATGTGTCCAAACGCACCTTGTAATAACTGGGCTGGGCGATTTCCGCCTCATGCCGGAAGGTCGAGGCGCGCTCTTTTTCTGCCACCACCACGTTTCCCGAAACCGGCATGAGCGCAAACGTGGCGTGATCCCGGATCCACACGCTCGGCTCGTGTGTCTGGCGAAGGCCGAGGATGTGGTCATGCCGGTATTGATAGAAAAACGAATTGTCCTGCGGTTCGGTGTAGGGCGCCCAAGTGTTCATCGGAAAAGGCAGCGCGATGGCCGGATAAGTGTTGCCGTGGGAGAACGAACCTTGCGAGTCCGTGCCCTGCAGCGGATTGGCCAGCAGGACTGGAGCGGTTGCTGCCGCCGGCTGCATGGCACCAACCAGCAACCCGCCAACAATCAGGGTCAATGACGTGTTTTTGTGGGGGAACGATGTGGACATTTTGACGTGTGAACCACCAGCGTTTGGCAGATGGAAGAGACAAAGTAAAACAAAAAATCTTTTTGCGCGAAGCTTTGTTTGAATCTGGGCAGATTTTCCTTGCGCCGGTTTTTCTAGAGGTCGCGGAGGGCGGTGCGGGCCTCGGCGTGACGGTGCGGGCTTTTTCCGAAACGAACGCGTTTGGTGGTCTTGTGTCCGGCAATCTCATCGTCGAAAACCAGGCGGCTGTAGAAATGGTCGTTGCGTTTCCACAAGCTGCGAATTCTGCGCTTGCGGTCATCAAACACTTTCTGATACCTTGCGAAGGCCTTGACGACAACATGGAAGAAAGTTGACGCGAGCTGCTGTGCAAAAACCGTTGCACGGCTGTGCTTGAGCCAACGCTGGCACAACAAGTGGCACCCACTGTTTATACATCAGGTTTGTCGCCGCAAGTGTTTGGTTATTTAGGTTGCATCCATAGCTCAATTGGATAGAGCGGCTGACTACGGATCAGCAGGTTTCAGGTTCAACTCCTGATGGGTGCACCACTTAAAGCCAACAACCACAAGGCTTTATCAAGGTGCTTCTCCCGCCAGCTTCCGCAGACAAAGCCGTTGTAGTCCAGTTTGTAGTCCACTACTGGAAAACACCGCCTTCAAAATTTCAGTTGCAAATCGTTGCCAAACGAAAATGCAACATGAAGAAAGAAATCCGTCCCGTCAAAAAAGGGGTAGCCGTTTCCCGATTCCAATTCGTTGAAACCGGCCTTTACCGCAACATCTCCAACGGCGTTTATTTTGAACGCCCCAGCATCAAAGGCCGGCGCACCTGGCGTTCGCTCGACACCGCCAACTTGAAACACGCCCGCGAAGAATTGTATCGCCGCCGCGCGGGTGTCCGCGCCGTCGAGGTCGAAAAGGCAAAAGCGTCCGTGACCGTCGGCGACATTGTCCGGCACTACCAGAAAGACGGTTATCCCGACCGGCAGAAACAACCCCGCGTTGGCCGCACCCTGGAAATGGAAACGCGGAATTGTTCCGTCCTGTTGAAGTTCTGGGACAAAGTTCCGGCAACGGACATTTGCCTCGTTGAGTGCGACCGCTACCACGCGTGGCGGCGACGACACGCCACGAAAGGACGAGGCGACAGGGCGGTGGACATGGAAATGAATACGTTGAGCAATGCCGTGCTCTGGGCCATGCGGTGTGACCTCATCCGCCAAAACCCGCTCAACTTCCGGCGTCCGCGCTATTGCTGCGCTAAAAATGTCCGGCACTGCCGGGAGTTCATGCCGCATGACA
>Ga0316217_10003253_pt1 | contig 18712 bp, 14 predicted proteins | sample 1anoAmetaG_FD_203633 | JGI IMG/M metagenome (GOLD analysis project Ga0316217, IMG submission 203633) | Freshwater microbial communities from Trout Bog Lake, Wisconsin, USA - 1anoA | ecosystem: Environmental > Aquatic > Freshwater > Lake > Hypolimnion/Profundal zone | place: USA: Wisconsin...
CGAAACGTAAACCCTTCGGACCCACGGCTGCGCCATGGGCTATATTCTTTAAGCCCCTGCCGGGGCAAGAATACGCCAATCCCGCTGTTACCTATGCCCTGCCGAATCAGTTATGCACCCCAATCCGCGTTGCCGCGGCGATTGTCCGGCGCCGAGTGTTTCGGTATCATCCCGTGGGCAATTATGCTATCACACTCGTGGAAAATAAGTTATGCGCGTCAGCGTCGTCATCAATACCTACAATCGGGCCACCACGCTGCCGCAAACCCTTCTCGGCCTGGCTTATCAAACCTACGACAATTTTGAAGTTATCGTGGTCAATGGTCCCTCCACCGATGGTACCGCGGCCTTGCTGAGCAGCTACGCGGGGCAGATTCGCGTTGTCCAATGCCCGGAGGTCCACCTGTGCAAATCCCGTAATATCGGCATCAGCGCGGCCGCGGGCGATCTGGTAGCCTTCATCGATGATGACGCCATCCCCGATCCCTATTGGCTCGAAGTCCTGGTCGCCGGCTACACCGGGCCACAAATTGGGGGTGTCGGCGGCATTGTTTACGATAACACCGGCTACACACTCCAAGCCTGTCCGGCCGTTTGCGATCGCTGCTGCAATCCCCGCTACGACGCGCAGCCGCCATTCTGGCAATACCTTCTTCCCCAAGGCGATGGTTTCGTCCACCTGATGGGAGGGGCTTCAAGTTTCCGCCGCGCGGCGCTCGCCCAGATCGGCGGATTCGACGAAGAAATCGAATATTTTCTTGACGAAACCGAACTGTGCATGCGCCTGGTCGATCACGGCTTCGCCCTGCGCCTGGTGCCAGAGGCTTCCGTTTATCACAAATTTGCGCCCAGTCATCTGCGCGACAATAACCGGGTGATCAAGAAACCCTTCGCCATCGTCAAGAACAAATTCTATGTGGCACTGCGCTGCGCCCGGGCCGGTGATCGCCGGGACGACATCCTCGCGTCCTGCCAGCAGTTCGCGCGCGAACTCCACGATGGGGCCAAGTGGCATCACCGCGAAGGGCGCATGACCGCCGCGGAACTTTCCAGCTTCGAGGAAGAACTGGAGCGCGGTATTCGCCTGGGCACGGAGCGCGGCCTGCACCAGCCGCGCAAATCCAGCATGGTCCCGCCGGCCGATCCGGAGAAATTCCGGCAATTTTCTGTGCTTCGGCCGGCGGGGCGCCGCCTGGCCATCTGCCTGGTTACCCAGGAACTGCCCTTCGAGACGCCCGGCGGCATTGGCCGCTTCACGTGGGATCTGGCGGTCGGCTGGGCCGCCCTCGGCCATGAAATTCACGTCATCAGCCGCGCCCGGGATCACAACCGCGTTGACTTTGAACACGGGGTGTGGGTCCACCGCATGGTCAACGACAGCGCGGGATTCTGGAATACGCCCGGGATGACCCCGGCGCTGGGGCGAAACCTCGGCCGCGCCGCGGCCGTGCATCGCGAAGTGCGGCGCCTGGCCGTGACCCGCGCGCTGGATGTGGTGTCCGTTCCGATCTGGGATGCCGAGGGCCTTTTTTGCCTGCTCGATGACCAGTTGCCGACGATCCTTTCGCTCCAGACCACGATGAAGACCTTTGTGGAGATGCACCCCGCGTGGAATTCACCGGATCTGCAAAGCCTGGTCGGGGTCGAGCGCTACATGGTGGGCGCGGCCAAACGCATCCATGCCATCAGTCAGGCCATCCTGGACAAGGTGCGCACGGATTATGCCTTGGCGCCCGACGCCAACGAGGCGGTGGTGGTTCCGCTGGGCATCGCGGATCGCGCCGGGGATTTTCAGCGCCAGCGCCCCGCGGGGAATCTGCGCATCCTTTTTGTGGGCCGGCTGGAAAAACGCAAGGGGGTCGATGTGCTGCTCCAGGCCGCCATGACCCTGGTGGAAGAATTTCCGCAGGTGGAATTTGTCCTGGCCGGCGATGATACCATCCCCACCGAAGAAGGCCCCTCCTATCGCCGGCAGTTCGAAGCCCGCTATGCTGATTGTCCCGCGGCGGCACGGATTATCTTTCAAGGCCGCGTCACCGATGACCAGCTCCAGCAGCATTATGCCGATTGCGATATTTTTTGTTCGCCCTCACGGTACGAATCATTTGGGCTGGTTTTTCTGGAGGCCATGGTTTTTGGCAAACCGCTGCTGGGTTGCCGGGCCGGCGGCCAAGTCGAGGTTATTGCCGAGGGCGTCAATGGATTGCTCTGCCCGCCGGGCGATGCGGCGGCGCTTACCGACGTGCTGCGCAAACTGATCCAGGATGAACCCTTGCGGCAGGCGTTTGGCCAAGCCTCCCGCCGCATTTATGAAGACAAATTCACCGTGGGCAAAATGGCCGTCAACACGCTGGCCGCGTACCGGAGTCTCGTCGAGACCGGCTAGTGCCGCCGGCAGCCATTTGTTGGTGCGGCCCTTCATTTGTGCGACCGATACGGCCGGTACAACGGGTTTAAGTTCTGAGCCCCTGATCTCTGGAGAATATAATGCTTGCCCTGAGCCCTGGCCCTTCCAGAAGCCTTACCGTATCGGTGCTTACCAGCGTTATCGTGCCGCGCGATGGGATCTCCAACATCTGTCTCCAGCAGATCGATGACTTCACGCGTTACGCCCGGGAGCAGGGCCTGTGCCTTAAGCTGAAAGTCTATGCCGGCGCCAGCGACGTCCAGGATTCGCGCATCGTGATTGCCCCGGATCTGGCCGGCGTCGTGACCGACGAACACTTCCTCCACTCGGATGTGATCCTCTACCACTTCGGCATTGTCTACCCGCTCTTTGACTCCATCCATCTGGCACCACCCACCGCCAAGGTTGTCGTGTACTACTATGGCATCACCTCCCCGATGTTATTCCCCAAAGAACAGCGCGGCGTCATTGAGCAATCTTATCGTCAGCTCACCAATGTTCTGGCCGCGGACCAGGTTCTCACCTACAGCGGGTTTCTGGTCGATGAGCTGGTGCGCATCGGGGTCGCATCCGAAATCATTTCCAAGGTGCCGCCCTCGACCACTTTTTGCGATGGCGCCCCCATGCCGGTCCGAACTGCTTCCGCCACGCTCCGCCTGGCCTACGTGGGTCGGTTTGTTCCGGCCAAGGGTGTGGCCGATTTCCTGCAGGCCGCGGTGGACTTGGCCCGCGCGGACCAGCAACCCTTTATCGTCGATCTGGTCGGCAGCCGCCGGTATAGCGACCAGGCCTATATCCAGCGCCTCGAAGAGATGGTGCGGGAGGCCGGGCTCGAAGACCGCATCCATTTCCACTACGACGTCTCCGATGCCGAACTCCGCGGGTATCTCCAACAGGCCGATGCGCTGATTATTCCCTCGTACCATGAGGGTTTCTGCATTCCGGTTATCGACGCCATGGCCTGCGGCTGTTTTGTCATCTGTTCGGATGCCGGCGCGCTGCCCGAAACCTCCGGCGGATTGGGTCTGGTCTATCCGGTCGGCGATAGGGCCGCCCTGCGCCGGGGTCTGGAAGAATTTGCCGCCGGCTGGCGCCACGGCCGGATGCCGGCCCAGTCGGGCCCGTTACCCATGGCCGACTGGCGTGCCAGCGCGGCCCGGTATGTCGCGGGCTTCACGCACCAGCACTCCATGGAGAGGCTCTGCGCGGCCCTCTTTGGAGAGCGCAGCACGCCGGATTCCGTGGCGCGCAATAGCCTGCTTAACGCACGGCGCGCGGTGCTCACCAACCTGCATCAGGGTTCCATACAGGTGCCGGCGAACCGGATCCTTGAAAGTCGTGTTGCCGAGGCTCTGGCGGCGGATACCAGTGGCCACGGCCCGGCAGAACCGGTCGTCGGGCCCGCCCCCGCGGCGGCTGTTGCACTGGCAGCGGCGGATGTGTCGCCGCCCGCCGCACCGGCACCCGCTGACCCTCCGCCCGCTATCGATTACGCGGCGGCGCTCGATGAATTATGGCGCCAGCCCGATGAGCAGTTTGTGGTCGGGCTCTACGGCCTGTTGCTCAACCGCCCGGCGGATGTTGCCGGTGCGTTGGCTCATCTTGCGCGCCTCCAGCAAGGCACATCACGTGCCGATTTGCTTAAGCGCTTCGCCGATAGTCCCGAGGCGCAGGCCCGTGGCCTTGATACGTCCTGGCTCCCGGCCTTCCAGAGGCGCGTGGGGCCGGTATCCGGCGCTTCGGCTCCCGCGGCCGTGCCGTCCACCCCGCTGCCGCCACCGGTGCCGGTGCGTTTCCGGGAGCGGATCGGCGTTGTGCCCGGCCTCGGCAAAGCCGTCCGTTATTGCCGCCGCGTCCTGTATCTCCCCTGGAACTTCCAGAAACTTTACGATGCCATCCTCCCGTCTCTGGCCCGTCAGCAGGGCGCGCTAGAGCAGATACGGCAGGAAGCCCAGCACCGCAGGGACGAAATCCAAGCCCTGCACGCCGCGGTGGTTGCCGCCATCAGCCAGTCACAGAGCGCCCTGCAGGCGGAGCTCAACGATCTGCGCGCGCGCCACCTTCAGGAACAAACCGACCGCCGTGATCGTTTCCAGTGGGAGGTCGAGCAGTTCCGGGCACAGAGTGCCAATCTTACCGCTGCCCTGCAGCGCCAGGAAGCCCAGATTGCGAGCACCAGCGCGGATCAGGGTAAACATCTCGAACGACTCGCAGCAGCCGTGGGTAAAGTTGCGGCCGCCCTGTACTGTCAGGAAACACAACTGGGCGCCACCCATGCCGATCAAGGCAAACGCTGGGAACAACTGGCGGCGGAAGTGGGCCAGGTTCCCGCCGCGCTACAGCGTCAGGAAACACAACTGGGCGCCATGCTGGCGCAGCAGGAAAAGGGTATCCAGGCCGTCGCCGCCGCGCAGACCGGGATGAACAACTGGCTGCAATTAATCGCCAGCGAGCAGGGGGGCCTGAACAAGTGGCTCAACCTGCTGACGCGCAAAGAGGAAATAATGGCCATGGATTTGCGCGAACGCATCAGGCCGGTACCCGACAGTGAACGGCCCGAACCGGTGGTGGTCAACCCGGCGCTCTACCAGCGGAAGCTTGCCGCGGCGGCGGGCACTATCCGGGTCAATCTGGGTTGTGGGGAAAAGCCGTTGCCGGATTACATCAACGTCGATTTCCGCCCCATGACCGAGGTGGACATCGTTGCCGATATTCGCCAACTGCCCTTCGCCCCGGGGTCATTGGCGGAAATCGCCTCGTCCCATCTGGTCGAGCATTTCCGCCAGTATCATATGGCCACGGTCATCCTGCCCTACTGGAAGTCGCTGCTTAAGCCCGGCGGCACGGTGCGCATCATCTGTCCGAACTGGCAAGCCATGCAGCAGCGGCTGCAGGCCGGACAAATGAGCTTCGCGGAGTTCAAATACGTCACCTTCGGCCGGCAGGATTATTCCGGCGATGACCACTTCACCATGTACTGGCCCGAGAGCCTCGCGCGGATTCTAACCGAGGCGGGATTCCATGATGTCCAAATCGTCACCGCGTCCCGGCTCAATGACATCTGCCCGGAAATGGAAGTCACCGCCACCGCCTGACGGTACCACTGCTTCCGGGATACAATAAGAGTGTGCCGCCCGGCATACCGCCCGAGGGTACGGCCGCGCGATGATTCCCGGGGCTTTGCACAGGATGGTGCCATGATCTTTCGTACGTTGATCGTGCTGACAGTCGTGCTGCTGGCCAGCCTTGCCGCCGCCCAGACGGCGCCGGATCCCGCGGCGGTGACCACGGCCATCCGCCAACTGGGGGATAATGACTACGGCGCGCGCCAGAAAGCCACGGAATTCTTGTGGCGCGCCGGTCCGGCCATTGCCCCGGCGCTGGAAGCAGCGCTGAAGAATCCCGATGGCGAGATCAGCGCCCGCGCCCAGGAAATCCTGGAAAAGTTCAAATGCGGCATTCTGCCGGAAACGCCGCCGGAAGTGGCCGACCTGGCGCGCCAATACCGCCTGGCGGACAAGGATAAGAAACGCGACCTGGCCTACAAGCTGGTGCAACTGGGGCGCCCGGCCGACGAGGTGCTGCGGCACATCGCCGCCGCTGAGGACAATGCCGATTTGCGCAACATGATCCAGGACGCCATGGCCTCGGGTGCCGGCGCCCGTGCGGCCGACGCCCTGGCGGAAGGCAACACCGCCGCCGCCGAAAACATCCTGCGTGACGCCCTGCGTTTTTCCTACGATTCGGTGCGCCGCGATTACGCCGCCCTGGCCCTGTTCACCCACAAAATCGACGCGGTCATTGCCGACCTGGAACAAGATCCCCACACCCTGCGTTACGGCGGCCAGTACGCCATGAATCTGCGCCTGCTGGCGTATTGCCACCGGGCCAAGGGAAATCTGCCGGCGGCGCTGACTGCCGCCCGGGCGCTCAACGATGAGAACCTGATCCTGCAACTGCAATTTGAAGCGGCGGATTGGCCCGCCGTGGCCGGGGCGCTGGCCAAGGCCAATGCCGCGGCCGGGGCTTCCCCGGAACAGCGCCACGCCGATGAACTGGGCCTCCTGGCCATCGCGCAGGTTGGCGGCGATACCAAGGCGGCGGCGCAAAGCCTCGCCCGCCTCAAAGATGATGGCGCCGCGGGCCTGGTGCTGGCCCAGGCCCTCCTGACCGCCGGGCACGTGCCCGAGGCCCTGGCGGAATTCAAGGCCCATGCCGCCGACAATCCGCAGGGTATCTGCGCGCTGTTCCAGCAGCGCGGCGATTTCGCCGAGGCCCTGGCCCTGGCGCAGCAGGCCATCAAGGATAACAACGAACGCGGCGGACGGCTGCGGCTGGAATTGGTGCGCCTGTGGTATTGGGTGGGCGAAGACCAGAAAGCCCGCGACTTGTTTACCCAGGCCAAGACGCAACTGGCCGGCCAGACCAACTACCTGCTGACGGCCGATCTGATCGCCACCGCCCGCTACCTGGGCCTGGCCGACGACGCATTTGGTATGGCCGCGGCACAGCTTAAGAATATTGATGCGGCCCCGGCCAACCCGGCCGGGCCGGTGCCCAATGCCGGCAGCACCGAGGCGTTTCTGGGTGCGTTGTTTCCCGAAGACCCCGACACCCCGGCGTACTGGTACGGGCTGTTGCATCAGACGGGTCAGGATCCCACCGCCGCGCTGACCACCTTACGCGCCCTTCAGGAACACACCTTGGCGGACAAGGATCTGCGCGCCCTGATTGCCAAGGCCCTCCTCCAGTACGAGGCCGCCCAGGACGGGGCGCCGCCGAGCGCCGCCCAGAAGATCCTGCGGGGCCAGTATATCGCCGACACGCTGTATCACTTTGGCAAACCGGCGCTAACCCGGGAATGGCTGGAGAAACTGGCAGCGCAATCCCAGGGGCCCGATGCGCCTACCCGTCTGGGAGACATGGCGGCCGATGCCCAGGATTGGGCCGCCGCCGCCCGCTATTACCAGCAGGCGTTCACCGGCCAGCCTATGCAGCCGGCGCTGCTGTATTTAAGCGGCCTGGCCTTGGAACGTGCCGGCCAGGGCGCCGCCGGCCAGGCGGCGCAGCGACGTGCCGACCTCCTGCTGCTGGCCGAGGAGACCGATCGGGAGATCACCGCCCTGGCCTTGAAAACGCGCGGCTACAGTGCCGCGGCGGCCCGGCAATATGAATTCATTCTGCGGCTGGGTGATTTCCGCTCCCGGGGCATGCATGAGGCCACCGCTACGTTGGCCGAACTCCAGGCCCAGAACGGGGACTATGCCTCCGCCTTGCGCCTGGCGCAACGCACTGTCGCGGACACCCTGAGCCTGCAAGCCGGACCAGTGCCCCTGCCCGAAGCCCTGCTGGATGCTCCGCGCGTGCTCTACCAGGTCCGTGCGCAGCAGGCGCTGGCGGAGGGGCATACCGCCGCGGCCCAGGAAGCCATAGCGGCGGCGGCCATCTATGCCCCGCGCGATATGACCCTGGAACTGGCGGTGATAGCGCAACTGGATAAGGCCGGCCAGAAAGACCTGGCCGATCAGGTTTTCGCACGTCCCTGGGCGGTCCTCCAAGAGCAGCTCAAGGACTATCCCAATTGTCCGGTGGTACTTAACAACCTGGCCTGGCTGTGTGCCAAGACCCTGCGCCATACCGCCGAAGGCCTGGCTTTCGCGCAGCGCGCCACAGCCCTGCGCCCCCAGGAATCCGGCTATCTCGATACCCTGGCCGAGGCGCAGTTCGTCAACGGTCAGGTGAAGGCGGCGTTGGAAACCGAACGCCGCGCCCTGCAACTAACCCCGGATGAAGGTTTCTTCCGCGAGCAGATTGAACGCTTTTCCAAGGCGCCCCAGCCGTAGAACCGGCCCATACCTCCGGACGTAATCACCTCTGTGTAGCGCCGTCGCAACGCGCCGCTTTCACGCTAGTGTCCCCTCACGGCGTAATGACATGCAGCAACAGTGAGGGCAGCGTCAAAGACAGGCTTACCACGGTCACCAGGCACGCGGCTAACAGCCACAGCAGGCTGCGTGAGACCACCTGGTAACGGGTCGGGAAATAAGTCGTACCCACGGCCGCAGTTTGAAGGTCCAACATTTGACTCTCCATCGGGTCCGATGACCACTCCCTTTCCAAGGGTCTTGTGCCTGCATATTGTTCCAAGACCAGCTTCATGCCGGTCCTAATGCAAACAGCGCGCCAAAGTCTGCGCTGCGGTATACTCTGGCCTATGAACGCGCTATTTTTTCACTTATTAGACCCCACAACCACGCCGGACGGCCTGGAAATGCTTGGTACCCTGCTGGCGGCCGATGCGGCCGGCCGTCATCGGGTGGTGGTTATCGGCCACATATCGACCAAAATGCGCGCAATAGCGGCCGGCGTACCGGAGAATTGCATCGAACATGTGCATGCCTGTGGGCCGCTTGATCCGCTGGCCTGGCGGGCGGTCGGGCGCCGGGGTGGCACTCTGGGTCCGGCCCACGTCTATGCCTGGGGATTCTGGGGCCTGGTAGCCGCCACCATGGTACGGCACCGGCTGGCCGCACCGCGGAGCGCCATATTTACAAATATATTGACGCCTGCCCAGCGGCGCTGGCTCCCCTTGCTGGCCCGCCGGTATCCCTGGCGTTACCTGGCAACATCCCCGGCCATTGCCGCCGATCTGGCGTCCGCCCTGACCCCGTCCCCGAGCCCGGGCTCCTGCCCGGTGGCACGCACCCTGGCCTGGTGCTGCCCGTGCGCCAAAAGCCCCGCTGCCGCACCGGATATCCAGCACGTTCCCCTGGGCATCGCCACCACGCGGCCGGTTACACAGGATGCCGCCAGCGTGCGCCAGGCCCTGGGTATCGAAGAGCGTGATGGACCGATCATCCTGTTGGGCGGCGAGATGACCGAAGCCGCCGCCCGGCAAACCTATGGCCTCTGGGCCGCCGCCATAGTGCAGCAGATCTTTCCAGCCACCCGCGTGCTGGTGCATACCGGCCTGCCCGTACCGTTCAATTGGCAGCAGGAGGTGCGCAGTGTCCGGCAGTTGGCGGCTACCGCGCCCGATCCCCGCTTCATCATGTACAGCGCGCCGGAGGCACCCTGGCGCGATCTGCTCCAGGTGGCCGGCGTGCTGGTGGTCACGCCCGCGGCCCCCATCAGCATCCGCAGCCTGGTCTGGGCGATGGCGGCGGGCGTGCCGATCATCGCCACGCCGACCCCGCAAATGCAGGCCTTGCTGGAACACGAACGCACCGGCCTGCTGGCGGCCTCCCACAAGCCGCGCGCCGTCGCCGCGGAACTCGAAAAGCTTTTCAGTCACCCCGAACTGGCCCCGCGCCTGGCCGCTGCCGCCCGCCAGTACGCCCAGAGCGCCTTTGCGGTTCGGGCCATGGTCGAGCGCTGCGGTGCCGCCGCGCCCTGCCGTTAAGGAGCGGCCGGCAGAAGCGCGCTGGCCTTTACCATCAGGATTACCGCCGGCGCCTTGCTGCCCACCGCGCCTGGGAGCACCGTAACGAGCGATTGGTCCACGGGGACCGCCGCGACCAGGCGGCCCTCAGTACGTTCGAGCAGCGGTTTTTCCAGCAGCAGATCCTGGCCGGCCGGCGCACCGGCCAAGCGTTCCCTGGTCAACCCTTTAAGTTCGGTCAACAACGGATGCAACGTCAGCACGATGTGCTGCCGGTCGGCCGAGAGCAAGGCCAGCACATCAAGCCGTATACCAGTGGGAAAGCTGGCCATCTCCGGCTTGAAGAGCGGCTTGGATTCCCGATCCATCTGGATTTTGTAGTCGGCCACGTACGCCTGTTCCTGCCCGATCTGAATATAGCCCGTCTGGCCAGTCCACAGGATAATCCGCGGCGCCGAGAGCAGGGTGGCATCCTTGCGCCCGCTGACCGCGGCGCCAAGTTCCCGGGCCTGGCGTGCATCGAGCAACTGCACCTGTTGTGGCGCCGGCAGCGCCAGGGCGGCGAGTGCCTGGTTATCCACGGTGAAAAAACGCGCCTCGATCTGGATCTGCATGGTGTTCTTGCGCAGCGTCGCCAACAAGTCGCCCAGACGGCGCTGGCCCGCCTCGTCGGCCAGGGCGACCAACTGGTGATCCTGGATTTGCAGCAGGTTCTGTAGATCCCACGGGGGGGTGCTCAGGCCATCCTGAATTTGGAGGAGCAGTGCGGCGGCCGCTTTGCTCCGAGCCTCGGCTTCCTGCGCCTGGGCCAGTTCCTTGCTGGCCGCGGAAGCGGCGGCTTCCGGCGGCGGCGGGAAACAGGGCCGGATCAAATCCTGCACCTCGTAGCGACGCTCCACCCGGCCGGGGGTTTGGGCTCCGGCCAGGGTGGCGGCGATCAGGAAGAACAATGCGCAAGGCAGGGCGCGGCGTGCGGACAACATGGGTTACTCCTGTGAATGAACCGGGGCACAAACAATTTCCATGGGAACCACCACGCGCACGGGAGTCCGTTGCTGCGCGTCAAAATACTCCACCACCTGCGGCACTTGGCGCAGGCTTAGAACCTCGCCCGGCGGCGGCGCGAACGCCGCACTCCGACCGGCCGGCAGGGATTCGGGCCCCCGCGGCCCGTGGATGAACGATACCAGCAGCACGCCGCCCAGCACGGCTGTGAGTCCGCGCCAGAGTTGTAGTTGCCGGCGGCCGCAGACTTTGCCGACCTCATAGATCAGGCGATCGCGGTCCAGCGCGACCCGCGGGCGCAATTGTCCCAGGGAGTGTTCGCACGCACGATCGGCAGGCGTCAGCGGTTCGTGGTCGGGCATGAGGCCTCCATAGTTTGACGAATACGGGAAATGCCGGCGTGGTACTGGTCGTACACGCTCGAGAGCGGAGCGCCGGTCAGCGTGGCGATTTCGGCAAAGCTCAGTCCGCCCCACAGCCGCAGCGTGACGATTTCGCGCGGGGTGGCGGCCAAGGCGGCCAAGGCCTGCTGGGCGGCGGCGGCATCCAGCGCCGCGCCGGGCGCGGGTTCAAACCAGCCCGGCCGGCCCTGGGCCACAAGCTGCTCGCGGTTCTGCCGGCGCTGGGCCGAACGTAAATGACTGATGGCTGCATTGCGCACGGCGCAAAACAGCCAGGCCTTGGGATTCTGCGGCCGGCGGGCCGAGGCCAGCCGCACAAAGACATCCTGCACGACATCATGGGCCGCATCGTCCCCGAGCCACCCGCGGGCGTAAAGCGTCAGGGCGGATGCATGGGCATCGAACAGGTTTGTCAGGTCCGTCAGTTCCATTACTTCCTTCGCGCTGGCGCTACTATAACGCCACCGGAGGGGAATTTTCCGGCGAACCGCAAAGATTTCATGGATTGGGTGTGGCCACACTTTGTGGCAACCAGTTGTTTTGCTTGGAGTTCCGCCTTTAGGCGGCGTCGGTGGTCGAACCGCCTAAAGGCGAAACTCCAAACAACTGCCACAAAAGACGGCCACACCCCATGAATTACTTGCGCCGACGGGCCCTAGTTTTGCGGGGTTTGGCCGGGGGCGTAAGTTTCCGCGGCGCGGCATGGTACCGCGGCTCTACAGTCACCGCCGGGTTGACGAGCTGGCGCAACGCCACGCCGGCTTCCTTGAACAGGGCCGCGGTCACCGGGCTCAGGGCATAATCGCCGCTGTAGACCACCTCCACAATACCGGCATTGATGATGGATTTGGCGCAGTACGAGCAGGGCGAGAGCGTGCAATACAGCGTGCCCCCGCGGATGGCCACGCCATCGGCGGCCGCCTGGACGATGGCATTTTCCTCCGCATGCACGCACAGGCACTCGTCGAGCGCGGCGCCGCTGGCGGCGTGGCCGCTACAGCGCGGGCAGCCGCCGTCGCAGCAATTGGTGATGCCCTTGGGCGTGCCGTTGTAACCGGTGGAGAGCATCTGGCGGTGGCGCACAATTACCGCGCCGACGCGCCGGCGCAGGCAGTTGCCGCGCGTGGCGGCCACCTCCGCCATCATCAGGAAATACTCATCCCAGGAGGGGCGGGGCAGAAAATGCTCCACCAGGCCACGCGCCACCAGGGTGTCGACCTTGGCCCGCAACGCGTCGATGTCCCCGGCGTTGTCCAGGCGTTGGTCGGCCAGGTCGCGGCAGGCCGCCATGGCCTGGGCGGCCGGGTCGCCTTCGTGGGGGTCCAACTGGCGGGCCTCCCAGGCGGCAAACTCCGCCGCCGTGGCCGGGTCCCCCGGGCGGGCGCGCAACTGGGACCGCGCAAAGCGCACGGGCTGGGGCGCATCAATAAATACCAGGGAAAAATCGATCCGGCGGCGCAGCACGGCCACCTCGGCCGGGTGCCGGATGGATGTGACCACCCAGTTGCGCCCGAAGTCCATGCGCTCCAGGGCGCGCTGGGCCAGGACGCCCGGGCCGTGCACGCGGCGCAGTTCGTTGCCGACGGCCGTCAGGTTGGGAATGGTCAGCGCCTGTCCCCGGGCGGCGAGTTCCTGGCGAATGATGTCCGAGAGCGAGATATGCGCAAAGCCCTTGGCACGCAGCAAATCGGCCATCGTATCCTTGCCCGCACAGAAAAAACCGGTGACGCCTGTGATCATGAGCGAATCCTCTTGGACATGCCGCAACGGCCCGGGGGAATCCCCAGGCAATCCAAAGGGGAGTATACCGCCGATCGGGGCACCGCCAAGCCCCGGATCAGTCTAACTACAAAAACGGGCTCACGCGGCAATGCGTTGCGGTGCGCCGCGTTTTATATAAACTGGTGAATCATTCCCCCTTTTCAGAAGGAATCCAAAGATGTTGTGCCGTTGGATCAAGCTGGTTTGTGCCGTGGTTGGGATCCTGCTGTTGGGCGTGCCGGCTCTCGCCGCCGATCCGGCCGGGCCGATCAAGGTGGAAGACTATGCCAAAACGCCCATCAAACTCGCGTGCGTGGGCGACAGCATTACCGCGGGCGTGGGGACCAAGGGCAATAACTCCTACCCGGCGCAACTCGGACGCATGCTCGGAACCAAGTGGCAGGTGTCCAACTTTGGATCCAGCGCGCGGACCCTGCTCAATGCCGGGGATTTTCCTTACCAGACCAAGGGGGCGTTCAAGAAGGCCCTGGCCTTCCAGCCCGATGTGGTCGTGATCATGCTGGGGACCAACGACAGCAAGCCGCAGAACTGGACGCACAAGGATCAATTTGCGGCCGATCTTAAGGACATGGTGGGGCAGTTTCAGAAGTCGGAGGGCAAGCCGCGGGTGTTCATCAACACGCCGCCGCTGGTGCCGGGCAAGGGCAACTACGGGATTAACGAGGCGGCGATACAGGAGCAGTTGCCGTTAATTGCTGCGGTGGCCAAGGAGTTGGGGGCCGGCGTGATTGATGTGCATGCCGCCACGCAGGGGAAGGACGAGATGTTTCCGGATCGCGTGCATCCGAACAACCAAGGCGCCGCAGTGATTGCCCGGACCGTTTACGCGACCTTGACGGGCAAGGAATGCACCGAGTCGGTGATACTGGTCCCGGCCGAGAGTCCGGCCAAGAAGAAGAAATAAGGCATATTCTCAAAAGGCAGGAAACCATGAAACGTTACAGGAACCGAATCATTGTCGTACTACTGGGGCTCGTTATGTCTGGTCTAAGTGTCGCGCAGGGGGCCGATATCCGCCGCATCTCCCTGGACGGCAAGGAGGGTGTGCCGGCGCCCGTGGCCGAGTCGGGCGGGGACGGCATTGACCGCATCCACAAGGTGGAGACCCCGGCGTTGGAATTATTCCCAACGGCGCAGAAGCCGGCGCGGGGCACCATCATGGTGTGTCCCGGCGGCGGTTACGGCATCCTGGCGATCAACCACGAGGGCTACTTTGTCGCCAAAAAGCTCAACGAATTCGGCTGGGATGTGGCGATCCTGCTCTACCACGTCAGCGCCGGCAAGGAAACGCGCGAACTGGCGATTGCCGATGCGCAAGCCGCGCTCACACTGCTGCAGAAGCGCGGTGGCGAGTTTGGGCTGGGCACCACGAAAATCGGCGTGATGGGCTTCTCGGCCGGCGGGCATCTGGCAGCGCGGCTCACCCACGCCACGGCCGCGGGCACGCCCCCGGATTTCGCGGTCCTGATGTATCCGGCCTATCTGGAGCAGGGCGGCAAGGTGCTCGAGGAAGTCGCGCCGGTGAAGACCCCCGCCTTCGTCTATGTTGCCGGCGACGATAAATACGCCCCCAGCGCCATCGCCTACGCCGCGGCCTGCCAGGAAGCCAAGATCCCGTGCGACTTTACCAAGACCGCGCACGGCGGCCACGGGTTTGGCCTCAAGCCGGTGCTGCCCGCGGACGTCAAAGACTGGCCCGACAAGTTGCACACCTTCCTCGATGGTTTGAAGTAAGCCGCGCCGGCATTTGTGCGCGCTGTGCACCCCCGGCCGCCGGTCAACAGTCCGTTGCCGGCCGGTGATCTCAGCGGGCGCCGTTTGGGGCGTCGGCCCTGGGCTCCGGCGGGTGTTCCCGCAACTGCCGGGCGCGAATTTCGTCCAGCAGATCGCACGCCGCTTTCTCGAAGTTTCGTCCGGTGTGCACAGTGTCCCCGAATTCCATGTATTCATCGGCCTGGGGGTCATACGCCGGCCAGCGGGGCAGGCCCGGGCCATTGGGATCGCCGGTCCGGGCGAAACGCACCCAGCAGGCCGACATGGTCTGGGCCAGTTCCACGTCGCCGGGGCTATAGCCGGCCTTTTCCGGGATCCTGCCGAAGACGTAGGGAATCTCCGAACCATGGATGGCGCCCATGTGCAGCAGCCGGCCCAGCGGATGCACCCGCGTGAAACGATACAAATAGGTGTGGATGTTTCCGTGGGTCAGCGCCCGGGCGTCGGCCCGCGCCGCCGCAACGAACACGCACACGGTAACCGCCCGATTCAAGGCCGCGCGGACCGCCGTATCCGATTCCGCGGGAAACAATTGGAAGATTCGTGCGGCATCGTCAGGGAAATACTTTTTGAGGTTAAGCTGGTAGTCGGCGACCGTCTTGATCGGCAGCCCCAGCGTAAACATGCTGCCCTCGTCGGCATTGGTTCCCGTCAGCAAGGGCACATCCGCCGCCTGGTGCCGGTCCATGAGAACGCCCGGCTCGTCGGGGATAACCCAGCCATCGACGATCGGCGCGAAAACGCCGCCAAAAAGATCCTGCGAAGGCTTCAGCGCCGCGATCAGCTCCGCGGGCGTCTTGGCCCGCAGGTCCGCCAGCGTGGTATGGTCGTTGGCGCCACCCAGCGCCCGGACGAACGCTTCACCTTGCGCGTGCATGGATGGCAGTCCAGGGCGTTCTTCCCGAAGTCGCCGGCCGGGGCCACGCGCCGAACCACTCTCGGCAATCGCCCGGTGGAACAGACCCCTGGCCAGCGGTGACACCAGTAAATGGCACACGCTGCCGGCGCCGGCGGATTCGCCGAAAATCGTCACGCATTCCGGATTGCCGCCAAACGCGTGGATGTTGCGCTGCACCCATTGCAACGCGGCGATCTGGTCGAGCAACCCATAGTTGCCGGATACCCCGTGGGGGGATTCTTTGGACAGGAGTGGATGGGCCAAAAATCCCAGCGGTCCCAGACGGTAGTTGATCGTCACCACGACCACCCCCTGGCGTGCCAGGGCGGCGCCGTCGTACATCGCGCCGCTGCCGAGCATATAGGCGCCACCGTGAATCCAGACCATGACCGGCAACGGTGCATCTGGATGCTGGGCCGGCGTCCAGACATTCAGATACAGGCAGTCCTCGTTGGTCCAATCGGCTCCGATCAGGGGAACTTTCGGCTGGGGACAGGCCGGCGCGAAATCCCGGCAGGCGCGCACGCCATCCCAGGGCTTAACGGGCTGGGGTGGCTGCCAGCGCAAGTCGCCGACGGGCGGCGCCGCGAAGGGAATCCCTTTGTAGACCTGGAGATCTCCATGTTCACCTGCCGCGGTGCCTGCTATCCCGCCGGCATCGATGTAAATCGGGCCGGCCGCGCGCGGCGCTGCCACCGCGGTATCCACGGTCGCGACGGCCGGACGGGGCGCGTTGGCCTCCGTGGCAAACGAAATCTCCCACCAGTCGTAATCGGGGAAGCGCAGGCTGCACGCCAAAATCCTGGTGCGCTCCGGGCTCCACAGGCCACAGGCCGCCACCGCGCCTTTGCCATGCGGAAATGATTCGGGGTAACCGGGGACGTTGAAATGCGTTAATTGGCGCAGGCCGGTTCCATCGCTGTTAATGAGCATGAATTCGGTCTTCAAACCAAAGATATGGGAAGCGTTGGGCTCGTTCCGGTAGGGATAGGAACTCATGAACAGGACCTGCCGGCCATCGGGGGAAAAGACGCCATGTTCATCCCAGATATCGGGGCTGTGGGTCAGGTTCAGGAGCTTTCCCGATTTGAGGTTCAGGATGTACTGGTCCATGCCTTGGTTGTCCTTAAGGCCGATATCGGCGGTGATAAGGAGGGATTGGCCGTCGGGGGAAAAATTTCCCGGCTCCAGAAATACCGCGCCGGGCGGGGAGATATTCCGCATATTTTTGAAAGCCGGAATGCCGTGTTCTTCGACAAAATCGCCGAGCATCAGTTTCCAAAGTCCAAAATGCGGATGGGCGATCACATTGCCATCCATAATCTCCGCCCAGGCGCCTACTTTGCCATCGGCGGTGAATGGAACCCCCGTAAAGCCGCCCTTGGTCTCGGAGAGCTTATACCAGCGGGTGCCATCGGGCGTGGTGGCATAGATGTCCAGCCAGATGCCGCATTCCACCCAGCCTTTACGCAGGCCTTTGGGCACCCACATGTTGTCATGCTCCGCCCGCTCCACACCCAGCACGATCCACTTGCCGGACGGATGCCAGGACGCCATGTATTTATGCCGGTCGGGCCGGGGGCCGCCGGGCACTGCCACGCCCGTTACACAAGTCGGATCCTTGTCGCCGCGCCGCCCAACATAAAGCTGGAAGATATCGTTCTGGTCTTCCTTGTTGACCATGTAGTGCGACCCATCGGGCGACCAGGCGACCGGCGGTTCCTTTAATGGCTTGATGATCGGCGTCATGGCCTGGGCTGCGGGCGGCGCACCGCGGCTCACGGGGCCGCGGTATACCAACGCCAGAACCATAAGCCCCAGGAGCAACGGAAAGGAAAGCATTCCTGCCGGCCCTGGGGAGCGGGCGGTAATGGGCCGCTGCGCGGCGGCGGAAGGCCGGCGGCAAGGGCTTGGACGGCGACAGGTGGATGACTGGTTCATATTTGAAAGCTCCCAAGTCCTGGCACGTCGCCAGCGCTTCCATCGGCGGCACGCTGCCCGGCCTCGTGGTATGCCACCCGCACACCGGGCGGGAAAAACTGCCGACCACCACACAGAACGATACGCCATTGCCCGGCAAAAGGTTACACGTGGGTGGGGCGTATTGGTGCCGGCGTCGCTATGGCAAATCCATGGTGGGCGCCCTGCTTGGCTTGTCTTAGAATGGGGTCAGGAGGAAACCCCGGATGAAAAATAGCCGCGCCAGCATTTTGCGAACAATCTTTATGGGATGGGTTCTTCTCGCATCCGCGGTGGGTCTGGAGGCCCAGCAAGCCGCCAATACCAATGCGGCCCAAGCCCCAGCCACCGCCGCCGCCATCACTAGCCCGGTGGAAAACCCGAACTGGATCCGGAGCTCAACCCCATCATTCTCGAACACAACCGGATGGCGGCCAAAGTGATGGCGGAAATGAATGTGCCGGTGAACGACTTCTATTCCCTGGTGGCCGGCAAGCTGGAACTGGCGCACGGCAACCAGTTCCATTGGGATGCCACCGGCAGCAAGATACTGTCCACCGCCGCCACCCAGGCGATATGTGCTGCGCTCGCCGCGACCGAGCCGACGGCAGTCCCTGCACCGGCAAAGCCATGAAGATATCAGAGCAGGCGTTTCATGCCTTCCAGCCGCGCCTGGACTTCCGCCCAGGATGGAAACGGTCCATAGCACAACAGGTTGCATTGCTCTTCGTAGGCCGGCCCGAGAACTGCCGATAATGCCGCCGGCGGAAATAGCGCGTCGCTCTTGGCAAAGCTCATCCCGTCGGGAAAAAAGTAGCTCTTGGAGAAAAACTGCCGGCTAATTTGGTCGTAATCAGCCTTGATGGTGCCATACTCGGCGGATCCGAGCATTTCAATGACTTCGCCCTGTGCCGCCAACTGGTAAAGGTCGTAGTAGTGGCGTGCATAGCTTCCCAGCGGCTGCCCGTCGCGCTTCAACAATTCCACCTTGCTGTGGATGGCAAACATCTTCTCGACAAACGTCCGGCGGAAGTGCAGCAACCGCAAGGAGAAGCCCGCCTCGTCCTCCGCCCCCAGGGACATATTGGTTTCTTTAAGGAACTTCG
>Ga0316217_10003254_pt1 | contig 18710 bp, 13 predicted proteins | sample 1anoAmetaG_FD_203633 | JGI IMG/M metagenome (GOLD analysis project Ga0316217, IMG submission 203633) | Freshwater microbial communities from Trout Bog Lake, Wisconsin, USA - 1anoA | ecosystem: Environmental > Aquatic > Freshwater > Lake > Hypolimnion/Profundal zone | place: USA: Wisconsin...
TGAGCAGCCGAGAAAGTCGACTTTGGTGCAATTTATGCTGTATCGGGTGGGGAACTTCAAAATATAAAATAAGTTCAAAGAGAGGTTGAAGCAGCTCAAGCTAGACCACAAGGCAATCGCTTCTATGACATTTAAGATAAACAGTAGCAAAGAAAAGACAGACAACTAAAATGGGAAAGATTTGGTTGAAAAGGTTCAACTGATTCTTAAAAAGAACTAGTAATTCCCTTTGAATGAGTAAGGGGAATAGAAGAATAGGTTGACTAATATCCCTTTTTTTGACATTATCCATGAAAATATCGAAATCAAGGGTGAGCTATAGCAAAAAGAGGAGAAGGAAACAGGCAAAATCATAAACCCCAACGCCGTGCTCGGCAATTTGTCAGAGGTGTCATAAGTATTAACTAATGAGTAATTCGGAGGTCTCATCAAATCAATGCCAGTCTTATACCAACTGTACAGTTGGGTTAAAATTTATGGTTCGACTAGAGACGGTAAATCCTTTAATACCTTTTTGAATAGGTGCAAAAATGTTGAGCCTGCTGTTTTGCTTATAAAAGAGCACAAAGGCTACAAGTTTGGCGCTTTCTTGATCTAAAACATCGATTTAGGCAAAACGGGAAGGGGATAGATGTTCATCTTCACCTTTAGGTAGTCTATAGTCCCTGAAGTGTATATGTGGACTGGAAGTAATCAGTTTTTCGTTTACTGCGAGAAATAAGTAGGCGTGGGGATAGGCATGGGCTTCAAATACGGCATCTTTATCAAAAACGACTTGGACAAAGGCAGCTCAGCGAACACTATAACATTCGGGAACAAAACCATCCTCTCCAAGAAGTAAGACTTCTATATCGACTAAATCGAGTTGTGGGGAATCGACATGTCTTACTGATCTTACATTAAGCAACTTTTGTTTGTTATTTGTGTTATTTTGGGTTAATTAAGCAGAGGGTCATTTTTGAAATGATTACTTGTTTTGGGGAGTGGCGGTGCTTAAATGCTTTTAATCGAATTTTCGTATAATATAAATTAAATGGCAATGTACTTTTTGGACTGTGATTACTTTGAAAAGGAAATCAAGAAAGACGCAAATGAGCCATAAGAGAGTAGAATAGTGGCAGACCTCTGCCTAGATCCAAACAGCCGCTACCGTTATTTATAGAAACTTTCGCATGGAAAAACAGAGCCGAATTCGTATCTCTCCAAAAAAATGCAGGCGCTGAAGGAGAAGGCAGGTCTTAAGCACCACTTATACCTGTAAAAAATATTACACCAGTTGTAGAATGGCGGTTTAGACACTAGATGATATATCTCTTTTTACTTCAACTCACTAACCTTTAGTCAAGTACCAAACCATAACAAAACTATCCATAAAACTACCTCCAACTCTTTCTAAACAGAAAATTAGTCAAACTCCTTTATAAGAGTATATTCATAGTTTTATATTTAGTATGCTAATATTAACGTAAGATGATCTGCAATGCTTTGAGGAGCATCATGAGTTTCAGAGGTCTAACTAAAAGAGGATACTTTCGATTCGCCGATTCAGTTCCCAGATACGACCCTTCTAAAGATTACTACAGCATACTCGAAATCACTAAAGATACTCCGGATGCTTAAATAAAGAAATCTTACTATCGGTTGGCTAAAGCTTACCATCCAGACACAAACCCTGGGATGTAGTTGAAATTCAAATAAATAAACGAAGCCTACTTGGTTTTGTCTGATGTGAAAATGAGAAAGCAATACGATTCAGATCGTTCATTTCAAGGCTTCTCCAATAGAATAAAAACCAAGGCCAATCAAGGTTAATATAGTTATCATTAGTACAGAGAAGTGTATCAAAATCTTTCGCCTGAAGAGCAAGAACACATTTTTGAGCAGTTAAAGCAAAAAATGAAAAAAGTAGCTTTTTTTGGCTTATTGCTGATCGCAACTGCCCCTTTCTTGGCTAGGAGAAACCATTGATACTATGTATTGCAGGATGGAGAATTAGTTCCACTTTAGTTTGCTGGAGAAATGTTTGGAGGGTTGGTACCTCCATATGAAGTAATCGGGCCTTATGGACCTGCCAGCTACCCTGGATAGTATCCCAAGCAACCCTGTATGGGTAATTATCACCCATAGCCACCCTCAACTCAATATCAACCCTATTATAATCAAAGACAGTATCCTCCTTATAAGAAAGTAGTACAAGAAATTCCATAGCACTTTCATAACCACTCATCAAGTTATCCTAAAGAGGAGCATTGAATAACTTTAGTGATTTAAAATGATAAAGACTATGCTTGGCTTGTGCGAAAGCTATAATAGGCCATAAATTTCATTTTACAAATCATTTGGGCTTTGTCTTCAAAAACTCAGCAGTCTCTCTCTTTAGATCTTCCATCGCATAGAGAATCCTTTAAATGTTTTGCTTGTAATTTTTACCACTCAAAGTATGGATTTTAACTTCATAATCTTGTGTTTGCAGCTTTATTATACTTGCCTCTTACAGCACATTCAATGTTTTTTGATAGGTCTCTTTACATTTTGTCATTAGCTCTCTCAGAAGTTTAGTTTAAGGTTCATTTCTTGTCTTTTACACATTCAAAATGTTCTCAATTTAGGTCTCTACTCTAGCGGAAAGAGTGGAAGCAATCCTTGTCTTTTCTTTTAGCTACACTAATCCAGTTTTTAATTTTTTGGTCTATTTGTCAGTTTCTCTCCATCTTGTCTCCATTTATGAGATTTTTTTATGATAATAAAGTCTTGAAATTCCTGATTTCTGGATCTTTACCAGTCCTTTTAATTCATTTTTTTCGATGATTTCCTCACATATCTTTTCATACTCATCTTATATTTTCGCAAGCTTGGCCTTAAGGTCTCCTAAAGCTTCCATTTTCTATTTGGATTAAACCTCCATTTATTTGATTTATTTATTTATTCGATCAACTTCTTCTTTGACTTGATTCTCAATCATGCCTATTTCCCCTTCTAGTTTACTCGCCTCCTCTTAGATATCTTTTTCTCCTTACAAAGTTGCTAGAATAGTCTGCCTCTTTTCAACTTGTTTCTTTAGTTCAGTGGTTTCCTGCTTTAGTTTATTGATTTTTTCTTCATCTGTGATATTCTGAGTTTCGATTTGCTCCTTTTTCTTTTACCAAGACTAGATTGCTTCCTTCCTTTTTTTAAGCTAGTTTAGAATGTATTGAATTTCATTCTCGTACTATCTCTTTTTATTTTCTGCCTACTTTCTGAGCAGCTATAAAGGGTTCATACTTATTACAGATTCTGAAATTTGATTTTTTTAGAACTTGGGTTGAAATTCTCCTTTCTTTTTCTTTTACTAGTTTGCAACTTCTTCAAGCTATAACTTGAATACAGAACCTACAACAGGAGGCGCCTGAATCTCTGATTAGTTTTGATTTTAAGCTTATAAAACCTTCTTCTTTAGTTTTTGAAGTTTGTTGCTCGCAATATTCCAATCTTCTTTATTGAACTTGATAATATTTTGAAGCCTAATTTGAGCTTCTTCGTTTTCTTTTCGCGAAAATCCTTAGTTGGCCTAGAACTACTTAACCCTTTGATTCAGTTTATCTGAAGTTGCGCTGAGAATTGATTGAATATTGCAAGACAGTAAAGGATTGTTAAGTTCAGCAGTTAGATTGACATTATTTTTGAGCATATTCTTGTTTATTGTCAAGGGAAGTAGATAACCTTTGTATTTATTCTTCTTGGGACAGAGCGAAGGGTGAATCCATTCCTCGTTCAGCCATTTCTTCAACTATTTTTTCCCTTCTTTCTTATTTTCAATCACTTCTTTTTTCATCTTCGATTTTTCATTGCTTTAGCTTGAGCCGAGCTTGTTAATGAGAGTAAGCATGAATTTTCTCAGAAAAGAAACTGAAGGGTTCATCAAATCATTCAGTTCAAATTGTGCTTAAAGACAAGTCTGCAAAGACTGATTGAGTTTAGCCATTGCTCTGAACTTTTGCTGCTTACTTGAAATTGATTTAACTTAAGTGGTATCAATGTTCAGATGATCTAACACTTTAATGGAGATGGCGAATATTTCTTCAGTCCTGATATCTTTGAGATTGTTGACGTTACCAGGTATCGCAATGAATTCCTTGATAGTTGTTATGAGCAGATTGTCCGACTCCTCCATACGTATAAGCTTAACAAATATTAATATCTTATGCTGTAAATAATCACAAATCAACTGTCTGTTTAGGGTATCCATCGAGGAAATATATTTCGTTTGAGCCTGCCTTCTCTAAGAATTTCTATAGGTTTGATCCTACAAAACCTGGTTGAGAATAGTCCAAAGTTTTTTCGATATAAACTTTCTTTGAGGATGCTTGCTTTCCTAGAATAGTTTTGCTGGGATATTTAGGGCATTAAAGTGTGTATCCTTCTTAATTTTGATTACCGGTTGTGTTCTCGAAAATGCTCTAATAAGTTGTATAAATTCCTGGCTCTTAACCATAAAGTTAGACAATAAAGTCGGTGGCAGGCTGATCTAAGATATATCTTTTGTTATTCACATTGAGACAAAAGTAACTTGCAGGGGCTTTAACCGTTACAATAAACCCTTTATTCTTCAAGGCATTTATTAGATTCTCTAGAGTCTTGATTGCTTTTTATCGAAGATTGCTTGCAGGAAGGTACTTCCAATCGATTATCAAATTTTTGCTGCTAACTCTGCTTAAAATTTGGCCAATCTGATCTCCGACATTGGGATCATCCAACTTACTGTAATCTTGATCATCTCCAAAAATTTTTATGTAAGTCTTTGGCCTTTGACAGTTTGCTTGAAATCCATAAATATGGGAGTTCATGAGTGCATAGAGTGCATCTACTGGTCCCATCGGATGAAGATAGGTGCCATAGACCACTGACTTCCCGCAACCAAAGTTGTCTTGAATCTGATCTCCTCGATAACTTCTGACGTAGTGAATTGTGTAAACAGGTTCAGGCAGTGCAAGAGCCAAAGAAACGTTTATAACCAGAATTGCTAAAAGATGTGAGTATTTCATGTAATGTAAAGATTGATTATCAAATGGAATTTATATTTAATTTAAATGGAGCAAATTCAGGCTATCAAGTTCGACGTGTAGTAAGTGGGAAAGCATGTGAAAGGCAGCAAAAAAAGGTACACTTGGGAAGCCGCACTGAAAAATAAGCACCATATGGTAGTTCTCGATTTTTCCTTCATTTCGGGCAAAGTGAAAATCACAGTTGACAGGAAAATATTGCTGTAAAATGAGTTACCAGCTAATGTTTCGTTTCAATATCCCTTCACACTCGACGGATTCGCCTTAAATATCATTCAGCAAGGAGAAACTTTTTAACTTCGAATCAATAATAAGGTCTTCTCTCATCTCTATAATCAACAGAAAACAAACACGGAGTTTAAAAAATATTAGGAATAGGTAAAAGACATCAAAGTCAACCTTGCTCAGCTGAATCCTGCCAATAAAAAAATTTCTTTGAATATTGGAGCTCTTGGTCCCCAGAAAAAGAAGAAATAGGTGGCAGGATAATCCGCAAGTTGGGACGCTTTTACTGGTGGTTCGTTTCCCAATTACTTTGGCTAATCTCCTCAAACATCCTAATCAAAACCTCAGGCTCCTCAAGTTAAAGTTGATTTGCTTGAGTAATAAAAAAAGACAGAATCTAGCTCAGTACAACGAAATCTTTTAGATAATGTGAGTTAATCCAAAAGATAGGAATCATTTTTCGATTTAGCTCCTCAACCTCAGCAAGCAGCAACGGAAAACTCGGAGTAATTTGGAAATGTTCAATAAATGTTTAGTGATTTGAATTTGAAGGAAAAGTCTAACAATCAAGTCGATTTCTTCGCTGATGAGCCTAGAAACTAATCACCTCCAAAACAAAGTGTCCCTCAGCCACAAAGCTCAAGTATTGGTTCCTTTAGTTTTGACTAGTTTTCTGGTTCAGGTAATGCATTTGCGACAGGCGTAAGATTCGATCAAGTGTAAGTAAATCCTAAACAATTCTCCACCAGCGTTGGAAACAAGCCAACAGATCTAAACTTTTTTAATGCTATACAGCCTAAACATTAGATAAATCTTGGAGGTGTTGGATTCACCAAAAAATCTAGTGCTTAAGTCAGTCCAACTAATCTTTAAAATATTTTATCCGGACCGGGCTTAAATGGACAAAACCTAGAGACCAACCCTAATAGTCAGCTCACAGACATCAGCATTAATGATTTTATGGTCCATAAAACTGCTCAGAATCCTAGCAGCATTGAAAACACTCTAGATTTCAGTCTTTCTAGTATTCAGAATCAAACACTAACTGCAAGTCAAAGCTCTTTTCAACCAAATCCTCAAGCTAGTGACTTTAGCACAATGCAACTCTTGTTTCAAACTAACTCCGCCGGACAAAATAATTTCAGTGGATTAAACCAAATCCAACCTTTGAACCTTATACAACAGCCTCAAGGACTCTCAGGTTTTAATTTCGGCAATTCAACAACCAATCCTCCAGTAAATAACGATCAATAGTTCAACACTTTGAGAAATTTCTTTCAAACCGCTAATTACGAAAATTTAGCTGTAAATCGGCCTCAAGTTAATGATCCCAAAATCCTACCAGACTTTTTGAATAGCAATAAGCCTGATTCATTTGCAACGATGGGAGGCGCAGGTAGCAACGGAGGATTCAACATGGCCTCCTTTGGTACTATGCAAGTCAATACTCAACAGAAAACCGCCAACTTAGACTTTAACTTTTTAGACAAGAAGCCAAAAGATATAGCGGCGAATGGGGGAGGAAACTTGATTTGATGAATTGTTGAAGTACTCTTTATAAGTAAGTATTCGAGTGCTGATTGGGGTGTTGAGTTAACATAAAAGAAAAAACTGTTTTGTGCTCTCAGAATTAGTAGTCTAATAAAAATTATAGAGGTAGTAAACTTTATGAAAAATCAAACAGAGATATGAAGGTCGTTCTTTATTCTCTTTCCCAGCTGACAAGCTGACTTGTTACACTGGGATCTTTGCAGGTGAGAAATTATTTCTCTCCTTTGCAGCAGATTCATATCTTAGAGCAGTTATTCAGGGAATCCTTCTTTTATTCCTCTCAGAGTGAACCAAATCATTACTTGTTGCTCAAGTTTGTCAGACATAGGCTGACACCCCACACTTTTGTTTTTCAAGGGCTTTGTTTGAGTTTATATCTTTTATGGGACAGATTAGCTACAGAATTCTTCAGCTGAGGCCACCGATGTGGAGACGCCACTTTCCAAGACGCTCATTTCTTCGGGCTACTAGCTGAATACAGTAAGTCTGGGAATCTGCATGATTTTTTTGGAATTTATTATAAATGTACTCTTTATTATACTCTTTATTTGGAGCATATCGAAAGTTTATTTATTAGATACGTATAGAGTATCATCTTTAGCCCTATTCACCATATGCTCTCCTCTTTTATTTCAACACATGCTACTTGTTAAAGCTGCAATGCTTAAGTAAATTAGAAGAGGTTCAATGGGCTAAAAAAATCACGAAAAATGGTAGTTTTTGCCCATGTTTTACTTATTCGTCAATGTACTCGTCTTTTTCTCGCTTTTAGCTTAGATTTTTGATAAGTAGTCTTCAAAGTCCTTAACGCTTCTTTAGTACTCTTCATACAAAATGAGATCTCTTTGTAAAATGTAGTCATGATTTGCGTTGTTTTTCAAATTTTCTAAGCTGAGCTGCTAAAATCTTTGAATTAGGTTTTGTTCTTCGGCCATTGATAAGACGAGTATCTAACGACAAGTTAAATTAAATAACTATAAAAAATCATGGCTTGAAATTTATAGATTTTAATTGGCTTAATGTTTTATTTAGCAAGCTTTTGTCGATTGAAGGAGAGTTTGATAAGTTCATTACGTACTCCATTAAACTTTTGATGTCTTGCTTGCAATTTTACAGCTCTTTTGCTTATTTAACCTTGTGTTCAGGCACCTAGATACGATTAAGGTTGTGATTTTTATCACCATATCTGTGCCTTTTGAGTTCGTTTTCATACTATTAGCACTTTTTACGTAAGAGCTTATTTTATTAGTGACACATTTGGCTCTAACTCTTCAAAATATAATTTTAAGACCTCAACTCATCATTTTGTAGTTTTACTGATTCTAAATCCTTCAAAAGAGCTTCATACTTCAAATTGGCTTAGTAGAAGTCTTTTTAGTCAAAAAGTTTGCTTTTTTTCATGTTTTTAGCTCGAATAAAGGTGGGCTAGTTACCTTTTTCATCAATGGTTTTTGCGGAATTGATATAAGAGTTGATTTATTCGAAAGATTCTATCTTTTTGATAAGAACAGGCCCTTAGTAGCCGTCCAACTAGCTTATTTATTAGTCTTCATGACCAAAATCGTAATTTCCATTCGTATTACCCCCTTGGTTCACTCTGTTCATTTACTGGAGCAAGGGATGAGTTTTGATGATTAAGAATTGTAGCTTCTAGTTGACCATCCTTAGTCGTTATTTCTAAATTTCATCAATCAGAGTCCCTGTTATTTTGAGCTCTCTTTGCCTGTGGTCAACTAATTTGAGCTTATTAGCATAGTTGTTGGCAATAAAGGCGGCACATAATCTCCAGCTCTTCATTATCAAGTTATAGATATCTTTTAAAAACTCGTGGTGGTACAGAATCTAAGGACTTCTTAGAGCTAAAACCGAATCTCTGTTTGATTTTATGAGATGCCGATATTCCTCAATGATTTAAATGGCGATTTTTTTTGAAATCTATTCATCCTTTCGAAAAGGATAGGTATTTTGATCATGAGTACTTTCTTCAAAGACTGCTTGCGAACTATTGCTCCTAATCTTTTAGTACCATGAGGGCAGTTTCTCATAGACATAGGTCGTAAATGAATCAAAAAGATCCAGAGTATGTGTATTGAGTCTTACAGCTTGGATTTGAGGGCTATTCTTCGTAATGATTTGAAAGCAGATTTAGCAATAGACCGTAAAAGAATCGTTTTAGCTGACTATGATGCTTATGGGAGACTGGTGATTTTTGCAATCAAGTATTCCAATCATAAATATATAAGTAACTTTCAAAATAACCACAGTGTATGCAAAATAAGTGAAAAAGAGCAAAGCGTAAAATGATCAGGCCTCCACTTCTATTTCTTTATATGAGCACATCTTATTCTGCTTGTTGAGGCTGTCATTGCCTAGAAAAAAGGGGAAGAGTTTCTTGATTTTGCTCAATTCGCTCCATTTTTTGTTTTAGTAGAAGTTGTGTTTGTTTTTGGAGTTGGCTTGATATTTTTAGAGGTTGAGTTCTTCTTTGCCGATGATTTACTAGATTTCCCAGCAGCCCACGCTGGGCGCCATATTATATTTGTTAGTCACCACCTTTATTATGCCCTTTCTAAAAACTGAATTACTTAATCTTTATTAGTGATGTAATCGACGGATTTTTGGATAATCTGTTTGATATATTCGCTGCTATCGATCTCTTCTTTCAGAAGCTGCATTCTAAGATCAAAAATGTCGAAAAAGTTGTCGATTTGTTCTCGATAGTTATCCGCATTAAAGAACCTACGTTTTTCAAGTTTTACTCAGCCACAAAAGATCGGAACTTAAGACACTAATTGGTGATTTAGGGTATGGTGCATCCACTTATTTGTATCAGTTCTTTGGAGAAATAAAGTTTGTTCGGTGTAACTCTAAGAAGGAAAGCTTTGCCCTTCATCTTTTGCAAATAGTTGTCTAACTAACCCTCTGATATTTCATTTATGAAAGGGATGGTTTTGAACTGACTCATAATACTGTCAAGTTTTGCGATTTTATTGGACAGATCGTAAAAGTAAGCATCGCCAAAATTTCTAAACCTCTCAATATAATAGGGACTGAGTGCAAAGCGAATTACATCGGATATGAGTTTACTTGACTCTTCTCTATCGTCAGACATAAATAATTTGAGTGCGGTTAGACCTTTACCAGGCTGTAGAAATTGAAAATGGAAGTAATCAGTGACTGGTCTTTGGACTGTTATTTCAGTGCTTTTTAATCTACTGTTATCATCTGGATGAAGCTATATTTACTCCATAGAGGGTGAAAATAAAGTGGTCGGGTACGCCATAGTTCAGGCTCTGGATGTAGTTAAAAATAGGCTTTTTTGCGATCTTTTTTTTCTTGAGTTCAATATTGATTAACTCACAGCTTTCGTCCACTAGATCGTCCCATTAATTGGGGCAAGTCTTGAAAATGTTCTTACCTTTTATCTGTTCCTTGATCCTCTAGTTGAGGGCTTTGGGCATTCTTCTCTTCTTTTTGCTTTTGGTACTTTCAGAAGTTTTTTTTGAATACCTGTGCTGCATAGTAGGTAAAAAAATATCAACTAACCCCTATTATATAAGGCATTATTTTGACACTGATAATGTTTGAGAATAGCAAAATTAAGGATTATTTTAATTTCAACTCACAGGTTTGCCTAAGTTTCGTCTGTAATTTTGATTTAGATTGATATTTTAGTGCACAAAAAATAGAAGAAATTAGCCGAACTATATTCGATTTCCAGTGGGAAAACAAGATTAGTCGAATAGATCAAGAAAAGAGGTGCAAAACTTCATTTTAGTAGAGAGAAATATAAAATATAAACGTTTTGGAGGCAAAAAGCCTATTAGTTTAAATTTAGCATCGTTTAACACTATTTAATCCCAAAAATAAAAATCTTTTTTGTTTGTCTTTACAAGCGCATTCAAGATTAGCTTTACGCTGCTGATTATGAGATAGTAAAAACATTCTGAACCACATTATTTTAGGATTGTATTCAACAGTATGTATGGCAATAATTGTACAAAAATCACGCCATTTTCATTTTAAGTTGATGTTTGAACATTTCCATAAACTTAGGCTAAATGTTCTCTTCGGTTGGCTACTATTTCGCCTCCTAGCTATCACTTGAAGATTAGAGTACCTACTCGGTCTATTTGGGCTTGGCGTCAAAATTGTCATGAATAAACTAGATGATGTTGTCCTGGTTTTTGTTTAGGATTTAAATGTCATTGTTCAGCTTTAAGAAATGGGTGGCGATTTCGTCCTATAAGTCATTTATTTCAGTTGCCTATTTTATCATCTTACGCAGGGCAATCAGCTATTTTCGGGCGTGGTGCAACTTTTTCTATGCCCTTTGCTTATTTTCCCTATCTTTTGTCAGCTTAGACAACAGAAAATAACCTACTACCTTTGAAGATTTGATTTCGAGCTATTATTTGAGGTACAGCTTATTGAGAAGTTTAGATGTTCTAAGCTGACTCTTTTCCATTCTCAGCGTGTTACTTACCACAACGACCATAATTGAGACAATGAGGGTGCCCCAGATGGCAACGAACAGTACTATTATCCTACCTAGAGGGGTCTGTGGGTAGAAGTCTCCATATCCTACTGTAGTTGTGGTTATAAAGATGAGCCAAACTGCGTTAGCGAAGTTAGTTGCGGCATTTGCAAGAGGTTTCTGAGGGTTGTTTCCATTTTGGATAAGCAACTGCCTTTAAGCAAGATACACAATGTATGCAAAAATGGCGGCCATAATGAAATAAACAGCTGCTATAAGTGTCAGAGGATGGTCTTTAAAGAGACATTTGAGCGAATAGGAGTAATCAGCCCTGCATCCATACATTTTACAAAGTCTATTTGCTGCATATCTAATCAGTTACATCGATTACTCATATAGGGCGTTAGAATAAGAGCTGCCCTCACTAAAATGTAGATTCTGCTGAAGCTAGCGATCGCCAAAATGTCATTTACTGGGTAATTGATTGGGTAATCGTCATAAGAGTTGGCGGTTTGGAATTTGATGTCAATTAGAAAAGGGTAAGGCTGCAGAAGGAGAACTACCCATTCCACCGCCAAATAAAGTATCTTTTTGGTTGAAATGAGGGTTGACTTTTCGTATAGAATCTTTTGGGCAATCTGCAGCTGCAAAAGGGTGTAAGATCTCATCAAAATGAGCACAACTAAGCTAGTCATATGTGATACTGGTGATGAGAACACAGACTATGGTGAAATATTGGCAGATGTGGAGTGTAGAGAGTTCTTTGTCGGCCACCTCGGGGAAGGCAAGATCAGTCTATATTGGAGTACATTTACTTAAAATACGACAAGATATATGTTAATGATAACCAAAAATGAAAGAGCAAGTTCCTGCTCCTTCAGCTTTTTAAAATAGAAATTTGTAATTTAACCGTTCTATAACGTTCCAACATCGCTCTTTTGTCTCTCGCTTAATTACTATTCTCTTACTTCTCCGCATTCAGCTAAGTTGTGATGTCAAACGGGTAGCTGTTTTCGATTCTAGCGACTGATGCTCCAAACATAACCTTTTGATTATAAATTTAGTATAAACTGGTAAACATATTTTAGTAAATTCCTTCTTTTGGAGCAACTATTCTTATTGAGTGTATTTTTTTTGCTGTAAATTCCCAAAATCATTTAGTATTTTTAACTATTGTCTTTAGACCCACTTTGGCCAACATATCATGCAATTGGTATGCTTATATCAACAGAAATAAAAATATGGAAGAATGCCATATTATCTCAAAACAGATTAATTTTTCGATTCATCTTTTATTGAAGGGTATGGACATCACACTAAAAGTTGTTCTAGCTTGTCTTTAAGCTCTAAAATTTGTCCATGCAAGTGGGAGCCTTATTTAAAGGTTATTGCAGTTGCCACAATAGGTCTTTTAATGCCACATGCTCTGCCCAAGACGGCCTTGCTTTCAACAAAGCAATAGGGAATATTCTTTTATTCACAAAGAGGAGGCAAAGTCATAACTACTTAGAGGGGATCGCAATCTGCAGCCATTACAACTAACTCAACCTAGCTTTTGGTTATAGATTTAAGCACCTCATTGACTCCTTTGCGTACTTGCCTCAAAGGAAGCAGTTGTTGTAAGATTTATAAGATCTTTTTTGTTAATTTTGGGTCAGCAACTGGCTCTGCCTTTAGCTTTTTCTCAACTATTTCTTTCTTCTACTTCTTCTCTTGCTCCGCAACCTCTAGAATATTGATGAACTCTTCCTATTACTATTGCTTGCTCATTTCTCTTTAATCAACTTTTATATAAATTATGCACAACCTTTACAAATGAACCAATAGACCGAAAGCTGAGAGATAGAATCTCAAAAAGAGATTTGCTAATAATTTGACCAAATAGCAAAGCTATCACTCTTAGGAAAAACTTTTAGGAAGTTTACCCAAAACCTCATCAGATTACTTTCCTTATTGAATATTTATGTTTTGATGATAGGCTTATTCTCAACTCTTCTTTTCCAATCGAATATGTATGCTCATCAATTTAATTAAGGCTAATTCAGCATAAAGTACTGTCTAATTTAAGATTTTGTATTATAGTATTCGTTAATAAATTATGTCATTTAGCAACATACTTCAAGTAAAATATCACCAGTAGCTTTACAACTAGTCGGATAGCCAAAACAATCCAATTCATAGAATCAACAGAGGACTTAAAAAGGGCAAATTTTACTGCAACAAATAAAACGATCCTTACGTAGATAATAGACCTTTACCTAAGTAAAAGTAGAAGTAAAGACAGCTTAGTTTTAGAAGTCTATCTAAGGCTAAGGAAGATAGCTTGAATTGTAACTCTAATCAAAAGAAAACATAAAAAACAGTGTATAGCTAATGCTTTTATAGAAAGAATAGTTCAGAAAAAGACTTGTTCAAAGACAAGAGTATTCAAAGAAAACTGAACTTTAATCAAAATAGGACTGAGGCTTCAAAATAGAAGGAAAAGAAGCTAAACTTCACTTAGATAATTAAGAACAGTAAATAAAAGAGACCTGTTGAAAAAAGCTTAGCAAAGCGGCAGTAGAAAGTTATAAAGCCGCCATTGAAACAAAACAACACTTTTAGTAAGCTTAAGGATAAGTTAATCAATTAGAGATCTTATTTGGACTCGAAGCCAACAAAGTAGGTTCATTAAAAAGCGATAATTAATAATCAATTAGACTATCTTGATAGGGTGAGAGTATCTGTACAAATTTAGCAGCACCTATAGGCCATAGATAAACTATAACTTGATATGGATCCTTCGTTATGAGTACAACTTTGTAAAAAATTGGTTTTTATTAGGCTTGGATTCAAAAATTCAATATTTGTTGATTAAATCACTATATTAATGAGTTAGAAGCAGTTTCTTCTACAGATAAATCATTCAAATAGTTTGAACTATGAAATTTGGAAGGTTCCCTTCTTACTTCCCTTGAACTAAAGTCGAAATTATGGCTTATTAGCCTATGTGTCTTTATCTAACAGTTTGTCTGCTTTCTTTATTTTATCTATGCCTCGTTTTAGATCAATTTTCTTCTTTAGCTTCTTCTTCTAAGCCTTCACTAAACTTTAGATATACTGTTTCTTGCCTTAGGCCTTTTTTATGATAGTCTGGGCTTTCACCGTTCCAGGTTCAAATCTTCTAATGATCAGGGGTGGCTATTCTTTTTTAATATTCTTTGTTTTTTCTTTAACTCTCTGCAGAAGATCATTCTAAAGCCTTTGCTTAAATTTATCTGGCATTTTTTCAATATCAACATCTTCTTCGAATCTCTAATTCAACTTGAACCTTGAATCACCTTTAAAAGTCTTATTGATTTCGAGCATAAGCTTCCCCTTTTCTCCGTTGAATATTTTGCTTTCAAATCTTTCAGTTTTTTCCATACAACAACTCTATAATAAACTAATAATCTCAAAATATCGTTCAAACCATCAAGTCTCGGTATTTTTCAATTAGCTGTTTTTGTAAATGGTGTCAGTAGTGTTGTTGACGAAAAACTCCCTGTCTAACATAAACTGGATCGCATATTTATCCTTGACCTTATCTCTGAGTTCTCTAAGGTGATAGTCTAAAAGTTTTGATTTGTTATCAAGTCGTTATAAAGATTGCTTCATCCTTACAACGCTATTGCAGCTGCATATTGCCTCACTTACATCTCCTAGTTAGGTTCAGCGTTATAGTTCTTCAGAGACTGTAGCCATTCATATTTTGAGCGCTCAATCACGTCTGTCCTGAGACAGCCTTTCATTCCGAATTCATACTAGTTAAGTAAGGAAGTACCATGTAATTTTTGAGTGAGATTTCTAAGAGAGCTTACTTTTAAACTATTTTCTACTCAAGTCCAGTTTTCGATTAAGGGTCCTTCTCCTCATCTTTTTTAAAAAATCTATACATTTTTTCTTTCTATGGCGTCCCTTGACTCCTTACTACTTGCTGAGCTCCAGGTTTGCGTTCTCCAACTGACTATTATTAGCTTTTGTGGGGCTATACTAAGTCTTTACTAATTAGCATGGCTGCTCTAAGGAGATATTGCTTGATATCTTTATTTACTTTGCTGTGAGCTGTCTTAAAGTATTGATTTCGTTCATGAGTGAGAGTAGATTTTTGCTGCTAGATATTTTGGCAGTGAGGAATTTGTATTTCTAGGTTATTTTGGCGATTTACATCTTTATTGGAGCGCAAGAGCTTGTTGAATATTCTGTCTGAAATATTTTTGATGTTGGCCTTGCGTTCGCCTATCTAGTTCTGCAATTATAGCACCTTCTGCTCTAACTTTTACTGGTACTCCTTTTTCCTCAAACGAGACATTTTGGCAGATTCCCTGTTCTTTTTGATGGCTTTGGACTTTTCTTCAGGCTAGACTGACTTATTGTTGGCTGCCTTTTTGTAAAGCTTCCCCATTTTTTTCGACTAAGACTACGACATGGAGTCATCATTCATGCTGTCCAGATTTTAAGAGGAAAACCCGCCAATGTAGTCTATTTTTTTGAATTCATGATTTTAAAAGTTTTCATCTTAGTCTTCAGAGGAGCTGTTGTGGCCTCTTAGCATTATAAATAATTCCTTTATGCTTCCTAAAATATTATGCCATTTGGCCTTATTTAATTATTCGATCTAACACCTAGGCTTTCTCTATTTTAAAGCATTTCTCGCAAAAAACTTGGCTAATCACTGCCAGCAGTATGATTATCAGTCCTACTTTAAGTCACAAACAATAAAAAAAATTGAAAATTTGAATCTAATCGAGCCTGAAGTAACAAGCTGAAGTTTCCTAGAATGGGTATCATTTATATTTCTAGTTGGGTATTTTTCCTTACAATTAAGGTCTTTTCCATTTCATCGTAAAAATTAAATTTATTCTCATCGGCATAATATTGTTAGTCTTATTGCCTCACTATGACGATATCTAACGGTTACTCAAAATCGCAGCATAACTAGAAGATCCGGAGTAAAGCCAAAACTAATAATTTTCCAGTGATCGCCTTTACTATCATAGTCGGATATTGAGCGAGAGTTAGATGCTACCGCCCGTCCAGAAAAACAGTAAAAAATTCCAGACAGCAGTGAGAGGGAAACTTTGCATTTCGAGAATATACAAAATAGTACGGCTATTCAACCTTTTTATCAAAGCTTTTAGCTAAATTTATGACTACAGTAAAGAATTAAGGAGGTTCAGGGTTGTGACAGAGAATCCAATTCGAAAATTAGCGCTAAAAATAAGAAACAACACATTGATAGGCTGATTTCTGAAAGTTAAATACTGAAACATGGGCCTAAAGACGAAGTATAAAAAACTTCTCTAGAAAAGCAGCAAAAGCTTTCAATATTTAGCCATATAATCAATCACCAAAGAGAAGATGTTATTACTACTTTAAAATTTAGCAATAAGACTATCAAATATTATTAAAAGACGGATATGTTGGTTACAAGGCTTCTGAAATGCCAAAAGATGAGCGATTTTGTTGATTTTTCTCTTTTTCGATGTAGATTGTAATCAAAAGAGATAAATTAATAGTTCTTCTAAAGAAGATAATAGATAATATAGAATATTAAAGAGCATGACTTAAGCTATACAGCCAGAGCTTTAGAAGCCCAAATAAACGAATTTGTCCAAAAGCAAGTCAGCAACACAAATCACCAGCTTTAGTCAAAAACTTGCTGAGGCTGCTGAAACCAATGTATGCATGAGACTACATAGGCGAAACTCAAAGCTCTGATGGAAACTATCAAAACCAATGCAGTAAACAAAAAAAAATAACCTAAGGTGGAAACTGAAAGACCTTGCACTGAAGTGTAGATCGTAAAATTAAAAAAGAAATAAGGAAAGTTACTCAGTGAAATAGAGCAACAGATAAACAACCTAAACGTGCTGATAAGCTAAAATTACAAAATGAAGCTGCAGGTAGACAGTAGCCGGAATTCAAGGGTTATTTATTCGAATATCTACAAAAACCTGGAGAAGGAGATTCGAAAAAACTAATATCTCTATAAATTGGCAATTATCGAAGGTTTGACATTCCAAGAGATTGAAACTAGGGTGAAGGAAAGGGTTAAAAAAACAATCAAAAGAATAGAAAAGGAAATAAATGAAATACAAGGAATTGATGTGAATTCTAAAAAATAGAAACAGAAAAATCGGCTTGATACTGGTCTCTCCACGTTTAGAGTACTTATTCTATGATTAAGGCACACAAAATAGAAAGCAAAGATACAAGCAGATTGTCTTAAATGGAAGAGATTACTTATAGAGGTTTGGAAACTAAAAGAGAAAAAACTGCCAATGACAGCAATGCTATGACTTTGAAAGAAGGAAACCGCAGATCTTCTAGGAAGATGTCAGTTCTGAAATTCAAAGAGTTAGTTGAGAAGCCGGTAGAGGGCTTGAAAACTGATAAATCTTTGAAATCACGCAATAAAATAGCAAAAGAGTAAATAAGCAACGAATATTTCAACTTATAGCTGAGAAAAAATTATTATGATAATGTTGTAAAGCAATTGGAAAAAATCTGTGGAGAAAGTACTTTCTCATAAATAAAAAGATGTTGGAACAACATCGAAGAGCAAATAGAGGGTTAATTCAATGATTACATGGCTAATGAAGAGAAGATAAAAGTCATTGAAAAAAAACTAGATGAATTGGAAAATCAAGCCAAATTGCCCCCAAACCAAGACTTAGGTGAAAAAATTGCAGAAGGAAAAGACATCCAAGAGGTTGACTAGTCTATCAAAAGGTAGCAGCTAAGAGTGGCTGAGTTGTAAGAAAATTTGTCCAAAAAGATGGACTTCAACTGCAGTAGATTAACTAATCAAGAAATAACTCACCATATATTGCGGATGAAGAACCAAAACTAGGTTTCATCACGCTAGCTCTAAAAGCTGCTTTAAAGTGTCAGCAAAGAAAGAAGTGGAACTCTAATGTGCTCCCGACTGTCTTAAACCTGCAGATGATTATTCAAGATATTTTTACATTTTTCATGAAAGATCAAAAAGGTTACTTCTGACCGATTTAGTATCAATGGCCGTGAATCCTTTTTATAATTTATCACAATTAAAATGCATAATACTTTACAACATTTAAAATTTTCCCTATTTCAATCTTACAACTAAGATTCACTCAAACTATATCGGAATCACGACTGGCTGAACGAAAAACATGAAAAACAAAAAATAGCTTTTCTTATGTTTTCAATATTTATACGATTTCAAAGCTATAAGATTTTCATTAATTATTGCATATTTTTGAAATGACTCTCAACCGTAATCTTAAGCGGTATTTTTGGTAACTCTGTGCTTTCTCACAATGCGACTCTACTGCCTTCAAAGAAATGAAACAAGACTCAAAAACAACTCTCTTTCTCTTTAAATTTAATCACCCCTCTATTATTGTTCAATTGCA
>Ga0316217_10003257_pt1 | contig 18705 bp, 10 predicted proteins | sample 1anoAmetaG_FD_203633 | JGI IMG/M metagenome (GOLD analysis project Ga0316217, IMG submission 203633) | Freshwater microbial communities from Trout Bog Lake, Wisconsin, USA - 1anoA | ecosystem: Environmental > Aquatic > Freshwater > Lake > Hypolimnion/Profundal zone | place: USA: Wisconsin...
CTCCCAAATAACCCGGGGGGGGGGGGGGGGGGGGGCTTGGGGGGCCCCACCGGCAATGACGCATCCTGCGGCGCTGCCGGGAAAGGTCGAGTTCCCGGACTAGACTGCGGCAGTAATAGACCAGCACCCGTTGCTCCAGCGACACCAGCTGCACCTGCTCGCCGCTCAGCGCCAGGCTGATGACCCAGTGCTGGCGCTGCAGTTTGATCTTGCCTTCGCCGTCGACCTTGAGCACGCGCGCCCCCACCGGATATTCCCACCGCGGAGGCTGCGGATCGTAGCGCTTCGGGCTCGGCCGCCAGCGGCTGGCCGGCGTCTCCATCCCCAGCGCCTCATGTGGGCGCAGATGGTTGTGCTCCCAGCGAAAGCGATCCAGCCACAGCTGCCGGTTCTCCGTCCCCGCTTGACGACAGTCGAGGGCCCGCTGCAGTTCGCCGTGGAAGCGCTCCACCTTGCCCTGGGTCTGCGGATGCCGCACCCGGCACCAGTGCAGTTCGATGCCCTGCTTCATCAGCCACAAGGCCAGCCGCGTCAGGCCCGCAGGCGCTCGTCGGCCCCACCACGGCGTGCCGTGATCCATCAGCATCGCCGCGGGCACGCCGCAGCCGCCGAACGCGCCTTCCAGATGCTCGCGCACCTGTTCGCCGCACATACTGGCCACCTGCTGCAGGGCCACCACGTAGCGGCTGTGGTCGTCGAGCACCGACAGCGGTCCCAGTTTTTCGCCCCGGTGCAGCGGGCCCTTGAAGTCCATCTGCCATAACTCGTTGGGGGCGTCGCGTTCAAAGCGCTGCGTCGCCGGAGGGTGGCGATCCAGTTCCCGCACCAGTCCGTGACGCACCAGGACGCGATGAATCGTGCTGGCGGGCAAATCGACGCCGCGCCGCCCGAGCAGGACCTGCAGCTTACGCGCTCCCCAGTCCGGATAACGGTAGCGCAGGGCGACCACCTGCGCCTCCAGTTCCGGCGCGGTGCGCGCGGGGCTGACCCGCGGACGGCGGCTGCGCTCGGCGATACCGCTCACCCCATCCTGGCGAAAGCGCGACAGCCACAAGTAGCCGGTGGGGCGGGCTATGCCAAACTCGGCGCAAAGCAGATTAAACGGCTTCTCGCCCCGGCTGGCGGTTACGACAAAGCTAACGCGCTGCTCTCTGACATCCATCGTCTTCCATGGCATCTCGCTTACACTCCGGCGCTCGCTACGCTCGCGCCGGAGTGTAAAGGATGTCATGGAACTGAACACGGTTTTCCAACTCTGGGGCTTCTGGCCCTTCGAGTTTCCTGGCCTGCAATCCGAGAAGACTCGGCCAAACGCGATGCCCTTTGCGCGTGGCCTCCGGCTTACGCTGTCAGGAAAGTTCTAAAATCGTCCGCTAGGGCCGACCATTGTTTTTTTCCTGAAGCTGGCGCCGGCAGTCCGCCAGCGGCGGGTACCACCATGCTTAAGGCGCATCCCCGCAGTTGGTGCAGCTTCGGTTGCCCCGCCCGCCTACGCTTCGACCGGCCTGTAATAGCGTTGTTGCGAGGCACAGGGGCGGCACAGGCTCTCGCCCGCCGCTTCGACTTCGCGCCCGTCGAGCACGTGATCGCCGCAACGCGCGCAGACGACGCGGCGCAGCGGCCGGCCGGGCATATCCTCGGGTCGCAGCGGCACTTCGACATCGGTGATCGAAAACAACTCCTCGTCGGGGATGGAGGCAATATTGGCGAGGTCGTCCTGGCCCGCCTGTTTGCGCTTCATGCGCGCCGCGAGGCGCACGGCCTTGCCGGTATCGAGATTGATGAAGCTGGCTGCCATCTTGCCGTAATCGAGCACCTTCATGGTGCGTTTGCCGGGGCGGCAGCCGGTCAGCGCCATGATGGCGTCGGTGGCGCAGCGGTCGATCTCGACAAAGACGATCAGCTTCTTGCGGTCGGCTCCCTTCGGATCCTTGATGCCGATGCGGCGCAGGGCGCACATGGTCATCCGCGTGCCGATCTTGATGCCGGCGCAGATATCCCCGTGCAGCCGTCCGGCTTCCGCTACCAGTACCTCGTAATTCTCTATGCTAATGGCGTCCATTGTCTTGCCTTTCTTTAGGAATGCTGCCGCAGCTGGTCGAGGCGCGGCCCGTTGATGACGTTGATTTTGCGCAGACAATGCTGCGAGAGCTGAAAGGCACCTCCGCCCTCGGCCAGAATATCGAGGGCACGAGGACCGTCCGTGACCAGGGCGGTGCCGACGATGGCGACCCGGCGGCGAAACAGCGGCTCGGGAATGAATCCCGCCGTGGGGCCGACAACTGCCACTGCGGCCTCCGGCGACACCGCGGCGAGCAACTGCGCGATGCTCCCGTTGGCGACCGAGGCCCCGGTGAAGATCGCCGTCTGGCATCCGGCCAGGGCTTCGGCGGTTTTGTCCGGCGATACGAAATTCCCCAGGGTGGCTTCCGCCTGTGTCTCTTTCTTCTTGTCGATGATGGCGACGTCGGCGACTCCGAGCGCGCCGATGCGCTTCAAGAGCGGAATAATCGCTCCGACCATGCACTCCCTTCGTCCGGTGAAGAGCCACGGGTAGTGATCGGTAAGGTCGCCGTCGGGAAGCACCGTGTAGCGCTCGCTGTGAAATAACTGCGCCGAGAGGGCGTTGAGCGTCGCCAGCCGGATAACGTGCGCAAAGGGTCCGGGCAGCGCGCCGCCGATCATTTCTCCCACGGGCAGGCCGCGGTAGGCTGGCCGCTGTTCCTTGAGAATGCGCGTGCTGGCCCGCTGAATCGTCTCCGGCGGCGTGTAGGCGACACCGCCGAAGCCGTCCGACAGGAGGACTCCGGTGAAGAACACGCCGACGACGAGGCGTTCGATGGTCAGCCGGTTGATGGCGGCTCCGTACCAGCCGGCCAGCGTTGCGGCGGCCTCGTCCAGAATCTCGATTGCGGATGTCGGCGCCGCCTCGCTCCTGGTTCCGGCGATGGTCATAAGTTCCCTTCCGCCGTGGGCTGGTGCTCGTGCACGCCCACCCGCGCCACGTAACGCAGCTTGCGCGCGCCCAAACGCCGGTCATTCGCCGATACAAACGCGATCTCGCCTTCGCTTTCGTCCAGCGGCGCGCCGTTCTTCTCCACGATCACGATGGCCCCCTCGCCGATCGCGCTGTTGAACAGCTCCTGGTAGGAAAACAGCGTCCCGCGTCCGTCGCTCGAGGTAATCGTCACGTAGGTGCGGCCCGCCGACCCTCGGTCGCGTTTGACGATCTCGGCGCGTTGCAGAAGGGCCACCAGCGGCACCCCGCGATAGCTGCCGATCAGCTCCAGTTCCTGGCCGCTGCCGCAGACCATCTGCAAGTTCCTGACCTCCGCCAATTCCATCGCGCCGAGCTCGGCCGCGCTCAACCGCAGCCGGTGCCGCACCAGTCCCTCGACCACCAGCTCGCGCGTCACGTACTCGGCGCCATAAACTTTCGGGTGCCGTGCCGGTTTCTCCATCGTCGCCTCACTTTTACTCACGCCTGCGCGCCGCGCAGCGCCGCCAGTCCGGCGCCCAGTTCGTGCCCGGCCGAGAGCATGCTGCTCGGCAGTCCGTAGAGCAGGCCGAGCATCCGCGGGGTCAAGCTCTCGCCCGGACTGCCGTCGCAGATGACCTTGCCCTCGCGCATCATCACCACCCGCCGCGCCACCGCCGCGGCATGGTCCGGATGATGTGTCGAAAATACAAAGCTGTAGCCCGCCGCGGCCAGCCCGTTGATGCGCTCCAGCAGACGGACCTGGTTGCCGTAGTCGAGGCCGTTCGTGGGCTCGTCCATCACGAAGATGCGCGCTTGCTGCGCCAGCGCGCGGGCCACCAGCACCAATTGCCGCTCGCCGCCGCTGATCTCCGTATAGGCGAGCTCCGCCAGATGGCTGATTCCCATTTTCTCGAGAGCTTCGTGCACGATCCGGAAATCCTGCTCGCCGTAGCGGCCGAATAAGGGACTGTGCGGCATTCGTCCCATCAGAACCACATCGAAGACGCGGTAGCCGAAGGCTTCGCGGTGCACCTGCGGGACGTAGGCCATCTGCCGCGCCAGCTCACGCCGCGGAATGTCGCCGAGGCTGCGGCCCTGCAAGCGGATCGCGCCCCGGGCGGGCTTGAGCAGCCCTAGGAGCAGCTTCAGGAAGGTGGTTTTTCCGCTGCCGTTCGGCCCCAGCAGGGCGACGACTCCGCCTTCCTCGATGGTCAGACTCAGGTCCTCGATGACGTACTTGCGGCGGTAACGGAACGAAAGCGATTGCACCTCGAACAGCGCCATCAGCTCCATCCTTTGCGCGCGTTGCGCAGCACCAAGGCGAAGCACGGAATGCCGACCAGGGCGGTTACGATGCCGATGGGAATCTCAAAGCTGAAGGCCAGCCGCGAGATATCGTCCACGATGACCAGGTAGGAGGCACCCACCAGGATCGTGGCCGGCATCAGCTTGCGGTTGTCCGGCCCGGCGATCATGCGCGTGAGGTGCGGGATGATCAGGCCGACCCAGCCGATGGCTCCGGCAATCACCACCGTCAAGGCGCTCACCACGGTCGCGCAGAGAATAACCACCAGGCGGACGCGCTGCACGTTGATGCCAAGCGCCCGGGCCTCCTCTTCGCCCATGCTGAGGACGTTGAGGTGCCGCGAATAGAGCAGCAGCAACGCCAGGCCGATGAAGATCGGAATGCTCACTTTCAGCACCTGGCCGCGGTCGGAGAGCGTCAGGCTGCCCATCAGCCAATTCACGATGGTCGGGAGCTGGTTGTAGGGATCGGCCAGGTATTTCACCAGCGACAGCAGCGACGAGAACAGCGCACCGCTGATGATGCCGCCCAGCACCAGCATGATCGTGCTCTTGACGCGATAGACGCCCGCCAGGCCCACGGCGATCCCGACCGCCAGCAGGCCGCCGATGAAGGTCGCAATCTGCACCGCAAACCAGGTCTTCAGGTAGACAATGCCGAGTGCCGCTCCCAGCGAGGCTCCCGCCAGCACCCCGAGCAGGCCGGGAGAGACCAGCGGGTTCACGAAAATCGCCTGGAAGGCGGTGCCCGAAGCCGAGAGCGCCGCCCCGATCAGCGCCGCTGCCAATATGCGCGGCAGCCGCACCTCCATGAGGATGCCGTTCAACAGCACCATCCGGTCGCCCGTGAAGTGCACCACGCCGAACAGCTTCTGGACGAAAAACAGGAACACTTCCCGCGCCGTGATCGGATACCTTCCCAGGCCCAGCGACACGATCATGACCACCGGCAGCGCCACCGCGCAGGCAACCATGGGCAGGGACGCCGCCAGCGTCCGGAACCAACGCCGGGTCCACGTCGCCTGGTCCGCCTGCGCATTCTCGCTGGTTGCCGTGGGCTGCGCTGTATCTTCCCCGACGGCAAGCGCCCGGTCGCTCATCGCCCCAATATCTCCCGCACGTCCGGGTCGCTCAGCGTCGCGTTAAAGAAGATCTGGTAGAACGCCTTTGTCTCCTTCTCGATGTCCACCGGATACTCCTTCGGATACAGCTTGCTCGCCACCCATTGCAGGCCGAGGAACCGCATGAACGACGGCGGCCGGTCGAACCAGTTCATCGGCGCGCGCGGGATCAGGTACACCCGCCGCTCCTTCACCGCCTTCAGCGCCTGCCACGCCGGATCGTTCAACACCTTGTCGTAGAACAGCTTTTCCTGCACCACGATCATGTCCGGCGCGTACAGCAGGATCTGCTCCAGCGAAATCTTCTCCATCCCCATATGGCTCGAGGTGTGGCACCGGTGCACGTCCACATCGCCGGCCAGTTGCAGAACCTGCGTGTGGATCGAGTCGTTGCATTCGGTACTCAACCCGTCGACGCCTTCGGCGTAATACACCTTCGGACGCCGGTTCGCCGGCACCCTGGCGACCGCCGCGCCTACATCCTTCAGCGTCTTCTCAACGTAGTTCGCCATTTGCTCGGCGCGTTTCTCGCGGCCCGTCAGCTTGCCCAGAAAGCGGATCGCCTCCGGGTAGCCCGTCATGCCGTCGGCCACCACATACACATACGGAATGCCGAGCTTGGCCACCTGCGCGTCGGCCCGCTCCACCAGGGGATTCCGGTCGTTCTTCCAGATCACCAGCAGCTGCGGATTCGTCTTGGCCAGCGCCTCGGGATTTCCCGGACGCGGCCCGCCACCGAGCACCGGCAGCTCCCACAACTGCTTCGGCAGGAATTTTCTCTCCTCGGCCTTCGGCGCAAACACGACGCCCGTCATGAGTTCCGGTGCGAGGGCGTACATCATGTAGGCCCCGTAGGGCGAAGGCGCAAAGAGCCGCTCGATCTTGTCCGGCACCGTCACCTTGCGGCCCATCATGTCAACCACTTCGCGGCCCTGCGCCAGCGGCGCAAGACAGCACAGCAACAGCAGAAGAGCTGCAATCCTGGATTTCATCCTCTACCTTCCGTACGGCCATCTTTCTGAAAGTGGATCCATGTGCCGTCATCGCCGCGCATCACGCGAAAGCCCTCGATGCGGGCCCCCTGCAACGCCACCTCGTAATACCCTTCGGGATGCTGCGGGATCATCCGATGCTCGCCGCCCCGCCAGGCCGCGTCCAGGCTGCGCGCTGTGCGCTGGATCTGCTCCCGCATCTCCGGCGGACCAAGTCCCCCGCCCAGGAAGGCGTGGCCTCCCGGCCGCAGCACCCGCATGATTTCGCCGAACGCCAGCGGCAGGTCACTCCAGAACGGAATCGAGCCCCGACTCACCACCAGGTCCACCGCCGCAGCCGGCAGCGGAATCGCCTGCACGATCCCCCACATGGTCCGTGCCCGCGCCTCGAACCCGCGCGCCACGATGTTGGCCTTTGCGTGCTCGATCATCTCGTGCGACTTGTCGAGCAGGCACAATTGCAACTGCGTCTGCTCGGCCAGCGCCAGCCCCAGATGGCCACCACCGCAGCCAGCGTCCAGGCAAAGTCCTGCTTGAACTCCGGTTGCCTCCACGATCTTTTGCGCATAGTACGGATACAGCGGGGCAAACGCGTTCTCGGCGATCGGCAGATAGGTTGTTGGATCTGTCATGTTCACTTGCCTGTTCTTCCTGCCCGAAGCTTCGGCGCCGAAGCCCGCCACTGGCCCGCGTCGGGGCCGTACGCTGCTTCGGCGCCGTCGTTGCGCACTTTACTTCTTCTTGGTTTCCGCCGGCAGCAGCCGCACCGCGATCTGCACGCCATATTGCAGGCCCGGATCCCGATAGGCGCCGGTCACGTAGCGGGTGGCGTACAGATTGCTCGTTAGGTTTCTGCCGAACCAGCTCACCGACAGCTCGCGGTCAAACAGCTTGATGTCGCGTCCCACGTTGGCGTCCAGCCGGTTGTAGTCTCCGAGCTGGTAATAGATCACGCCCAGCGGGGAGGTGCTGGCGCGCTTCGGCCCCACGTACACCATGCTGAAGTTTCCGAACCACCCCCGCTGCCGGTATCCCAGGCGGGCGTTCACGAAGTTGTGGGACATATTGTTGTTCGCGCTGTTGTTGTTCGTGGCCACGAAGCCATAGCCCACGTCGTAGGTGAGTCGCTTGATCACGTTGCCGCTAAACCCGACCTCCGCGCCAGCCGTCTTGATCGTTCCCGCCAGCGCGACGCAATCGACCTCATCGCCCGCCGGAGTATTCCAGGTGGATTGGTTTTTCTGCCCCGTGTACGGGTTGGTGCAGGTCGCCGATGAGGCGGTCGCGTTCTTGGTGTTGTAGAAGTAAACCGAGGCATGTGGGTTGACCCAGGACTTGACCTTCGTCTGCATCCCGACCTCGCCGCGATTCTGCGTCTGGTTGGGCAGGGCCGTCGTGCTGGCGGTCACCACGTTGCTGGGCGGCGCCGCCTGCACCATGCCGTAGCGCGTCGTGAAGGTCAGCGCCTTCGCCGCCTTGAAGGTCAGGCCCAGCGCCACCGTCATGAACTGAGGAGTCCAAATGTCCACGCTCTTCTTGGCTGCCGTGCTGTAGCCGTTGTGCAGCTTGTCGCCGCGCAGTCCGCCGTCCAGCACCAGCCGGTCGCGCCACAGCGGAACTTCATCCTGCACGTACCAGCTTGCCAGCAGGTCGTCCAAGCGCGAGGTCAGCGCCGTAGCCGAGGGCGCAGACCCCAGCGGCGCGATGTAGCGCATCACCTGCGTGCCGCCGGTGATCGACTGCCTCCAGATTCGGATCGTGTGCTTCAGGTCGAAGCTGCCCTCCGTGCTGGGCTGCTTGGAGCCAGCTCCGCCGATGATGTCCTGCCGGTCAAAGCCGTACTGCAAAACCGTGCGGTTGTTGTCGTTCCACAGATGCGAAGCATTCAGTGCGAACAGGTCGCCGTCCATCTTGCTCAGGTTAAACGTCGACTGGCAGAGCGTTTGGTAGGGGGCTAGGTAGTTCTTGCCGTAGTTCGGACCGCTTCCGTATTGGCAGGTCGAGCCCGCCGGCATCTCAACGTACCCGTACTCCATGTTGCGGTTGCCGCGGTTGCCAAAGTACGAGAAGTCCATGTTGTTCTTGCCGCTCGTATACCCGCCGTGGAACATCGCCGACGCATTATGCGCCGCCATGTTCCAGTTGGAGCGGCCTTCGGTGGAGTTGTAGGTATAGGCGGCGCGATAATCCCAGTTGCCGCTCTTGTTTCCCGCGTAGCCATGGCCCAGCGCGCTGCCGTAGTTGCCGCCGCTGGTCACAAAGCCCAGGTCGGCGGTGGCAGAACGCTTCGTCTTGATGACGACAAATCCCTGGTTGCCGACCCCCGTCGAACCGCTGCCAAAGGCGTGATATGCCGACAGTGGACCAATCGACAGCGCCGTCGAGTCGCGCACGATCGTCATCGATTCAACCGACTGCACCGGCAGCGTCGCCAGCAGGCGGTCGGCCTGCGACATGTACACGCCATCCAGGATGATCTGGAAGTTGCCGCCGCGCATCGAGACAAAGTCCATGTGCTGCCGGCCCTGGAAGGTCACTTCCATTCCCGGCACCTGTTGCAGCACGTCCAGCAGCGTCGCCGGGTGCAACGCCTCGATGTCCTCGGCCGTAAACACAATGCTGTCGCCCTTAATGCCCTGGGGAAGAGTCAGCAGCGCCGGCGGCGTCAGCGTCTTCACATCGTTCTCCAGCGCCAGCGCGTTGACTTCAACGGTGTGGCTGGACTTGGCGACCGTCAGCGAGAGGTTCCGCGTGACCGCTTCGGCTACTTCCACCTTGACGCTCCCGGCCTGCGCCACGGTGAAACCGCGCGCCGTCACTTCGATCTTGTATTCGCCTGCGGGCAGCCCTTTAATTTCGAAATTGCCCTGGGTGTCGGTCCGCGCGCTATATACCTTCTTCGTTTGCAGGTTGATGGCCTTGACCAGCGCGCCGGTCACCACGGCTTGGTGCGGATCGCTTACCACGCCGCGCAACCCGGCGGCACTATCGGTGGGCGAAGCCGTCGGGGAAGCGGCCGCCTGTCCGCGGGCCGCCGTTGGCGCCACCAGAGACACCCACACGCCGAATAACAATGCCGCGATCAGCGGGACTGCCACAAGCCGACGAAAGAAGTTCGATACCGGGAACGAATACCGGAAAAAACGCATAAGACCTTCTCCTTTGTTATCCGCACTACGCGGCCCGAAGCGGCGTTATGCCGCTGCAAGGCAGATCGTGTGGACCCTTTTTCAGTACCGAGGAAGAATGAAGGATAGCAGAGGAAACGTCGTGGGTAAACGACAAATGTAATGTATAGAAATAATGGTCATGAGCCGGATCACGGCGGTTCCTTTGGCGGCACCGCCGCGGGGTTGAGCTTATCCACTGGCTCGTCCGAACGGTCGCAGCACATCGCCGAACAGGCACGCCCCTTCCAAATCTGCGTCCGCTTCGGCAGCGTGCATTCGACGCTTTGCATGCCCGCTCGCTTGTCTCATAAAGCCAGCCACCCGAGCTTCGCTCTTTTCGCCGGTTGCCCGGGGATCTGGTAAGAATCTCCGTCGGTCTTGCAGGTGCAGATGACCTGCTCGCCGATCTCAGCCAGGCGGCAGTTCGCGTCGAGCGACGTCGGCCACCCCTGCTTAGCTTGGCCGTCCGCAGGCCTTCGTCCGCTATGCACCCGGAGATCCGCCTTAGTTGCGGGACTTCGCGGGCTATTTGAAGCCTTAAACCCGCATGGACGCTGGTTTGACAGCCGCCAGTTCACCTATAATCAGCCGATCATTCAGAGTCACTGCGGTATGCAGCCGGGTCGTAGGAATTTCCTGCCTAGGAGCCTACAGGTGAAGGCGATTGTGTTGCGGGTTGCTGCTTTGTTTCTGATCGCATGGATGGCAAGTCTTGCAGCGGCGCAGAGCGGGCCGCGGGACCGCATTGCCAGCAGGATTGACAACCGTATGCGCACGCCGCTGGCTCAAGGCTTGCATCGCCTGGCGCGGCCGGACTTCGACCAGGGACCCGTCTCGGACGACCTTCCCATCAACCGGGCCATCCTCCAGTTGAGTCTCTCCGCGGCGCAGCAGCAGGACCTCGACCAGTTCCTGAAGCAGTTGTCCGATCCCTCCTCGCCGAACTATCACCGCTGGCTGACGCCCGAGCAGTTCGGTGCGCGCTTCGGCGCAACCCAGGCCGATCTGGACAAGCTCACCGCTTGGCTCGAAAGCCAAGGCTTGCAGCTGGAGAGTGTTCCTGCCGGCAGGAACCACATCATCTTCAGCGGCACGGCAGCGGCCCTCTCATCGGCATTTCAAACGGAGATCCATCAGTACCTTGTCAACGGCGAGACGCACTACGCCAATGCCCAACCCGTCTCGGTTCCCACAGCTTTCAGCGGCGTGGTGCAGGGCCTCCACGGACTGCACGACTTCCGCCTGAAGCCCCGCGCGGTCAAGCAGAGGGCGCCAGACCCGCAGTACACCTACTTGGTCAACGGCAGCCACTACCTGACCCCTGCTGACGTGGCCACGATCTACAACCTGAAAGGGTTGTACAGCGCCACTTACACCGGCGCGGGGCAGAAGATCGCAGTCGTGGAGCAGACCAACATCTACCTCAGCAATGTGGAGAACTTCCGTGTGGCGGCCGGGCTGGTGGCGAACGATCCGCAGATGGTCCTGGGTGGCACCGACCCCGGCTACGTCGCCACTGAGATGGACGAGGCCTACATCGACGTCGAGTGGAGCGGGGCGGTAGCGCCGAACGCTACGATTATCTATGTGTACTCAACCGACGTATTCGACTCTTTGCAGTATGCGGTGTCCCAGAACCTCGCCCCGGTGATCAGCATCAGCTACGGCGAATGCGAGGCCAGTGCCGTGGCCCTTGGCGATTCCGACCGTTTGAAGTCCATCGGGCAACAGGCCAACGCGCAGGGACAGACGATCGTGGCCGCCTCAGGCGACACCGGCGCCGCCGATTGCGATGACGGCACCTATGCCAAAGCCAGCCAAGGACTGGCGGTCGATATGCCGGCCAGCCTGCCTTACGTCACCGGAGTTGGCGGCACCGAGTTCAACGAAGGAAACAGCGTCTGGTGGAGCGCCAGCAACACCAACGGCGGCTCGGCGCTTTCCTATATTCCGGAGAAGGCATGGAACGACAGCGACAGCTACGGACTATCGGCCAGCGGCGGAGGCGTCAGCACTCTATACGCAAAGCCGCTGTGGCAGGCGGGGCCGGGTGTGCCCGGTGACGGCATGCGCGACGTGCCTGACGTGAGCTTTTCCGCCTCCACCAATCATGATGGCTACGTTATCTGTCAGCAGTCAAAGTGCCTGGGCGGCGGCACAGACTACTTCGCTAATGCGATAAAAAATGGTGGTTCGGTCTATGGCGGCACCTCGTTCGGCGCGCCGATCTTTGCCGGCATAGTGGCCCTGATCAATCAGAAGATGGGCAGCCCGCAGGGCAACGTCAACCCCGTCCTGTATGCGCTGGCTGCCGGGTCGCCCAGCGCCTTCCACGACATTACGCTCGGCAACAATATCGTGTCCTGCCGCAGCAGCTCCCCCAATTGCTCCAACGGCACGCTGGGCTACAGCGCCGCCGCCGGCTATGATCTCGTCACGGGCTTGGGTTCGGTGGACGCCGCGGCATTGGGTGCGGCCTGGAGCGCCTTTGAAACATCGGTATCGGCGCCCACGGTGACGACCACGGCCGCCAGCTCGATTGGGACGACCAGCGCGACCGTCAACGGCAGCGTCAATCCGAATGGCTCGCTGACCACGTATTGGTTCCAGTGGGGCACCGATCCTGCCCTGGGCACTTCCAGCAGCACCGCGGGCGCCACCTTGAACGGCGTCGTGGTGCAACCTGTCTCCACCGTACTCAGTGGATTGACTAGTGGCGGAACCTATTTCTTTCGCGTGGCCGCCTACAATCCGATGAGCCCCGCCACGAACACTCTGGGCAATATCTTGAGCTTCGCCGCCGCGAACCTGACCGGGCAGACGATCACCTTCACGGGCCCGGGAACGCAGACGTATGGCGTGGCTCCGATCACGCTGACCGCGACGGCCAGCTCCGGCTTGACCGTGAGCTACTCGGTCACCAGCGGTCCGGCTACCGTCAACGGCAGCACGCTGACGATTACGGGCGCCGGCCAGGTAACGGTGCAGGCCAGCCAGGCAGGCAACTCTACCTACGCTGCGGCCCCGCCGGTCCCCGTCACCTTTTCGGTGAGCAAGGCGGCTTCGGTCCTCACCTGGGCGGCCCCGGCGGCCATCACCTATGGCACCGCCCTGTCCAGCACCCAACTCAATGCCACGGCAAGCGTTCCGGGCACCTTTGCCTACTCGCCCCCCACCGGCACGGTGTTGAGCGCCGCACCGCAGCCGCAGAGCTTGTCCGTTACCTTTACGCCGGCCGATGCGACCGATTACAACCCGGCTTCCGCCAGCGTCTCTCTGACGGTGAACAAGGCCAGCCCGACCATCACGGTATCGGCCTCGATCCTGCGTCCCGCTCTCGCTGCTCCGGTCACGCTTACCGCCAGCGTTCCTAACGGAGGCAGCGGTTCCGTGACTTTCTATGACGGCCTCAACTCGCTCGGCACCGGGAACATCTCCGGCGCGACCGCAACATTTACAACCAGCTCTCTCGCGTCCGGCGCACATTCGATCACCGCGAACTGGGCGGGCGATACCAACTACAACGCGGCCACCTCGGCCGCGATCGTTGTCACCGTCCTGACTGCGCAGACGATCACCTTTCCAAGTCCTGGAACGCAGATGTACGGCGTGGCCCCGATCACGCTGACCGCCACAGCGAGCTCAGGATTGACGGTGAGCTATGCCGTGACCGCAGGCCCGGCGACGGTCAGCGGCAGCACCCTGACCATCACGGGCGCTGGACAAGTGACCGTGCAGGCCGCGCAGGCAGGCAACGCCCAATATGCTTCGGCGCCATCGGTTTCTGTCACTTTTACTGTCAACCAGACTAGCCAGACGATCAGCTTTCCAAGTCCTGGAACGCAGACGTACGGCGTGGCCCCGATCACGCTAACCGCCACGGCGAGTTCGGGATTAACGGTGAGTTATGCCGTAACCGCGGGTCCGGCTACGGTCAGCGGCCGCACCCTGACCATCACGGGCGCTGGACAGGTAACCGTGCAGGCCGCGCAGGCAGGGAATTTGAATTTTCTAAATGCGCCCCCGGTCTCCGTCACCTTTTCCGTCAACCAGGCTAGCCAGACGATCAGCTTCCCCAGCCCTGGAACGCAGACCTACGGCGTGGCCCCGATCACGCTGACCGCCACGGCGAGTTCAGGACTGACGGTGAGTTATGCGGTGACCGCAGGTCCGGCAACGGTCAGCGGCAGCACCCTGACCATCACCGGCGCTGGACAGGTGACCGTGCAGGCCGCGCAGGCAGGGAATTTGAATTTTCTGAATGCAACCCCGGTTTCCGTCACCTTCACGGTGTTAGCCGCACAGACGATCACCTTCGCGAATCCTGGAACGCAGACCTACGGCGTGGCCCCGATCACGCTGACCGCCACGGCGAGCTCGGGACTGGCGGTGAGCTATGCGGTGACCGCAGGTCCGGCGACGGTCAGCGGCAGCACCCTGACCATCACGGGCGCTGGACAGGTGACGGTGCAGGCCGCGCAGGCAGGCACCTCCCAATATGCTTCGGCGCCACCGGTTTCAGTCACTTTTGCGGTTCAGGATTTCTCTCTACCTTTAAATTCGCCCACGGTCACGCTTCCCGCCGGTCAGACGGTAACGACAATCGTAGCTGTCTCCTCTGTGAGTGGATTTGCGGGTACCGTCAGCTTTACCTGCGCGGTGCCAGCGACCATGAGTGAAGCATCGTGCGCAGCGAGTTCCGTGCAGGTAACGCCCACAACTGGCGCAAGCTCAACCGTGACCGTTACAACTACTGCTCCTCATCAAGTCAGCGCACGGTCAGGAGGAGGAAAAGCGATTACAGCTGCGCTGGGAATGGTGCTGGCAGCGGTTGTTTTTGCCGGATTTCCGCGGAATAGGAGGAGAGGCACTCACCTTTTAATGCTGCTCGTTCTGCTCGGATCGATGTTGATGGTGGTTTGCTGCGGCGGCGGCAGCAGCAGCAGTGGTGGTGGAGGAACATCTACCCGTCTCGACCCGGGAACGCCGGCAGGAACATACTCGTTGACGCTCACAGCAAAAAGCGGCACGGCAACCCACACGATGAGCGTATCGGCGACGGTGCAGTGAGGAGTGGGCAGGAAGGCATTCCTTGATTTGTTGGCCAGATGATCCGAATGGTATATCGCGATCAGGCCGACGGCGCAACGAACCTATATGAGAATGATGCGGTTCAGCAGAAGCTCAGGCTGTTCTTCCCGTTACCGCGGCCACGCCCTCGCGATTCAGTCCCCCGAGGCAATTCTCTCCTCCCAAGAAGAAGGGACGGCCAATGTCTCGGCCGTCCCTGATTTTTTCTTATCCCGAAATTGCTTACCGCACCGCTCGTCCCCCTCTATCGCCAGCGGAAGACAATGCCGGCGCCGAGGCGGTAGCTGTTCTGGTAATTGTCGTACAGATCGGGCATGTGGGTGTATAGATAGTCGGCCTGGATCACCCGCACCGACAGCGCGGGCCGCACCTTCACGTCGAAACCCCCGCCGGCGGACAACGCCACCGACCTGGCGCTGGTCTTGATGGTCCCGCCCTGCGGAAACAGCCCGTCGGGAGCAAAAGCGCCGCCGAACAGGAATTGGGCAAAGGGCACAAGCCGGGTTTTTTCGCCCCGCCGGCGGCTGGCCAGTGACAGCCGCGGTCCAGCCATGAAGGTCATCACCGTCAGGGGCGAACCGGAAGCTCCATAGCTCCCCGTGTGCACGCCGCCGAATTCACCCACCACCGACCAGCGTCCCAAGATCGGCCAGCTGAGGTCGGCCCGCCCGCCGTTCATTCCGAACCAACTCTTGCCCGGCGTGGGCTGCGACCCCTGTTGGGTGTAGCTCAGCGACACCTGCGGAGCTTCCGCCGTCGCCAACGCAGCGCTCAGGCAGATGATTGCCAATACGAGATAAGCTCGCTTCATGGTTCCTCCTACCTGACCGTCAGGCTGAATGTGGTGAAGTGCTGCAAGGCTCCACCCGTGCCGTTTAACTGCATGGTGTAGGTATGGCCCGAATAATCATAAAACCCGGAACTGCCGCCGCAGCCAGCCAGCCCGACGATGCCGAGCACCAGCAACAGCAGGAGCAACAGGGCAACGCGCCGTGCGCGCTTGGACCGCGCCCGCCGTAACCGTAGCACGCCCAGGGCCGGCAGCAACAGCCCCAGCGCCAGTCCGCCAGGCGAATGGGTAGTCTGCGGAGGCAGCCCGCTAACGAGCCGCGTCCCAATCGTTACCGTCACCTGCTGCGCCCCGCTCCCCTGCGCCAGCGCCGTCGGCGAAATCGTATAGGTGAATCCGGCGGGCAATCCGGCCAGGCTCAGGGTCACCCCCGAGGGGAAGGTGGTGCCGGGCGTGGGCGACACCTGGAAGACGAAGCTCACGCTCTGCCCCTGCGTTATCGACTGCGTCAGCACGGGCACGGTCGAGTCAGTCACCGCCGCGCCGTTAACGAGGATCTGGAAGTCCTGCACCGACGCACTGGCCGGGGCGGATGAACTGGTGGTGAAGTTCGCGTCGCCGCCATAGCTGGCCGTGATGCTATGCGCGCCAACCGTGAGCGTGCTGAGAGTCAGCGTCGCCGCGCCCGAGGCGTTCAGCGCAGCCGAGCCGATGGCGGTGCCACCGTCCAGGAAGGTCACCGTGCCGGTTGGGATTCCGGTGGTGGCCGAATTTACCTGCGCGGCAAAAGTGGCGCTGTTCTTCAGCAGCACCAGAGCTGCGCCGGCCTGCACCTGGGTCGTAGTACCGGCCTTGTTCACCGCCAGCATGCCATTGACCAGAGTGAAGGAGTAATTTCCGGCCGCGAGCGTCCCCGGCGCGGCCGTGATGGAATAACTTCCCACTGGGCTGGTGCTGGTGGCGACGGTCGAGAGCGTGGGGGAGCCGGTCACGCCGCTGGTGGCCAGGATCTCGCCATTGGCAAAGCCGCTGTAGGAAGCCGTGAACGTGGGCACGGTCGCACCGTAGGCCATCGCCTGATTGTTGGCGGTGACGGTCAACGGCGCCTGGCCCACGGTCAGGGTGCCGGAGTTGTAGGTGATGCCGTAATTGGAGAGCGTGAACGTGCCGCCTGTCGCCGCGCTCGGCGTAAGCGTGTAGCCGCCTACGGGCGCGCTGGCCGCCGTGCCGCCACTGGGGGTGATGGTCACAGTGCCGATCGTCTCACTGTTGACCAGCCCGGAGGACGTAAAGGCCGTCGAGCCTGCGCCGTAGCTCTTCGTCTGCCCGTAGGTCTTGCTGTCGTTGCTGGCCGTGATACTGAGCGAGGCTGCGCCAACCGTGAGCGTGCCGGCGTGGTAGGCGATGCTGTAGTTGCTGGCCGTGAACGTGCCGCCTGTCGCGGCGCTCGGCGTGAGCGTGTAGCCGCCTACGGGAGCGCTGGCCGCCGTGCCGCCGCTGGGGGTGATGGTCACAGTGCCGATCGTCTCGCTGTTGACCAGCCCGGAGGAGGTGAAGGCCGTCGAGCCTGCGCCGTAGCTCTTCGTCTGCCCGTAGGTCTTGCTGTCGTTGGCGGCCGTGATCGAGAGCGCCGCCTGGTTTACCGTGGCCGGGGCAGTGCCGGATTGGGGATGGATGTTCGGTGGTGCGCCGGCAAAGTTGTAGGCAATCGTGTACGGTCCGGCAGGCAGCAGGTGGGTATCCACCGTCGCCGAGAAGGTGCCGGCGGTGGTGACCGTCGCCGTGGTGCTGACGGTGCTCCAGGTTATGGCGACCAAACCTCCGGCAGGTACGCCGCTGATGCTGCCGCCGAGGGTGGTCTGCGGCTGGCCGTAGGTAATGGTCGGCGAGCTGAGATTACTGAACGCCGGAGTCAATGGCTGCACGGTCAGGGTGTGGGTGTTATCGGTGCTGGTCAAGAACTGCGGATTCACCGCGGCCGGGTTGTAGGTGGCAGTAATGGTGTAGCTCCCGGCAGCCGTGCCGGCCGGCAGCGAGTAGCTGACCGAGGCCGCGCCCGCAGTGACGGTTCCTGAGGTAGTAGCCGTACCGATTCCGCTGCCGCCATGCGTGAGGGTGAAGGTCACGGTGCCTTCGTTGACCACCGAAGTGCTGGTCACCGTGGCCGACAGGGTCACCGACTGGGCGCTGGCACTGTAGACGGCGGAAGCGTTGGCAGCCGTGATGGTGGTCGCCAGCTGCGCCGGGAGTCCGTTGCCGGACAATGGTATCGTTTGCGGCCCGACCACGTTGAGGTTGTTGATCAGCATGCCGTAGCTACCGTTGATCGGGCTGCCGGTGGTGAGCGGCGAAAAGACGAAATCCCACAGGCAGCTAGTCCCTCCACCCATGGGGAAGGTGCAGGTGCCACCCGCGCCAAAACCGAAGTTGGTGCTGAGGCCGGACACATGCATTTTCAGCGCGGCGTTGCCGATGTTGGACATCGTGACCGACCGGTCCGCGCTGGTCGAGAATTCCTTGGTGTCGGGGAATTGGACGGTGGCCGCGCCGGTGAGCTGGCGGACGCGGCTGCGATCGGCCAGGTAAAGCTGCTGCCCGGGATCGAAGGCCAGGTCCAGCGTCCAGATCAGATTGGCCGAGGTGGCCGCGCCGGTGTCGCCGCAAACCCCGGCAGCGGTTGCGCATTGCGTTTGATTGCCAGCTATGGTGCTGATGTTCTGGGTGGCAAAATCCACCCGGCGCACGCGGAAATCCGCGTCGTCGGCGATATAGAGGCTGCCCCCGGCATCGACGCGCACGGCGACCGGCTGGTTCAGGCGCGCGTTGACGGCCAGTCCACCGTCGCCGCAGGGATAGTGGGCGGCATCGCAGAGGTAGCCGTTGCCGGCAACGGTGGTGATGATCTGCGTGAGGGCATCGACGCGACGGACGCGCGCGTTGGACTGCTCGGCGATAAAGAGATTGCCGGCGGCATCCAGCGCGATGCCCATGGGCATGTTCAACTGCGCCGCCGTGGCCAGGCCACCGTCGCCGCAGGGAGTAAGGGGATCGGCACAGGGCGTCGCTCCGCCCGCATAGGTGGTGATGATGCCGGTCTGGGCATCCACACGGCGCACGCGGTTGTTATTCGTGTCGCCGATGAATAGGTTTCCGTAGGCATCGACGGCAACGCCATAAGGATTGGCCAGCTGGGCCGAGGTGGCCGGGCCGCCGTCGCAACAATAGCCGGCGCCCGCGCCGGGTATGCCGGCGACGG
>Ga0316217_10003259_pt1 | contig 18697 bp, 7 predicted proteins | sample 1anoAmetaG_FD_203633 | JGI IMG/M metagenome (GOLD analysis project Ga0316217, IMG submission 203633) | Freshwater microbial communities from Trout Bog Lake, Wisconsin, USA - 1anoA | ecosystem: Environmental > Aquatic > Freshwater > Lake > Hypolimnion/Profundal zone | place: USA: Wisconsin...
TCTACCATGTGATCATCTCGACGCGTCCCGGTGAAGTGCTCACCGCCGAGGCGGCGGAAGCGGCGGTGGATGCCGTTCGCACGAGCCTCGACGCCGAGCGCCATCAATATGTCGCGGCCATGCACTACGACGATGACACGCAGCGGTATCATATCCACATCGCGATGAGTAAGGTCAGCCTCGACGGTACGCTGCTCGATCGGTGGCATGATTACGCGAAACTTGCCCGAGCGGCGGAATGGTGCGAGCGGAACTTCGGTCTGCAAGTTGATCGCCGCGTGGCATGGCGCTCGCGTCTTGGCGAACGCGACTTACACGCAGTCCCCGACATCTTTGTGGAAGTGCCTTCGCATGAGCGTGGAACGCGAGGTCTCTATGGTGAGGGACCCGGCGCATCGACGAGTCGTCGTGATGCGGTAAGGCGTGCGCATCACTCCTGGTTCCGAGAGATGGCGGAGCATGCCATGCCGGCGGTACAGGCCGCGATCGGGCGCGATGGTGCCGGGTGGGATGACGTTCACGCGGCGTTGCGGAGCTATGGAGTTCGGCTCGAGGCATCCGGTAGCGGCGCTCGTGTCGTGGGACCGGAGCCTGGTCAGCATGCCAAGGCGAGTCAGTTAGGCTTGAAGGTTCGCGAGCTTGAGGAGCGCTTCGGATCGTTGGCCGAGTCGCTGACGGATGACGAAGCGTGGCGTGTGCGCATGGCCGACGTGCGTGGCATCCTCGATGAGGCGCGATCATGGGAAGAGGCGCATGAGCGCCTCGCAGACCTGAAATTCGCGGTCGAGCGCATCGGGCGCGGAGCGCGTCTGCTCGATCTGGATGGAGGGCGCCATGCGGCCTTGCATCAGGCGGAGGTATCGTTCTGTGCCGTCGAGCGCCGACTTGGCGATATGCCGCCGGCACCGGCGGCGGTAGAGCGCCGCGCGCGGGAAGTGGAGCGCCGGGAGAACGGTGTTCACGAGCGTGCCGCAATGCTGCGTGAGCAGCCGGATATCGTGCTCGATCGCCTAGCTGAAACGATGTCAGTATGGGGCCCGAAGGATGTCGAGCGCATCGTGCGCTCGAGCCTTGGTGCGCGCCTCGGACATGATGAGGTGGTTGAGGAAACTGTGCGCTCGGTGCTCGGCGCCTCTATCGCGATCACCGAGGATGCCTACACGCTTGATAGCGTCGTCGGGGAAGAACACGCTATGGTGCAGAGTGTGCGCGCCTTGGCGGCACGCAGTCGCACGGTGACGCTCCGTGCGCCGGATGCAAGCCTTGATGAACAGCAGCGAGATGCGTATCTGCATCTCGCTGGATCGGAAGATATTGCGGTGGTTACGGGGATCGCCGGTGCGGGGAAATCGCGCCTGCAGCGTGATCTCGCGGCCGCGTACACGGAGGCGGGGTATCGCGTAATCGGTTCCGCGGTAGCCGGCGATGCTGCGCGGACACTGGCAGAAGAAGCAGAGATGCCCGCAAAGACCGTCGCGAAGCTGCTCGCCGATCTTGGGAAGCAGCGTGATCGTCTGGATGAGCGCACGGTGCTCATGATCGATGAGGCGAGTACGCTAGGAACGGCGCAGGCGAGGGAGATGTTCGCTGCTGCTGAGGCTGCCGGTGCGCGTGTATTATTGCTTGGCGATCCGGCGCAACACGAAAGCGTGGGGCGCGGTGCGGTATTGCGTGCCGTTGTTGAAGATGTCGGGGCGCTGGATATGACGACCACGCGGCGCGCCCAAAGTGAGACGATGCGCGAGGTTGCGAAGGATCTGCGGGCGGGTGTGGTTTCTCGGGCTTTGGATACGATGCGAAATAATGGTGCGGTGCGTGAATTCGACACGACGGAAGCCGCGCGAGATTCGCTCGCACAGGCTTGGGCTGTTTCGCACACATCCGGCCGTAAAGCATTATTAATTGCGACGAAAAATGAGGATGTGCGCGTACTCAATGAGCTTGCACGCGCGTCATTATCGGAGCAGCTCGGCGAGGCGCGAAATTATCGTACGATTTTCGGTGAACGTGAATTTGCTGTTGGGGACACGGTAATTGCACGGCAACGTGCGCATGGCGGCGTGAACGGCGATCTTTATACCGTCGAGGCGCACGAGGGTTGTGGGCGTATAGGTCTTGTGCGCCTGCGGGATGCCGAGCGGGTCAGTTGGGATGTGAATCAGCACGGGTCGCTCGATCACGGGTATGCCGTGACGTCGTATCGCTCGCAAGGGCGCACGGTTGATGACGTCTTTGCGCTTGTGGCGGCGGGGGAGATGCGGCGTGGGGTGTACGTCGACGTTACCCGGGCGCGCGAGTCCGTAGTGCTGGCCTACGGGCGTGACGAGGTTGAGGACTTCGGGAGCCTCTTGGCACGGACGCAGCAAGACGGGAAGAAGGCGCTCGTGCGGGACGTCTTGTTGGACGCAGGGGCGCGTGAAGAGCCGCGCCGACCGGCGCGTAGGATTGTGCTGGAGCAGTCAGTAGCGCGGGATGAGAACCTGGGATTGAGTCTATAAGGTTGCCATTCCAAGAACAGAGTCAGCTGCAGCTAGCTCGGCCGTTTATCTATCGGGCGTAACTAGACGGAGCGTCTAAGTGTGCATTACGGCGCGCAGCGGCTGAGGGAGTTGACAGATGCCTTTGGAACGATATTCCTGCTCATGCGCAATAAGGAGAGGCTTGCTTGGACGTCTTTGATCTAGATCGTGCCCTTGTCAAGGATTATGAACGCTTCGCTCGATCATTCACGAACGTTCGTGCGCAAGATATCAAGACGCAGATAGATTCTCTATATGCAGGTCGGCGATTCTGGCCTGAGCCTCTCATCAGCATCAATCCTCACTTCGAACGCGGCGCCGATATAGAGGACCTCGTGGGTAAAGGCACGCTCCACCGGAATACTGCTCAGATATTCCGTATCGACAACAAGCCGATCGCTCTCCATCGCCATCAACTTCAGGCACTGTCAAAGGCGAAAGCTCAGCAAAGTTATGTCGTCACGACCGGAACGGGATCCGGTAAATCGTTATGTTTCTTTATTCCCATACTTGACGCCGCTGTGAGAGCGCGTGTAGCGAGAGAAGCGCCTAGAACACGTGCGATTATTGTGTACCCGATGAACGCTCTTGCGAATAGCCAAATGCAAGAACTCGAGAAGTTTATTGCGCAGTCAGAGTTGCCAGAAGAACTCCGTCCCACATTCGCTCGTTATACAGGTGAAAGTAGTAATGAGAGTCGTGATGATATTCAGCTAGAAAAGCCTGATATACTTCTAACGAATTTCATGATGCTTGAACTGCTAATGACGAGGCAGAATTCACGTGATCGCTCCGTTATCGAAAACTCAGTGGGACTGGATTTTCTTGTACTCGATGAGCTGCATACATATCGTGGTAGGCAAGGCGCTGATGTCGCAATGCTCGTGCGTCGTCTCAAAGATAAACTTTGTGCTGTTAAAGCACCTATTTGCATCGGCACTTCCGCAACCATGGCCAACGAGGTTAACGGGGACGATCGTTCGCTGGTCGTTTCGAGTGTTGCGAGCCGAATCTTTGGCGTGGAAATTACGCGCGACCGCGTTATAGATGAATCTTTAGAAAGAGCAACAAATCCGCTTCACAAAGTCGACGATGTTGGTGATCAATTAGCGCAGGCCGTTGCCGAGCCAATCCCAGTAATGCTAACGAATGATCAATTACGTGACCACCCTTTGGCGATATGGATCGAATTAGAGATAGGATTGAAAGACGGTCAGCGATTAGAGCGGAGAGATCCGGTCCGCATCAGTGTTGCCGCCGATAAGCTCTCTCGCGCAACTGGGCATACAGTAGAGCGGTGTTCTGAGCAGATTGAGGCGATGCTTCGTCTGATGAGCCTTCCTCATGACGAACGTGGTGGGGAGGGAAAACGTGCTTTTCTGGCCTTTAAGCTGCATCAGTTTATTTCTGGTGCTGGCCAGGTATATGCAACGTTACACGAACAATCGCAGCGTCTCGTTACTTTAGATGGTCAGGAGTTTCATCCTGATTCGCCAGATTCGCGCCTGTATTCTGTATTCTTCTGCCGTAATTGTGGACAGGAATATCATCCAGTTACCATGCGGAGAGAACAAGGGACGAGTATTCTAGTTCCCCGTCTTATTGATGAAACACCAGGTTCCGAAGAGAATGAGTCCTATCTAGCCGGTTATGTGTTGCCTATTCCGGAAGATGATGCGGATTTTGACTTTAGAGGTGATCCTGAAGATTATCCTGAGGAGTGGCGAGAGCAAAAGTCTAACGGAACCCAGCTAAAACGCGATCGGCGGAAACAAGAAGCTCAGTTTTGTCGTGTTGCTCCGGACGGTGAGGTTTCCTCTTCAGGTCGCGGTGTGTGGTTTATACCCGGAAAATTCCGCTTTTGCTTGACGTGTCGAGACGAATCCCCAACCGGCGCTCGTGAACGAAATAAATTGGCCGGACTCTCTGCAGAAGGAAGAAGTTCTGCGACGACAATGCTCATAGCCAGTACCTTACGCTGGATGAATCAAGAAGTACATAATATTCCTGAATATCGTCGGAAAATGCTTGCGTTTACCGATAACAGACAGGATGCTGCCTTGCAAGCTGGACATTTCAATGATTTTGTTTTTGTTTCGCTTCTGCGGGCAGCTACGCTAGCTGCTGTTCGTGCCTCGGGTGAAACGGGAATCGGTGATGACGATCTAGGTCATCGTGTTCAAGCTGCGCTGGGATTTGTTGCTTCGAACATTGAGCGTCGCGAAGACTGGATGCTCGAGCCAATGATAAAGGGGCCAGCTCTATCCGATGCCCAGCGTTCTCTCGCGAAGGTGTTGACACATCGGGTATGGGTTGATCAGCGACGTGGATGGCGGTATACGAATCCGAATCTAGAGGAGCTTAAGCTGGTTAACGTACGGTATGAAGGGCTAGATGAACTCATACAAGATGATTCCGTCTTTTCCGGAGCACCAACCGAATTAAAAACTCTTAGCGAAGACAAGAGACGTAAAGCTTTTACTATTCTCTTCGACGTTTTGCGTCAGGGATTAGCAATAACGGCTGAGTCCTTAGCGCCTGATGAAGTAGATCGTATCGGGAATCAAGCGAGGCAGTACCTGCGCGATCCTTGGTCTATATCTTTGCGCGAGACCACACGGACAGCCGCCACCCTCGTTATTAAGGGGCCATCGAAAAAAGAGACCGGTTTTCGCAGTGAGCCTCTGCTCATTCGTGGAGGGGCTCGCAGTTTATTAGCCCGTCGGCTGAATCGAGCCAGGCTCTGGGGTGAGAAACTTAAGCAAGATACATACCTAGATGTTGTCGAGGCGATGTTAGACGCAGCCAGCCAATATCATATGGTGCGTTCAGTTCCAACTGAGTTCGAGACGACCGGTTGGCGCTTGGCGGCAAACGCGGTTCGCTTTATTGCTGCTGACAAGAGTGCGAATGAGACAAATGGCAATCTTTATTTTACAACTCTCTATGAGGCACTAGCGGAAAGCTTTCTAGCCAAGAGCGGGGGTATGTTTGGTTTTGAAGGACGTGAACATACGGCGCAAGTTGATTCAGAGCGACGGCAGTGGCGTGAGTGTCGTTTCCGATACGAACGAAAGGATCTAGGGCTCTTAGAGGACGACAAAGAGCGCTTGCGTCAAGTTGCTGAGCCGCGAACATTTCTACCTGTCCTCTTTTGTTCGCCAACCATGGAGCTTGGCGTCGATATATCGGCCTTGAATGCCGTGTATTTACGGAACGTTCCGCCAACGCCAGCTAATTATGCGCAACGCTCGGGACGCGCAGGGCGATCTGGTCAGGCGGCTCTAGTCGTGACTTATTGCGCTGCTCAAGGGCCGCATGATCAATATTATTTTCAGCGGCCAACGGAGATGGTGAGCGGGATTGTACGTCCTCCGGCATTAGATCTTGCGAATAGAGGCCTAATTGAGTCGCATCTTCATGCGATATGGCTTGCCGAGTCAGAGCAGGAGCTGGAATCGTCGATTCCTGGAGTGGTTGACTTACAAGATCTGAAGCTCTCACTCCGGTCAGAGATCGTCGAGTCATTTGCGAGTAAGGATCTCACAGAGCGGGCTACGCGTGCAATGCGTCGTCTCCTTGGAAGTATTTCTGTAGAGCTGGACCCAGCAAAACTCCCATGGGCGAGTGATCTCGATGCTTTTGCTCGGTCAACCGCAGAGAATGCCGCGTCGCGCTTTGGCGCAGCGTTTAATAGATGGCGTGAGCTCTATCTATCTGCGCGAGAACAGCAACATAAGGCAAATAGACGTTTGGAAATGCGGGGTCTCGATCAGAAGGAAAAGCAAATCGCGCAAAGTGAGCAGCGGCAAGCAAATGCTCAGATTGATCTTCTGGAACGTGGAAAAGCAACCGGGGGATCTGATTTTTATACCTACCGCTATCTTGCGACAGAAGGTTTTCTGCCAGGATACAACTTCCCGCGCTTACCGCTCTATGCATTCGTGCCGGCTACTAGCACGCAGGGATCAAAAGCCGAATTCCTTCAGCGAGCAAGATTTCTGGCGATCTCAGAGTTCGGACCGGGTAGTTTAATTTATCACGAAGGCCGTGGCTACCGCGTCTATAAGGCAAAATTAGCTCCGGGATCAAAATCGGAGGCTGATGGCAAGTTAACGACGACAGAATTGTACATATGTGATAACTGCGGAGCGGCTCATGAAGCAGAGCTCGAGCTTTGTCATGCATGTAATCAATCACTTGCAGGTGTCCATCCCGTGCGCGACATCTTGCGGATTGATAACGTCGAAACGCAGCCAGCAGAGCGTATAACCGCAAATGACGAAGAGCGGCAGCGTAGGGGATTTGAGATTCAAACGGTTTTTGCGTGGCCATTGCGCGACGGGAGAATTGATGTTGTTAGAGCAGAGGCGCATGAAGATTGCGATTTGTTGCTAAGCATGGACTACGCCATGGGAGCAACAATCAGCCGGATCAATAAGGGGCTGAGGCGGAGAAAGGAAAAAACGCTCTTCGGGTTTGGCATTGATCCAGCAACTGGACGGTGGGTTAAGTCACCTGACGATGATGAGGAGTCTGGCCTTGATGCGTTGCCTGATACTCCATCCAAGCAGCGTGTAGTTCCGATCGTTCAAGATACGAAGAATGCCATACTTCTTCGTCTACCTGATAGTCTCTCGACAGATGATATCGCGACCTTGCAGCATGGACTCCTGCGAGGGCTGGATTTAGTGTTCCAATTAGAGCCCGGTGAGGTTTTAGCTGAGTCCTTACCTTCATCGGAAAATAGGCGGGCAATTCTCGCCTATGAAGCCACTGAGGGTGGGGCTGGTGTTCTTGGACGGCTGACGAGTGAATCGCATGCGCTTTGTCGTGTTGCACGCAAGGCGCTTGAGGTGATGCATTATGAAAATATTGATGAGGCGATTGAACGGAACGACGTAACACTTCTGACTGAAGCTCCTCGCACAAAATGCGTGAAGGCTTGTTATCAATGCTTGCTGTCATATTACAATCAGCCCGATCATGAATTCATAGATCGCCGTAAAAACGAGGTCCTAGAGTTATTGCTCCGATTAGCTCATAGCGAAGTCGAAATAGTTCACTCGATCGGAGAATCCTCATATTCACTGCTTGCAGATCAATTCAAGGCGTGGGGTATTCCAAATCCCGATCTTGAGCCAATCTCTTTTGGGGGAGTAACCTTGCCTGTGGCGTGGCGTTCTCATCTCGTTGCGGGTTCTTATCAGTCGCTCGAGCCGGATACGCGCGCTATAGCCGCCTCACAGGGGTATACCCTTATCGTACTCCCGAGTGATTCGACCGCTAGCCCACCACCAGAACTGATGAATCTCTTTGCGGTCGGATCAACGTCGCGGGGTGGCCAGCCGTGACCGCCCGTGTCTTTGCTCCCGGCGACCTAGTTCGAGCGCGTGGGCGTGAGTGGGTCACGTTACCGTCACCAGATCCCGAATGGATGCGACTTCGTCCCCTACTCGGATCCGAGGCTGATGTACAGCTGCTCAATCCCAGCCTGGAACGAGAGCCTATTGAGCCGGCGACTTTCCGTTTCCCGGACCTTGGTGACATCGCAACACAAGATGCTGCCGATTTGCTTGACGACGCTCTGCGGCTCTCATTACGGAGAGGGGCAGGGCCGTTCCGCTCAACTGGCCATTTGTCATTTGAGCCGCGTGCATATCAACTCGTTCCGCTTCTTATGGCCCTACGACTCAATCCTATTCGTCTGCTTATCGCTGATGACGTCGGTATCGGAAAGACAATTGAAGCTGGCCTTATTTTGAGGGAACTCTTTGATCGGGGAGAGATCGATCGTTTTTCGATATTATGCGCTCCCCAGTTAGTTGAACAATGGACGGGTGAGCTTCTCAAAAAGTTCGATTTTGAGGCAGTCGCTGTAACTGCGGCTTCTGCCGCTCGTCTTGAACGTGGTCTGACCATGTCGCAGACGATATTTGAGGCGTATCCTTTTACTGTTGTGAGTCTAGACTACATTAAAGCTGATAAACGTCGTGAGGGCTTTGCGAGTGCCTGCCCACAGTTTGTCATCGTCGATGAGGCCCATACATGCGTGGGTTCTCACGCTGGACGGCATCAACGTTTTGATTTGTTAACGCGCCTGGCTAAAGATTCTCGGCGACATATGGTTATGCTTACCGCGACGCCACACAGTGGCGATGAAGAAGCCTTTGATAGGCTCCTAAGTCTACTAGATCCGTTTTTTGCGCAAGGTGATAAGACTGATCAGAAATATCGGGAACGTCTAGCGAAGCACTTCGTTCAACGACGTCGTATTGATATTACTGGAAAAGACTGGGGTGAAGAACGTTCGTTCCGTCCACATGAAACCAGTGAACTAGCCTATCGATTCAATCGTCCGCATCAAAAGTTCCATGATGCGGTGTTGGACTATTGCTGCGGCGTTGTTACGGGAGCTGGAGAATCCCTTCAGCAGCGTCGGATGGCGTTCTGGAGCACCTTGGCGCTTATGCGCTGCGTCGGCTCATCTCCGGCTGCTGCTGCGTCTGCCTTGCGTAACCAAATGATGCCTGATCAGGAACGATTGGCATCCTCAATTCTGGACAATGATGATGAAGTAGATGCTGAGGACGTCGAACCTACCGCTGTAATCACGCGTGAAGGTACGTTAGGGGCGTTAATAAGACAGTCAGAGGAACTCTGTCGTGGTGAGGACCCGAAGCTTGAGGCGCTAGTATCGCTTCTTAAACCCTTACTCTCCGATGGGGCGAATCCGGTCGTCTTCTGTCGCTTCATCGCTACATCAGAATATGTCAAAAATCAACTGGAAAAGGCATTCCCTAAAATCCATATTGAAGCGGTATCAGGTAAGTTAACACCAGAGGAACGGCGCGCACGCGTTGACAGTATGGGAGAGTATGAGCAACGCATCCTAGTCGCGACCGACTGTCTTTCAGAGGGAATCAACCTTCAGGCGCTTTTTGACTCCGTTATTCATTACGACTTATCATGGAACCCGACACGGCATCAACAACGTGAAGGGCGTGTCGATCGTTTTGGCCAGAGTGCCGCTCTTGTTCGCTCCGTGCTTCTCTTCTCATCGGATAGCGCTATAGACGGAGCTGTACTTGACGTAATTCTTCGAAAAGCGGAGGCTATTCGTAAGGCGACGGGCGTCACTGTGCCGCTTCCTGAGGATCAGGGCGCGGTTAGTGGGGCGCTCATGAATGCGGTTTTGTTGCGGAGGAAGGACGTCAACCTCCAGATGGCATTTGATTTTAATCTGGAGAAAGAGGCGCGTGCCTTCGATGTGCATTGGCGCAATGTCGAAGAGGGGGAGCGTAAATCAAGAACGCGTTATGCACAAAATACGCTTAAGCCGGAAGAAGTGATTGAGCAGTGGCGTCGCCAGCGAGAAATTCTTGGTGGGCCTAAGGAAGTGCAGCGTTTTGTTACACGAGCGATGAGCCGTCTCAATGCGGCGCTTCAATTCGACAAAACTGGAAGGGCACAGGCACATCTTCATGCCCTGCCGGTATCTGTGCGGGATCGTCTGAGAGCGCGTGGTCTTGACGGTACCATCAGCATTGTCTTTGAGGAGCCTCCACCACAAAAAGCTCAGGTTGTGACTCGTAATCATCCGCTTTGTGCGACACTTGCGGAGACCTTAATTGAGGGTGCGCTGGACCCAGAAATGAGTGCGGACCCAGCGGTTCGTCGAATAGGGCGTATCGGGGCATGGTTATCACCTGAAGTCAAGACGGTGACGAATGTTGTTTTGCTGAGGCTGCGGTACAAATTGCTGATGCACGGGGCAGACCGGCGTGAGCGCTTTTTGCTTGTCGAGGAGGCGGAAGCAGTGGCGTATTCCAGCGATGCGCAGGCCTTGATCGCAACGGATGAAGCGGCTAGAAGGGATCTTGAGGTGCGAGCGACTGGTAACTTAGCGGATGTTGCCCGGGATCGCATGCTAGGGAATGCGCTTGGCACGCTCGAGACAGCGTTAGGGTCGATCGTCGCAAATCATGTTCGGATTAGAGCTGAACGATTAGCGGAAGACCACGCGCAAGTTCGCCAGGCTGGTATCAATGTGCCGCGCGTAACAGTCGAGGCCGTTTTGCCTCCTGATGTTGTGGGACTCTTTGTTCTAGTACCGGGTGCGCTCTAGTTATGGCCGCCATAAAAAAGACAAAGGCGCGGAGATCTAATTTCAAGGCTTCGACCTTTGAGACATTGACGCTTGAGGGTGGCTTAATATCCTCTGCGATGCTCGCCGCGGTTGCAGCGAGAGAGGCATCCGAGCAAAGCGAGAAGGACTATGCGATTGCCAGGCGCTTGAGTCTGCGCGATGAAATTCCGCGTGCGTTTCGCATCGGCCAGGGACTCATGGAACAACTCATGGCGTGTGCTACCCCGTCGCTTGCAGCCACAACCGAGTTTACTACCAAGCTTTTACGTACTGTTTTCGGTTTTGATGATATCCGAACCGGTGGGGAACGTACACTTGCTGGACGCTCCTATGTGGTCTCACTCGAGGCCTGCGGCGATCGCGTACCGATTGTCGTTGTTCCTCCCTCAGACTCGCTGGATCGCGTGAGCGAACACTTGCGAGGTGACGGCCGGCGGCGTTCGGCGGCGACTGCCATTCAGGATTGGCTTAATGCAAACGAATCAGCTCTCTGGGGATTTTGCTGCAACGGAGAGCGTCTGCGGCTCGTCCGAGACAATGCCAGCTTAACGCGACCGGCATATTTTGAAGTTGACCTTCGACGCATGTTTGAGACTGAGGCCTATGCAGACTTTAACGTGCTTTGGCTGCTTATCCACGCTACTCGTTTCGGAAGGCCCGGTACCGCCGTTGAAGACTGTATTCTGGAACGCTGGCGCGAGGATGGCGCAAAACAAGGTTTAGCAGCGCGGGACCGTTTACGAGATGGCGTTCAAGAAGCTTTGCGAGCACTTGGTACAGGGTTTCTGTCTCATGGTGAAAATCAGGGGCTTCGCTCTCAAATACAAGCTGGTGCACTGCCGCTGACCGACTTTTTCGGTGAGTTGCTTCGGTTAGTCTATTGCCTAATATTTCTTTTGACGGCAGAAGACCGTGGGCTTCTGCATCCGCCTGAGGCACAGCCTGGACCCAGACGTCTCTACCGCGAGGGATATTCTCTTGGCGCACTGCGTGATCGATCCGTTCGGCGGGCTGCTTATGATCGTTATCATGATCAGTGGGAGGGGCTCCTGATCGTTCTGCAGGCGCTTGCGGAAGGCGATGACCGCTTAGCATTGCCAGCTCTTGGTGGCCTATTCTCGCCTGAGTCCCTCGCGGTGCTCACGTCGTTGAGGCTTTCCAATCGTAGCCTGCTTGAGGCGATGTATCGTCTGGCCTGGCTCCGTGATGACGACTCTCTGGTACCGGTTAACTGGCGGGATATGGAAACCGAGGAGTTGGGCTCGGTCTATGAGAGTCTCCTTGAATTAACGCCGCGCTTATCCGATGAAGGCCGAGAATTATCGTTTGCTGATGGGTTTGAAACCAAAGGCAATGCACGTAAAACAACAGGAAGCTATTATACGCCCGATAGTTTGGTTCAGACGTTATTAGACTCTACATTAGATCCATTGCTCGATCGTGTAGAGGCCTCCTCGACGAAGCCTATCGATGATCTCTTGAAGTTAAGCGTAATAGATCCAGCCTGTGGCTCTGGACATTTTCTGCTTGCTGCCGCGCGCCGTATTGCAACCAGAGTCGCGCGCTTACGGAGTGGCGGTGTTGCTTCCGCTGATGACTTCCGGCATGCGATGCGTGACGTGGCAAGATCGTGTATTTATGGCGTCGATCGTAACCCTATGGCCGTTGAGTTAACCAAAGTTGCCCTATGGATAGAAACGGTCGAGCCAGGTAAACCCCTGGGGTTCTTAGATGCGACCATTCGCTGCGGGGATTCTCTTCTTGGCCTCTGCGATCTTCGCGAATTACGTGATGGGATACCAGACGAAGCCTACAACCAGCTAACTGGCGACGACAAACTTGCAGTCAAATCACTCATGCGCCACAATCGAGATGAACGTACGCTGGGAAAGGGTGAGTTTGATTTCTCTGGACAAAGCAGTCAGGTCCCTGAGCCACCGCGATTCGATGGTGCTGCCCGCGTGTTACACGCCTTGCCTGAAGATAGCAAAACTCAGGTATTAGAAAAACGACGACTGTATGAGGAAGTTATAAGAGACAGGGAATTACAACGATGGCGGGATGCATCTAATATGTACGTAGCCGCGTTCCTACTATCAAAAGAAAGTGGTTCGGCGGTGCATGGGCAAGCCAGAATTCCCACGACGAGTACAATATGGAAATTCTTGGCAAAGGAAGAAATTCCGCAGAATATTCTTGAAGGATCGACTCGGATTACGAAACGGGCGGAGGTCTTTCATTGGCCGCTGGAGTTTCCAGAGGTCTTCGCCGAGGGCGGGTTCGATGCTGTTGTTGGGAATCCACCGTGGGAAGTTATGCAACTTAACGAGCAAGAATATTTCTCGCAGGAGATGCCCGAGATAGCCAGCCTTGCCGGATCGAAGCGGAAGGCTGAGATTGCTAAGCTTGAGCATCGCTTTAACGACGTATTCTCTGCCTTTCAAGCCGAAAAACGCATTTTCGAAGCAATAAATGATTTTATGCAGGCATCAAGGCGATTCCCATTGACATCCAAGGGAAAACCGAATTCATACGCGAAATTCGCCGAGCTTGCCGCTTCGCTTATAAAATCAAGCGGGCGATCGGGTCTGATCGTGCCGACAGGAATAGCCACCGATGCGACGACGGCACCATTTTTTGCATCTCTCGTTGAGCAGAAACGTCTAGCTCAACTTATCGACTTCGAGAACCGTGCGAAACTTTTTGCTGCTGTCGATAGTAGGATGAAGTTCTGCATTCTTGTGTTTGGAACAGGTGTTGAGAAAGCAGAGTTCTCATTCTTTCTAACCTCAACGGCGCAACTTGGTGATCAGGAACGCCGTTTCAGCTTATCTCCTAATGAGATAGCGATGATGAATCCGAATACGAAAACAGCGCCGGTCTTTCGATCGAGAGCAGATGCTGAACTTGCGGCAAAGATCTATTCGCGAGTTCCAGTTCTCATCGATGAGTCAAAAGGCGATGCGGGAAATCCATGGGGTATTGAGTTTCGCCAAGGTCTATTTAATATGACCAGTGATAGTGGACTCTTTCGCACCGCAGAACAACTTCGCAGCAATGGATATGTACGTGAAGGAGTGGATTGGATCAAACCTGACGCTGATAATGATCGTGAACGCCGGTATGTGCCGCTGTATGAAGCGAAAATGTTTGACTTCTACGATCATAGGTTCTCCTCTTATGGAGACCGTGGTAATGAACGTGGTTACCGCGTTCTACCACCTACGACAATAGAGCAACACTCGGATCTATCGTATGAGGTCGAGTCGTTTTACTTCGCTGGACAACAGGAAGTGGAGTTCCGAATTCCTGAGTGGTGGGAACATAAGTGGTTGCTCGCGTTTGGGAATGTAATCTCTCCAACAAATGAGCGCACGATCTGTTGCTCAATTATTCCAAGGTGTGCCGTTGGGCATTCCTCACCGCTGATATTCTCAAAAATAGATCCAGCTAGGTTGATTCTTCTATATGCAAACCTGAACGCGCTAGTTCTGGACTATATAGCAAGGACGAAGGTCGGCGGTGTCAATCTTAGCTATTTCTATCTTAAGCAACTTCCTGTGATTGCATTAGAGCATTATCGATGTGTTGATATATCCTATTTGACTTCGAGGATCTTAGAGCTGACGTATACGAGCTTATCCATGTCGGCGTTTGCTGAAGATATCGGCTATTCAGGTTCCTCTGTCGCCTGGGACGAGGGGAGAAGAGCTAAGAATAAGGCCGATATCGATGCATGGTATGCACGCGCCTATGGATTGACCCGCGATGAGTTGCGTTTTGTGCTTGACCCCAGCGAGCCTTTCGGAGAGACGTACCCATCTGAAACGTTCCGCGTGCTAAAAAGTAAGGAGATCGCTGAGTACGGGGAGTACCGGACGGCTCGCCTTATCCTAGCGGCGTGGGATGAGCAAGAAGCTGATATGCTGGCTCTGTCTGGGGTGTAGGGTAATGACGAGTTCGCTACCCGACGGCCCGCATGACCCACCGGGATTTGTCATTAGTACTGAGCTAGGGAAGGCTGCGTTCGAACATGGGTTTCGAATACCGCAAGCGACTGATTCCGGCTGGTTGAGCTTCACCTCTACTACAGCGCCAGGAACGCTCTGGTTGGCTGGAGCGTCTGAGCAAGGTCCGTGGTATTTTGCAATCAGCCATGAAGGTGCGGCTACAGAAATTGTATACCCGCGCGCAGCGTTCGCATTTCCGAAGGCTGTTGCTACCTACCAGTGTCAAAGCCTGGAAGCATTATATACGGCGATAGCGCGCGTATATCAACTATCGATGAGTCTCCCAAGCGTACCATTGGCAGAATTCGATGATGAGACGCGGAATATGCCTTGTACAACGGAGGCAGAGCGGACCGTCATCGCGCGGATCGGCCAGGATATCTTTCGCCGAGCCTTGTTGGAATATTGGAATGGCCGGTGTCCGCTAACGGGAATCACCGATACCGCTCTATTGAGAGCATCACATATTGTTGCATGGTCAGACTGCGAGAGTGATGCACAGCGCCTTGATGTGCACAACGGTATTCTACTCTCGGCATTGTGGGATGCTGCGTTTGACAGTGGACTTATTTCATTTGATGATGAAGGGTACGTGATAGTGTCTCCGCGACTGTCTTCCGAGGCGCACGTAATTCTTAACGTGCCGAATCGTCCTCAACTGAGCTTATTGTCTCCTGTTCTTCGGGGTAACCTTCGATCACATCGTCGTCGGCATGGCTTCCCTTTATGAATGCAGAGAATCTGAGGTTCCTCCCCCCTATCGATAGTCTCAGAGCAACATCGGCATCTGAAATCGGGCGCATGCTCCTCCCGATTATTCGAGAACAGACGAGGGTGAACGCGCATGGGTTTGTGGCGCGTGATCTAGCACGGGCGATTGCGACAAGCAAATATCGCACGGATCAGGATGAGGCAGGTCGCCTTATTATGGAAGGACTTAGCTCCTTGGAGCGCAGTGGACTTCTAGTTGAAAATCCGTTTCAAATGATGGGATCGCCATGGTACACTTTATCGCGGTCCGGAAATGCTGCTCTGCAGACAAGCGGTATGTATTCCGGGGCTGTCGCGTCTGAAGAGTCGCGTCGCCTTCTTCATCCGAGTATTGCCGACGAGGCGCTTGGAGATTTTGAGCGCGGCCGTTATGATGTCGCAGTGAATCTGGCGTTCAGGCGGTTAGAGATTGCTGTGCGTGAAGCATCCGGTCTGAACGAGCATGGACGCGACCTCTTTATTGCTGCCATGGGTGTGAGGGGAAAAAGTGAGCGCCAACCGTTAACGCCTGAGCCCATCGATAGTTCTGAGGCGGTTGCAATACGGGAGTTATTCTGTGGCGCTTACGGCGCGTTTAGAAATCCCTCAGCACACAGACGGATTGACTATACCGACGAATCGCAGGTGTTCCGGCTTCTTATTACTGCAAGTGCGCTGATGTATATTCTTGATGAGCTTTGTAGTGCCGCAGCCCCGTTGAGTTAATCGTGAGATGGTTAACTCAATGGTAGCGGATACGAAGAGCATCATTATCTTTTGCGTAGTTTGCGAGTCTCGAGGATCTCCGTCAATGGGGCCTCGTCGAAGCGTGTGGCGTGCCGTACATACGCGCGGAGAACCTCTGTCGACTTGTGCCGTGATATGCGCTGAATATTCACCTCAGCGACCCCCCGTACTGCAGCGCTAGTGATAAAACCAGCCCGTAGACTATGCGCGGCAAAGTCGCCGTCAAGCCCGGCCTCAGCCGCAGCCTTCTGCACAATGCGTGCAAGCTCGCGGTCTCGTAGTCTGCGATCTTGTAACGCGGGTTCTGCCTTGCGGCCCCGCGGTAAGGCGAAGCTGCGGAAGAGCGCGCCCGGAAGATCTTCCGCAATTCGTGCGCCCTCTAGCCAGTGACGCACAGCTTCCACCGCGCATACCGCTCTATCCGGTGCCACGGGAATTGCAATCGCCTCGCCTCGACCTTCCTGGTCAGTCTTCGAGCTACGGATATGCACGGTCAGCCCTCGCTCATCAAACTCGAGGTCTTCGACGTTCAGGGCGACGATCTCCGAGCGCCGGAGCGCGGCGGCAAAGCCAAGCAAGAGAATCGCGCGGTTGCGGATGCCTTGGAGCGTCCCGTTGTCAATCGCACTCAGGGCCTCGCGGAGGAGCTCAATCGTGAGAGCGGCCTTCCGTCGAGGTGCCACGCCATGCTCGCGGGTGATCCCGGCGAGGACGTCGGCAACGATGGGGTGGGCCGTCGGCGGAGCATGACCGTTCTGGCGATGTTGAAATGCTATGGCTGCCGCGCGGCGCTGGATGGTCGTTGGTTTCAATTTGCCGGCGAGACTCGCCAGATATGCGGCTACGGTCTGCGGCTCCGCTGGGAACGGCGCGAGCCCAGCGCGCTCGCAGTAGCGGGCGAAGTGCGCCCAGTCGCGAGCGTACTCAAGGCGGGTGCGCGGGCTGCGAGCGGCGCGGCCATAGCGCTTGGCATTCTCGATATCTGCGTCGTAGGCCGAATCCTCATATGACGCCATTTGCGCCACTGCGACAGCTTCGACCGCATGCTGGTCACTCGCGACCGTAATTACGCCGCCGGAGGGTGAGAACGAGTCTTCTGAGGTCTCGCGGTTCATCGGGGATCGGGTTCTCGCGCCAGGCTCCTCCTCCTTTGCATGTCCGCAAACTCTGATTAGCGGCCATGCAAAATCGCCGGAAGAAAAGTGTCTACGCGTCACGAAAAATAACCCATGGGACGCCACCGGACGACCGGATGCACCGCACGACACTGGCCGGATGAGCAATGCAAGCTCTGCGCCCGCGTGCGCGCGCGGAATTCACGCATGAAAGCCCGTGCGCGTCGCCTGCGCGGGTTGCGCAGTCTGACCGTCTCCGTGATGCGGACTCCGGAACGTCTTGAGCTCGATCGCGCGGCGGAAGAACACCGCAAAGCCGGTGCTCGCGCACGCGCCTATATCACCAAATATCTGAAGCGCGGCGCGATTGTTCCACCCGAGGCCTGCGAGCACTGCGGCGCCGGTCAGCAGCTGACACGGTACTCGAAAGTCGTGCAGCTTCACGCCTGGCATCCCGATCCAGCACGGCCGCGCGATGTCGCCTGGCTCTGCACGCCTTGCCGCAACTATGCCCGTGCTGCCGGCGAGCCGGTTGCCTTACGCTGGCAGTGGCCGACCAGCGTGAAACGAGGACGCCCTAGGCGCGTGGAGATCGATCCCGCATGGATTGCGGCCTCCGAGGCCGCTGCAGGGCGTGCAAAGGCTGCTATGCTGGCCGATCAGCTCTTCTTCTCCGTATTCCGCAGAGAGGCAGGCCGCGATGCGGATACACTCTACATGGAGGCTTGGCGGGCGGCTGCGCGTGGCGTCCCTTGGACGCCGACAGGGAATCCCGCACAGGACGGGCGTTTACGCGCCTGGGCTGCTTTTGAACGTCTACTACAGGCTGCGGAGCATGCCGGCGAACCTCTCCTTATCAGACCGAGGCCCGCATGGGAACGCCGGCCGCGGATCGATCGCGAGCCTCTTCTTCTGCCTCAGGTGCCCGAGATTGTGCCCCGCGAGCCGTTCAATGAGGCAGAGCATCAGCGCAAGCTCGAGGCCGTTCTGGCGAAACTCGCGGCAGCTGAGCTCGCGGCTGACGAATTGCTTGCACGGATCAAAAGATAGCTTCACGGCATCGTTCACGCAGGCGTTCCACGCGTTTTTAACGCTCGAAACGTTCGTGCTCGTGTCGAGATGCGGCTTGGGCGTGCAAGGCGAAGCCGCATCTCCATCTTCTTCCTATGCGCTTGGCGTTTAAGGCGTTCTAGGCGTTGCGAACGCGCCTAGTGTCGACTTGCTCCAGCATGCGCTTCCACGACGCATGAATAGTTAGGATGATCCAGCTGCATTCGCATTCTGGGAACGCTCGTGAGAGATTGAACCCCTGCGCTCCTGAAAATTGAACCCCCTCCAGCAGTTCAGAGGCCTCCTCTCGAAGGGTGTGGTTGTCTACACCGACCCGAACAAGAGGAGGCCCACGAG
>Ga0316217_10003260_pt1 | contig 18696 bp, 14 predicted proteins | sample 1anoAmetaG_FD_203633 | JGI IMG/M metagenome (GOLD analysis project Ga0316217, IMG submission 203633) | Freshwater microbial communities from Trout Bog Lake, Wisconsin, USA - 1anoA | ecosystem: Environmental > Aquatic > Freshwater > Lake > Hypolimnion/Profundal zone | place: USA: Wisconsin...
GACCGGGAGGTCCACGCCACAGCCGGCCAGGAGGCCGGCGCTACCAGTTCTTGCTGGGAGCGACGATCTTCAGTCCCGCAGTGAATCGCTCTCTACCAATGGTCGAAATGCTCTTGGTTTCCGGCCGCGCTTTCGCACACAGCGCTCGTGCTTTCCCAACAACCATGGGGCAGGTCACGGGCACCGTCCCTACGGGACTCCGGGGGGTGGCTCGCCCTACCCAGCGCTCTCTGGGCGGGTGACGGCGGCGCGCGCCGGGGAATGGTGCGGGGCGGCGCGCAGATACTGGTCCGGCCAACTTGCCGCATCGTCCAACTCCGCCGCGGCATGAACGGGCCAGTTGGGGTCGCGCAGCATCTCGCGGCCCAGAAGGACCAGGTCGGCATTGCCTTCGGCGACCACGGCGTCAGCCTGGGCCGGAGTGGTGATGAGGCCTACGGCGGCGGTGGGAATGTTGGCTTCGCGGCGGATTCTGCCGGCAAAGCCGACCTGGAAGCCGGGGCCGACGGGAATCTGGGCATTGGGAATCTGTCCGCCGGAGGAGACATCCACGAGATCGACGCCGTGTTCGCGCAGCAGTCCGGCCAGTTCGACGCTCTCCTCGACATTCCATCCATCTTCGGCCCAATCGGTGGCGGAGATGCGCACAAAGATCGGCAGGTGGGCGGGCCAGACGGCGCGGACGGCATCCACCACTTCGAGCAGCAGACGGGTGCGGTTGCGGAAGCTGCCGCCGTAGACGTCGGTGCGGCGATTGGCCAGCGGAGAGAGGAACTGGTGGAGCAGGTAGCCGTGCGCGGCGTGAATCTCGACCAGGTCGAAGCCCGCCGCGAGGGCGCGACGCGCGGCCTGGGCAAAAGACTCGACGACGCCGGCGATGGCGCTGGCGTGCAGAGCCTTGGGCACCGCGTAGTTGGGAGCAAAGGCAATGGCGCTGGGAGCGACCGGCTGCCAGCCTCCCTCGGCGGGCAACAGAAGACGTTCCCCGGCGAAGGGAATCGCCATGCTGGCCTTGCGGCCGGCGTGGGCCAGTTGAATGGCGGCGCGGGCGCCCTGGGAGTGGAGAAACGCCACGATGCGCGCGAGCGCCGGGATGTGCTCGTCCTTCCACAGACCCAGGTCGCCCACCGAGATGCGCCCCTCGGGGACGACGGCGGCGGCTTCCAGGATGACCAGGCCGGCGCCGCCCTGGGCGCGGCTGCCCAGGTGGACCAGATGCCAGTCGGCGGCGAAGCCGTCTACTGAGGAGTACTGGCACATGGGCGAGACACCGATGCGATTGGCGAATTCGAGGGAACGAAGCTTAAAAGGCGTAAAAAGGGGATGGCTCATGGATGTGAGATCGGTTCCTGGGGATCGGATTTTGAGGTGAAGCCTAATTAGAGGATGAACGGGGCGGGCCAGAGATGCAAGTCGGGCGAATTTTGGGGGATTGCAAAGAAAAAACAAGCCAGCGGGCTACAACCGGCCTTACACTGACCGTGTAAATGCGGTGACGCCATGCCCGTAGCTCATTTGACTCTCGAGATCCGCATCGAGCACGCCCAGTCGCTGAAGGACCGCAGGCAAGTGGTGCGTTCGCTCAAAGACCAACTGAAACAGGGCTTCAACATCTCGGTGGCCGAGATGGACGAAGCGGTAACCTGGCGTTCGGCCACCCTCGGCGTGGTGGCCATTTCACGCTCGCGCACCTATCTGCACGGGCTGATCGAGGAGGTGGAGCGCGCCACCCGGCGCATCCTCAACGATCATGGCGCCGAGCTGGCCGATGCCTCCTGGGACTACATCGAGCTTGACCAGGAGACGGCCGACACCCAGCCGTGAAAAGATAAAACCATGAAAGTACTGATCTTTGGGGCGACAGGAATGGTGGGCCAAGGGGTGCTCGGGGAGTGCCTGCGAGCCGACGACGTGGAACAGATCGTTACCGTAGTCCGGCGTGCCGGCAGCGCGCAGACGCCCAAGGTGCGTGAGATGGTGCGGGTCGATCTGACGAACTTCGCGGACGTGGAGGACCAGCTCACCGGCTTCGACGCCTGCCTCTTCTGCCTGGGCGTCTCGTCGAGCGGCATGAAGGAAGCGGAGTACGAGCGCATCTCCTATGGGCTGACGCTGGCGGCGGCGGAGCCGCTGAGCCGGCTCAACCCGCAGATGACCTTCATCTATGTCTCGGGCGCGGGCACCGACAGCACGGAGAAGGGCCGCACGATGTGGGCGCGGGTCAAGGGGCGGACGGAGAATGCGCTCCTGGTGTTGCCTTTCAAGGCGTACATGTTTCGCCCTGGGATCATCGAACCGATGGACGGGATCGAATCGAAGACGCCAGCCTACCGGACCTTCTACAAGGTGGCCAAGCCGCTGCTGCCGCTGCTGAGACGGGCGCTGCCCAGGCTGATCGTCAGCACGCGGGAGATCGGCCAGGCGATGCTGACCGTGGCGCGGGAGGGATACCCGAAGCGGATTCTAGAAACCACGGATATCCGGGCCGCGGTGCGCGGCTAACCTATACAAAACAGAACCCCACGGGCAGCTAGAGCGGGATTGCGGGCTTGTGGCTTTTCAGCGCGGCAAGGGTCCGCGATGCGCAGAACAACCTCTTGCGTTGGGATTGTGGAAGCAATTGGCGCAAGAACCGATGCGCGCCACAACGGGGGGGGCGGGCAATCGAGCGGCCTTGAATGTTATGAAGATATAGATAATCATTGATATATGTATGTATATTTTGGCGTGCAATGAAAGCCGATCACGGGGCAAGGCGCGGTGTTCGTTGTGCTGTAAGTGGCACGGAATCAACAGGGGGTCCGCGATCTGAGGGACGGGGTGCGAAATGGTCGGGGAGGCGCCAGCCGGGATTTGAGTGGTGAGTCTGAAGTTCATCGAGGAACAACCGCAGATTCTTCGCTCACCACCCCCGAACTGAAAAACGTTCGGGGCCCCGTTCGCTCCGAATGACAGCGACTGTTGTGTTGCGTATTTCAGGCTCGGGGCACGTGTGTGGTGTCCTCAAGGTTCGCATCGTCATTGCGCAGGCCCAACCCGGCCATTCGGCAGCCCCGACCCGGCGAGTCGGGCCGCTCCGAATGAACGGGCCGCGATGGACGGGTTTCACTGCGCCCCTGCGGAGCGCAACGCATTTTCTTCACCCGATCCCAAGGCTGCGCTTCGTTTGCCCTCCACCCCAACGACAAGGCCCCTCAAGCACGCCTTCATTTTGTGCTGTTTACGGCACGGTTAAAGAGGTTGCGGAAAAACCCCGAAAGACGGGCGAATATCCCTAAAAACATTCCGCAGGGGCGAAAGCCCATCCTTTATTATCAGCATCTTGCGGCACAACTGAAGTCGTGCCCTGACACAAAGCTCAGCCCGCCAGGAGTTTTTCCGCAGCCTTTGAAGTCGTGCCCTTTCAAAATATCGATTTATTCAGAGGTTTCTCAGGACTGTTTGCCTTTGGCCGGGGCTGTTCCCATGCCGGCGTGGGAGAAGAGGAACTTTCGGAACCGATGGGCCAGGTCCTGCGGTTCGGGACCCAGGGCATAGGCCAGCAGGAAGTCGCGCGTCAGCCGAAGCCCTTCGATCTTGACGATCTTGAAGCCGGCGCCCAGACGGGAGTCCTTGGCGATTGCCCAGCGGGAGACGAAGCCCGCGCCCAGCCCGGCCTCGACCGCCGACTTGATGGCCTCGGTCGAGTCCAGTTCCATGACGATGTGCAGGGAGTTGCGCTTGACGCCCTTGCTTTCCAGCGCCGCCTCGACGATTTGCCGTGTGCCCGAGCCGCGTTCCCGCATGAGCAAGGGGACGGCGGCGATTTCGGCGGGGGCGACCGCGATGCGCTCGGCCCACTCGTGCGCGGTGGAGACGATCAGGACCAGCTCGTCCTGCAGGAACGGTTCGGTCTTGACGTTGCGGTCGTGCGCCGGCCCCTCGATGAAGCCCAGGGCGATCTTCTGCGTGGCAACCGCCTCGACGATGCGTTCCGTGTTGCCGCCGATCAGGGTGAGTTGCACGCGGGGATACTCGCGGCGGAATGCGCCCAAGAGGCGGGGCAAGACGTATTGCGCAATGGTGGTGGAAGCGCCCAGAGCAAGCTGGCCGGCGTGGTCGCCGCTGAGGGCCAGAATGGCCTGTTCCGCCCGGACAAGCAGCGTGCTCACCTGCTTGGAGTAATCGAGAAGCACCTCGCCCGCGGCGGTCAGCGCGATGCGCGAGCCGCTGCGATCGAAGAGCTGCACGCCCAGGTCTTCTTCCAGCGCCTTGATCTGGAGGCTCACCGCGGGCTGGGTCAGATACAGCTCTTCCGCGGCCTTGCGAAAGCTGAGCTGCTCCGCAACGGCGCGGAAGACGACCAGACGAAAGTTGTCGAGACTCGCCATGCGACGATTAGAACACCGCCGGGGCGGTGCGCGGGCTTACAAGGAAACCGGAGCGGCCTGGGGCGCGCCGATCTCGATGGCGATCTCCGGCACGGACAAGAGCGTGTTGTGAACCAGGCAGGCATGGACGGAGCGCGTGATTCCCTGCAACTGTTCCGCGGTCAATGCAACCGGGCAGGCGACGTGGATGCGGAAGTTGCCCAGGCGGGCGGGCTGCTTGAGCTTCTCACTGGTCACGGTGACTTCGACGCCGCTCTCGGCCAGCTTGCGGGTGCGCAGATACTCGACGGCGTAATAGGCCGCGCAGGTAGCCAGGGAGGCGAGCAGAAACTCCGGCGGGGTCATGCCGGCGTCCTCGCCGTTGTTTTCGGTTGGCTGGTCGCAGATCACGGTGTGCGAGCGGGCCTGCACGGAGAACTTTACGCGATCGAGATGCTTGACGGTAACTTCCATACGGTGGACCTCTTTGTTGAATAAAAGTCTCAAGTGTTGAGATTCGTTACAAGAAATCGTTCAGGCGGTGAGGGCCGGCATGCCTAACATGCGCAGATACTCCTGGGTGAGGATAGTGCGCAGGCGAGGCGCAACTGCCGGGTCGCAGGGAACCTGGAGCGAACGGCAGCGGTCGATTGCGCCGCGCAGATCGCGCAGGAACGCCACGCAGGCGGGACAGGCCTCGATGTGCAGCCGCATCTGTTCGCAGGTGGCGGGCTCGACCCGGTCGTCGAGATACTCCGAGAGATTGGCAAACAGCTCGCGGCAAACGGCGGGGCGCTGCTTGCCCTTGGCTTGCGAAGGCACCGGCTTGGCAGCGGCGGGTTCTCCGCCGTCGAGAATCTGACTCATCTGCTTGCGCACGGCGAGCCGCGCGCGATGCAGGCGAACCCGGACCGTCCCCGGCTGAAGATCGAGGATCTGCGCAACTTCTTCGGTGGTCAAGTCTTCCATATCGTGCAGGACAAGCACCATGCGCAGCGGCGGGGGAATGCGCAGAATCGCCTGGTGCAAAAGCCGATTCTGCTCGGCGTGGAGGAGGTCGCGCTCGGGACCTCCGGCGGCATCCTGCAACAAGCGCCCCAACTCGGCATCGTCGGGCATCAGCTCGTCGAGCGAGAGGGTGTGGGCGGGGGCGTTGGCGCTTTTGCGCCGCGTGCGCCAGCAGCGGTTGCGGGTGACGGTGTAGAGCCAGACGGCCAGCGCGCGCGGATTCTCGATCTTGGCCAGATGACGCAAGGAGCGGTAGAGCACCTCCTGCATGTTGTCTTCGGCATCCTCGGGGTGGCCGCAGACCTTCATGCTGAAGGAGTAGACAGTGTTTTGCAGCAGCGCGAGGGCCTCTTCCACCGCTTCGGGCGTGTTGCGGCGCAACAGATCGGCTGCTTGAATCAGTTCTGGACGCATCGGTTGGGGATTCCCAAATACACGTCCAGTATAGCGTTCGAGCGACTGCGTCAGTCCTTCGTGCCGCAGTGGGCGTCCTTCAAGCCCATGGCGCGCAGGATGTTCATGGCCGGGCACCAGTTGGTGAAGGCCGACTGGAAGAGGTTCAGTCCGACGAAGACCGTAAGCCAGAGCCAGTAGTACGAAAAGAGATGGGCGAGGGCGAGCGACAAGAGAATCATGACGCCTGCCACCAGGCGCAGGCCGCGTTCGACGGTCATAGGGAAGCTCCTTCTTCGGATACGGGTTGAGATGCGCGCGCGGGGTCTTGCCGGGCGTGCGCCATGTAGTAGAGCACGGGCACGGCAAGCCGGGAGAGGAAGGTGGAAGCGACTTCGCCCGCGATGAGCGAGAGGGCGAGCCCTTGGAAGATGGGGTCGGAGAGAATGACGCTGGCGCCCACCACCACGGCTGCCGCGGTAAGCAGCATGGGCCGGAAGCGCACCGCGCCGGCGTCGATGACCGCCTGGTCGAGGGGCATCCCCTGGCGGCGGCGCAGCTCGATGAAGTCGACGAGGATGATGGAGTTGCGCACGATGATGCCGGCCCCGGCGATGAAGCCGATCATCGAGGTCGCCGTGAAAAAGGCGCCGAGTATGGCGTGCGCGGGAAGGATGCCCACCAGGGTGAGCGGAATGGGCGCCATGATGACCAGCGGCACGATGAACGAGCGGAACCATCCAACCACCAGTACATAGATGAGAACCAGCACGGCGGCGAAGGCGATTCCCAGGTCGCGGAAGACCTCGATGGTGATATGCCACTCGCCGTCCCACTTCATCGAGTAGTGGTCGGTCGACTCCGGCTGCACCGCGTTGTAGCGAGCCAGGGTGTAGCCGGCGGGGAGGGTGAGATGGTCGAGATCCTTGTTCATCTTGAGAATCGCGTAGACCGGCGACTCTTCGCCTCCGGCAACGTCGCCGGTGACATAGACCACGCGGCGCATGTTCTTGTGAAAAATGCTGGGCTCGATGGTCTTGTGCTCGACCGTTACTAACTCGCGCAGGGAGACCATGCCGCCGTCGGCGCCGGGCAGGCGAATGCTCTCCAGGCCCTGCTCGGAAGAGCGATCGGCGCGGTCGAGTTCGACCATGGCAGGAACCGGTTCGCGCGCCGCCTGGTCGTGCAGCAAGCCGACCTGCGTGCCCGAAGATGCGAGCATCAGCGCATGAGTTATGTCGGAGACCGCGATGCCGTGCTGCGCGGCCTTGACCTCGTCCACGCGCATCGCCAGTTTGGGCTGCGGGTCTTCGACGTACCAGTCGGTATCGACAACGCCCGCGGTGTGCTCGAAGATGCTCTTCACTTGCCGCGCCACTTGCGTCTGGCCGTCGAGGTCCGGTCCGTAGATCTCCGCCACCAGTGTTTGCACCACCGGCGGCCCCGGCGGAACTTCGCTGACTTGAATGCGCGCGCCGTACGCGCTGCCGATGGCGATCAGCAGCGGGCGCAGCCGCTTGGCGATGACGTGGCTTTGCACGCTGCGCCGGTCCGCGGGCAGCAGGTTCACCTGGATGTCGGCCTGATTCGGCTGGCGGCGCATGTAGTAGTGACGCACCAGCCCGTTGAAGTTATAGGGGCCCGACGTGCCGGTGTAAGTCTGGTAGTTCAACACGTCGGGCTGGCGGGCCAGTTCGCTGCCTAGCGCCTGAGCCACGCGGGCCGTCTGTTCGAGGGGCGTGCCGTCGGGCATGTTGACGATCACCTGCAACTCGCTCTTGTTGTCGAAGGGCAACATCTTGACGCGCACCAGACCGAGCGGCACGAGCGCGGCGGCGGCCAGAAAGAGCACGACCATTCCCGCGAAGAAGAAGAAGCGATGCCGGGGAGAGTGGATCAGCGGCGACATGACGCGGCGGTACATCGCGGTGGTCCAGTGATCCTTCTCTTCTGCCGGCTCGTCGCCGGCCGCCAGATGCTTGCCCAGCAGCCGCAGCGCGGCCCACGGCGAGACAACAAAGGCGACCAGCAGCGAGAAGAGCATGGCCGAGGAAGCGCCCACGGGAATGGGCCGCATGTAGGGTCCCATCAGGCCGCGCACAAAGGCCATGGGCAGGATGGCGGCAATGACCGCGAAGGTGGCGAGGATGGTGGGGTTGCCCACCTCGGCGACCGCTTCCACGGCCACATCGCTCACCGGCCGGCCGTGATTTTTCTTGAGCCGGAAGTGGCGCACCATGTTCTCGACCACAACAATCGCGTCGTCGACAAGAATGCCGATGGAGAAGATGAGCGCGAAGAGCGTGACGCGATTGACGGTGTAGCCGAGGAAGTAGAAGACAGAAAGCGTAAGTGCAAGAGTAACTGGAATCGCCAGCAGAACAACGCCCGATTCGCGCCATCCAAGAAAGACAGCGATGAGCAGGGTGACGGAAAGCGTGGCCAGCAGCAGGTGCTCGAGCAGCTCGTCCGACTTGTTCTTGGCCGTCTCGCCGTAATTGCGCGTGGTGGTGACGGTGACGTCGTTGGGAATCGATACGCCTTGCATCTCGTGCACGCGCTGGAGCACGGCGTTGGCGATGTCGGTAGCGTTGGTGCCCTTGCGCTTGGCCACGGTGATGGTGACCGCCGGGTACTGACGTCCTGCGGAGGCGCTGGAGTTTGCCGTGCCGTAGACGACGTAATTGGCCGGCTCGGCCGCGCCGTCGACGATCCTTTCCGCCACGTCGCGCAGGTACACGGGATGGCCGCGCACGACGCCGACAACCACGGCTTCCAGATCCGCGTGGCTGGCGAAAAGGTTGCCGGCATCGACGCGGATCTCGCGATTGCCCTCGGCGAAGCTGCCCGCCTGTACGCTGGCGTTGGCCGCTTGCAAGTGTCCGGCGATGGCCACTGGAGACAGCCCGTACGCATTCAGCTTTTCGGTGCTGAGGATGACGCGCATCGTGCGCGGAAGGCCGCCAACGATCGCGGTTTCCGACACGTCGGCAACCTGCCCGATGTTGTGCTGGATCTCGGCGGCCATGGCGCGAAGCTGATAGCCGTTGTAGTGTTCGCCCCACAAGGTCATGGCGAGGATGGGAACATCGTCGATGGAGCGGGCCTTGACGATGGGCTGCGAGATGCCCGGCGGAATGCGGTCGAAGTTGGAATAGAGCTTGCTGTAGACCTTGATGAGCGCGTCTTCCTGCGGCGTGCCCACCAGAAAGCGCACGATGACCAGGCTCTGCCCAGGAGAGGAAGTCGAATAGACATACTCGACGCCGGAGATTTCGCGCACCAGGTTCTCGATCGGCAGGGTGACGCGCTGTTCGACTTCGGCGGGCGACGCGCCGGGCATGGCGGTCGTTATGTCCAGCATGGGCACGAGGATTTGCGGCTCTTCCTCGCGGGGAATGACCGCCACCGCGAAGACGCCGATGGCCAGCGACCCCACAATGACCAGCGGCGTCAGCTTCGAGTTAAGAAAGGTGCGCGCCAGGCGTCCGGCGATTCCAAGCTCCGGCTTCATGGCTGGACCTCGATGCGCTTGCCGGCGAGTTCGCGGTCCGCAGGTGCGTCAACGAGTTTCTCGCCGGAGGAGAGACCGGACAGCACTTCGACAAGATTGCCTTGCGCCGCGCCCAGCGTGAGATAGCGGAGCTGCGCGATCCCCTGCGCGTCGAGCACGTAGGCGCATTGCAGCGAGCCGCGCGAAACGACAGCGGAACGCGGAATGAAGATCGCTTGGCGCGTGCCGCTGGCGAACTCGGCTGTTCCATACATCCCCGCGCGCAGTTGGGTTGACGCGGGCAAGTCGATCTTGACCGCGAAACTGTGGCTGGCCGGATCGGCAGCGGGAACGATCTCGGAGACCGTGCCCGGCGCGTTTGCGGAGGCTCCCGCGATCTGCACCTGAACCTTCATCCCCTTGTGAACCGCGGCGATTGCCGTTTCATCGACGGCGGCTTGCAGTTGCAACGCGCCGGCGCGATCCACCTGGAGCAACGGCACTCCCGGCGTGGCCAACGTGCCGGGATCGGCGGTCCGCGCGGTGACGACGCCGGCAAAGGGCGCAACCAGGCGCGCATAGCCGAGCATCGTGCGTGCGCCGCGTTCCTGCGCCTGCGCCGCGCCGGTCTGCGCGCGCGCGGCTTCGAGCCGGTCGGCCGCTGCCTCGGAGCGGCGAGTGACTTCGTCCATCTCCTGCGGGCTGACGCTCTTCTCGGCCTGCAACTGCCGATAGCGATCGAGCGTGCTGGCAGCGAGTTTGGCGTCGGTCTCCGCGGCGGCCTGCTGGCCTTGCGCGGCTTTGACCGCGGCCTGCGCCTGGTCTGCCGAGGCGCGCGCCGCGGCATCGTCGAGGAGCGCCAGGGTTTGCCCGGCGCGCACGCTGTCGCCTTCGCGCACCAGAACCTGCTGGATGCGGCCCATGGTCTGCGCGGAGACAACCGCGGTCTCCCGCGCGTGCACCGTGCCCGTGGAACGTACGTTCAGCGGCACCTCAAGTTGGCGGCTCTCCACCACCCGCGCCTGCGCCGTTTGAAGCGCTGCCGGAGTCGCGGATTCGCCGCCGTGACAACTGGCCAGCGCCGCGGAGATTGCCATCAAACATCCCGATAAGACTCGATTCATTGCAATTCCTCCGCCGCATCGGGAGTCAGTGTCCCTGTCGCGTAAAGCAGTTCGGCATAGGCCAGGGCGTTGCCATAGACTCCATGCCAATAGTTGGTTTGGCTCTGCCGCTCGGCATCCTCGGCGCGCAGCAGATCGGTGATCGTGGCCAGGCCCGCTCCGTAGCGATTCCTGAGGATCCGCAGGCTCTCGGCGGATTGATCCATCGCGGCCCGCGCGGTTTCGAGAGAGAGTTGCGCGGTCTGGCGATGAATGTGCGCCCGGCTCACCTCGAGGCGAATATGCTGCTGTTGCGCGGCTGCTTGCGCATCGATGCGCAGCTTGGCGGCGGCTTCGCGGGCGAGCTGCGCGCGTTTGCCCGCGGGCAGAATATCGATGCCGATCTGCACGCCGGCCACCCAGTTGTTGCCGCCCGCGCCCGCCAGCGATGCACGATCTTCCTCCCAGTTGCCGTAGGCGCTCACGCGCGGGCCGAAGTCGGATTTGGCCGCGCCCAGGGCCGAAGCCTGCGCCGCTTGCGCCTCGCCCAGCGCGGTCAGATCGGGACGCGTCTTGACTGCCGTCGAAACCTCCTGCTCCAGCGGAAGTTCGGGAAAGCTGTGCGGCTCGATCGGCTTCAGTTCGGCAGCCGCCAACTCCGGCGCGCCCATGGCCTCGCGCAACTCCGCCCAGGCCAGTTCCAGGTCGCCCTGGGCCGCGATCAGTTCCTGCTTGCGGGCCGCGGCGTTCACCAGGGCCGACATGCGGTCCGACTCGACCGCCAGGCCGGCCTTGACGTGTTCCTCGACGGAAGCCTGCAACGCCGCCGCCGTCTCCTGTTCGTGGCGGGCAACGTCGATCGCGCGCTGGGTGTAAAGCACCGACTGGTAGGCGCGGACCACGCGGAAGACGATCTGCTGATCCGCCGCCTTGGCCGACGAGGATGCGCTCTTCTTGAAGAGATCCGCGCGGCGAATCTCGCGCTGCGTCTTGAAGGAGTCGAACGCCGTCCAGGAGCCGGAAAGGCGGGTGGAGAAGTTGCCGATCGGCTGGGGACGGTTCAACGCATTGAGCGCAAAATCGGCCTGCGTGAACTGCCGCTGCCGGAGCCGCGTCCCGAAAGCGTACACCGGGTCGTTGCCGCGAGAGATGTCCTCGGTAAAGCCGAGTTGCGGCAGCAGTTGGGTGCGGGCCTGGCTGGCCGCGGCGCGGGCATCCTGGCTCTCGGCGCGGGCCATCGCCGCCGCGGGGCTTTCTCCCAGCGCACGGTCGATGGCCTGGCGCAGCGTCAGCGGTTGCTGCGCGGCGAGCGCGGCCCCCGACGAGAGGAGAAGAGCAAGGCAGATGCCTCGGAGAGGGTGTGAGTTCATGAGGGATAGCGTCCTTGGCTTGTGCATTCACACGAATAGAGCCCACCGGGCGGGAATTCGTTACAAAAGGCGCGGGAAAACGATGGGCGACGGCTTGCTTGCGGCTGGCTGACGGGCTTCTTTTTGGAAACGGCGGTTTGAAGTGGGTGGTTTCCCACCCTTGCGACAGAAAAAAGTCGCAAGGATGGGGCACGGAGCTTTTGTGGCGGGGCAGGATGCACCGAAAAGCCCGATCTTGCCGCCGGCCGGTTGGGGCGTGCAGTGGTAGGACCACTGTCATTTTCTGGCGTATGATCTGGGGAGCAAGCGAAGTGCCGGCGAGGAGTTTGAACGATGCGGATCGGATTTTCTTTGAAGCGTGTTTTGTCCCTTTTGGCTGCAAGCGCCGCGTTGGCGGTTCTTCCCGTGAGCGCTCTTGTCTCCTCGACACCTTGCGATCCGCGCGCCTTTGGCGCCAAGGGCGATGGCGTGGCCAAGGACACCGCCGCGATTCAGGCCGCCATCGACGCCTGCGCAAAGCGCGGAGGCGGCACGGTCCGGCTCACGGCGGGCACCTACCTGAGTGCGCCCATCGTTCTGAAGAGCAACATCGCGTTCGAACTGGACAAGGGCGCAACGCTCTTCGGCTCGGCAGATCGCGCCGACTATCCGGCGATGAACCTGTTTCATCTGCCCGACCTGCAACCGCTGGTTAGCGCGGCCAACGCCTCGAATGTCGCCATCGCCGGCGAAGGGGTTATCGATGGCAACGGCGAAAGCTGGTGGAAGGAGGCCAGGGCTGCGAAAAATGCCGGGGTTCTTGGCTCCGGCCATCCGCGGCCCAAGCTGATCGTCTTCGACCATTGCAAGCACGTCCGCGTGGAGGGCGTCACCATCCAGAACTCGCCCATGTGGCAGTTGGTCCCCTATTACTCGGACGATGTCGTCATCCGCAAGATCAAGGTGCTGGCGCCGTCCAACTCTCCCAATACCGACGCGGTCGATCCTTTTTCTTCCTCGCATGTGGTCATCGACCATGTCTTTGCCGACGTGGGCGACGACGACATCGCCATCAAATCCGGCCCCATCGACTCGCCGGGCCCGGACGATCCCAGCCGCGACATCACCATCACCGATTGCACCTTCCTGCACGGGCACGGGCTCTCCATCGGCAGCGAGATCTCCGGGGGCGCGCAGAACATCCGCGCCGAGCGCATCCACTTCACGGGGACGGACAACGGCATTCGCGTGAAGGCCAACCGCGACCGCGGCAACGATGTGAGTCATCTTGTCTTCCGCGACATCGAGATGAAGGACGTAAAGAACGCCCTGATTCTCAGCGAATACTATCCCAAGGTGCTGCCGCCCGACGGGGAAGCGGCGCAGCCCATCACCCGGCTCACGCCGCACTTTCACGACATCGTGCTGGAAAACGTGACAGCCGTGGGCAGCGGATCGGCGGGGGCGATTGTGGGCCTGCCGGAAGCGCCGATCCGGGGCGTCGTGCTGCGCAATGTGAAGATCGACGCCCGGACCGGGCTGACCATTGCGTATGCGGAAGTCTCCGGCGACGGCGTGGTGGTGGAAGCCGCCGAGGGTCAGGCGATCGCCAAGCAGGCCGGCGCGAAGGTCGCTTTCCGCTAGTCTGCCTCGAGACGGCCCCATCCCAAACTCGGCAGCAGGCGCTCACCGCGTTGCCCAGAATGCTCTTGCAGACCGTGCGCGTCAACGGCAGGAACAACCGCGTCATCGCGATTTCAAAGCCGAGGATCGCGGTCGAAGCCACGGCGCAGCCCTTGGTTGGCGACGCAGAAGCGATCGAACGCACGAGCAAGACGAGCGAATGTCGCACTACCCGCTCACGCTGCCGTAGATCTTGGATTGATGGCGACCTTGCGGTATGTCAGGCTGGGCAAGGCGGGCATTCTTAGGATGGGAGCAAGGATCTGATCTTCTTGGCAATCGCCTCTTGGGTCAAATAACCTCCTTCGGGAAGGTCGTCGTAGACGCCAAACATTGCGTTTTCGATGCCCTTGTACAACTGAATGAGAAGGATTTGGCTCATATCGAGGCCGCGATACATTTCGGTATCGCCGTCCTTGACAACAAGCACCGCCGTCTTTCCTTCCTTGGCCGCAGAAATCAAATGCATATATGGCAAGGTAAAAAGCAGCCTGGCTAAAGGCAGCTTCGAGTATTCCTCGATCAGGCTCCAAACGGCAGCCGGAGGCTCTTTTCCGGCGATGCGGCTTTTGGGGATGACGGTGCAAATCAACAGGTCTTTGGCCGGATTCGAGCCACGGCCAATCTTTCCGTTCACCGACCGATACTCCGGACTGGCGTTCTCTAACAAAGCGCACGGATATGGCCCTGAAACGAACGCGTGGAGCCGTTGAACCAGTTGTTTGCCGGGACTTCCGCCAAAGATGGCGGGATCGACTCCAGGGGGCCAAGAGCCCACCAAGGATTCGAGGGCCGATCTGAGACTTTGGTGGATCTGGGTGAACTGAAAGAAATTGTCCCAGTCCGTCGCCCTCCCGGAGGAATTGGCCGGGGCACCGCCAAGCAGGGCGGAACGGCGAGAGAATAGTCGCTTCCAAAGGCTTCGTTTGCCGTCCACAATTTCTGCACTCGTCTCGCGGTCCAGCCCCATGTTCGCATCGTGTTCCGCCGGCGCCTTCGCAAGCGAAGCCGTTGGCGAAGAATCCTGAGCGTTCGAGTGTGGATCGGGGGGGGCCGAGGCGGTTTGAGTGCAAGCAGCAGGCTTGGCTGGTGTTATGGCCTCTGCCTTTGCGGGGGTTGTCCGTTCGTCGTTCGCGGGGGCGGACCGCTGGGCTGCAGGAACCGATGGACGAAGTCGCAAACATTGGCGGCATCGAAGCGCAACTTGCCAATTCGACTCTCCGCAATTGCCGCACCGCCACTCAGCAGGCTCGGCCGTTGAGCGAAGGTGCAAGCACTGACGGCACCGAAGCGCAGTATCCCAATTTTCTTCGTCGCAGTTGGTGCAGTACCACATCGCCGCCCTCTCAATCGTGCGCTTTCGGAGCTTTCAGCTTTGGAGTTCGGAACAAAACGTCAGACTGGCGAACGTTTGTTCGCCGTCAACGGGATCGTAAGAATCCTTGAATTGGCGGCACGGGAAGTATACCGGAACCGGCGATTCTGAAGACGGCATTCCAAAAAGGAAAAAACCGGCCGAGACCACAAGCGCAATCGCTTTGGAACAAGTGTGTTGGGCAGGAAGGCACCATCCCCGCAGGAATAATTGACGAACCCATCGATTCGATTGCCGTGCCCGGCGGGATTCGAACCCATGTTATCGCCGGGAGAGGCCAAGCATAACTTGCATCTTCGCGAAGATACAGGAGCGTGGCGATAGGGGGAGTGGATCAATCGCCTCGACGGAGACGCGCCACCCTGCGGAGAACGTACTACGCAGGGTGGTGCGGCAACACCGTCTATTGCGATGCGGGCGTCCGGCAGGGAATGCGGATTTCTACCGCCAGGCCGCCGCCGGGGCGGTTGGCGGCATTCAGTTGGCCGGCGTGGAGGCGAATGGCGCGATCGGCGATGGCCAGTCCGACGCCGGAGCCGCCCGTGGCCCGCTGCCGGGCATAATCCAGCCGGTAGAAGGGCTGGAAGATGGCCTTGAGCTGGTCTTCGGGAACTCCGGTTCCCCGGTCCATCACCTGCACCACCGCTTCGCGGCCGCTGTCCTTCTGCTCGCAGCGCAAAGCCAGCTCCACGGTGGTGCCTTCGCGGGTATAGGTGATCGCGTTGCGCACAATGTTTTCCAGAGCCCGGTAAAGCAGCTCGGAATTGCCGCTGACCTCGCATTCTTCCGCGCCGGTCAGAATAACGGAGCAGTTGCGGCTGCGGGCTTCGTAATCGGCGTCCTCCAGCAGCCGCTCGATCAGCGGCTTCATGGGAATGACCTCGGCGTCGGGGATGCGCTGCGCCGATTCCATCTGCGAGAGGCTCAACAACTGCCCGATGAGCTTGTTCAGATGCTCGGCCTCGCGCTCGATGCGCGCCAGGTGGCTTTCCATCTCCGGCTGGGCCTCTTCGCGCGCCAGCTCCAGCGCCACGCTCAAGCGCGCCAGGGGCGAGCGCAGCTCGTGCGAAACATCGCGCAACAGCAGACGCTGCGCGCCTACCTGCGACTCCAGCCGCTCGGCCATGTGGTTGAAGTCGTGCACCAGGCCGCCCAACTCGTCCAGACTTGGCGGGGAACTGGCCGCAAGCGTTTTGCCCTTGCCCGATCCGGCCCGCGCGCTCAGGTCGCCGCCGGCTAGTTTGCGCGCCGCCGCCCGCAACATGCCGATGGGGCGGGTGAGGAAGAGGGCCAAGGCAAGCGTCACCAGGCCGGAGACCGTGACGCTGATCAGCAGCCGGGGAAGGATATCGTGCAGCGGCAAATGGTGCTCCATCGGATAGGGGCCGCTGATGACGAAGGACCACTTCTGCCCCGCGGGGCCGGCGATTTCCGTGGCCCACAGATAGCGATCGCCAATCTGCATTCCCGCCAGCCGTCTGGGCCCTTCGTGGACCTGACGAAGCACGTCGCGCAGATCGGGCTTTGCCGCCGCAGCGCAGAAGACCCGATCCTGGCTGTCAACCAGATAGGAAGGCTCCGGCGAGAGGCTGAGGAACTGGCCGAGCGCCGGGCAGCCTCCGCTCAAGTACGCGGCAGAGGCGGCGTTTCCGCTCATGGTCATGGATTGCAGCAGGGAGTTGTGCTGGACCTCGGGGCTGTCGAAATGATGGCGCAGCAGAAACGCGGTCGAGAAGAGGATGAGGATCTCGGAGATCCAGAAAGAAAGAAAGATCTTGGCGAACATGCTGCGCATAGTGGACTACCGCTCCCGGCCGGTCGGCGCTTCTGTGTAGGCATCGCTACCCGATGCGCCCTCCGTGGTGGCGACGGCCAGTTGGTAGCCCACCGAGCGGATGGTCTTGATGCGGTCGCCGATGCCGGCCGTGTCTTCGAGTTTGCGGCGCAGCCGGCTGACGTGCATGTCCAGGCTGCGGTCGAAGGGGTTGAAGCTGCGGCCCAGCACACTCTCGACCAGATGCTCGCGCGTGAGCACCTGCCCCGGCGCCTGCATCAGCGCCTCCAGCAGGGCGAACTCCACGTCGGTGAGGCCCAGGTCGCTGCCCTTGTAGCGCGCACTGCGCGAGCCGGTATCGAGTTCCAGACCGGCGACGGAGAGCCGGTGCGCGGGTGCAGTTGCATCCGGCGCGGGCTCGGAGGGCGTGTTGCGGCGCAGAATGGCTCTCATGCGGGCCAGCAGTTCCCGCGGATTGAAGGGCTTGGGCAAGTAATCGTCGGCGCCGATCTCCAGGCCCACGATCCGGTCCACGTCTTCTCCGCGCGCGGTGAGCAGCAGCACGCTGACCTGCGAGGTGGCGCGCAGGCGGCGCAGGACCTCGAAGCCGTCCATGCCCGGCAGCATCACGTCCAGCAGCACAATGGCGAACCTGCCGCTTTGCGCGCGCAGCAAGCCGGTCTCTCCGTGGTGCTCGACGGTGACCTGGAAGCCGTGGCGGCCCAGGTAGTCGCTCAACATGGCGCACAACTCGCGGTCGTCGTCGATCAACAGCACCAAGGCCACGCGGTGTCTCCCCCAGGCTTAAGTTACGCTTAAGCCCAATTCTGGTTTTACACCCCCCGCGGGCCGCCAACGTAACAAAATGTCACCTCTTCGTGACACTTCTCTACACACCTTCAACATTCGTGACGGCGGAGCAAGCCGTGCGCTGGTGAGATGGATTCAGGACGCAAGCGTGTGTTGTCTGCCATCCACAGCATCGGCGCGAAGCGGACTTACCGATCCGGCATGAAACTCAGAGCCTTCATGCCGGATCAAGAGGAGCAATTATGAATGCGACCCGTCGGAAGTCACTTGCCATTCTCTTTTTCGTACTCGGCTTCATGCTGACGCTCAATCTCTTCGGGCAAACCGGAACCGCGACGGTGCGCGGCCAGGTGACGGACCCGTCCGGCGCCCTGGTCCCCGGCGCAACGGTGAGCCTGACGGACGACGCGGGCAAAGCCTTCTCCGCGCAGACCGGCGCCGGCGGCAGCTATGAACTGAAGGCTGTTCCCGCCGGCTCCTACACACTGGCGGCGGTGAAGAGCGGATTCGAGACCTTTGTGCAACTGGGTTTCGAAGTGGCCGCCGGACGCCCGGTGCTTCAGAATATCGAGTTGGCCATCGCCGTCGAGCGGCAGAACGTGACGGTCAGCGATCAGGGAACGAGCGTCAATACCTCCTCGGACAATAACGCCAGCCAGTTGGTCATCAAGGGCGCGGGGCTGGATGCGCTTTCCGACGATCCCGACGAGTTGCAGAGCGAGTTGAGCGCGCTGGCCGGACCGGCCGCGGGCCCCAACGGCGGACAGATCTACATCGATGGCTTCAGCGGCGGGCAGCTTCCGCCCAAGTCGTCGATCCGCGAGATTCGCGTCAATCAGAATCCCTTCTCGGCGCAGTACGACAAGCTGGGCTACGGGCGCATCGAGATCCTCACCAAGCCCGGCACCGACAAGCTGCACGGCACGATGATGATGAACGGCAACGACTCGGCCTTCAACTCGCTGAATCCGTTTGTGACCTCGGAGCCGCCGTACTACTCCACCTTCATGATGGGCAACGTGGGTGGTTCGCTGGGCAAAAAGGCCTCCTTCTTTGTCAGCGTCTTTCGCCGCAGCCAGCAGGACAACACCATCGTCAACGCCGACACTTCGGTGGACGCAAACGGCAACCCGGTGGCCTTTACCGGCGCGTACGGCAACCCCCGGCAGCGGCTGGACATCAGCCCGCGCATCGATGTGCAACTGACGAAGAACAACACGCTCACCGCGCGCTACGGATTCAGCCAGTCGAGCGAGACCGGCGACGGCGTGGGGCAGCTCGCGTTGCAATCGCAGGCCTACAACAGTTCCAGCACCCAGCACGATTTCCAGCTCAGCGACACGCAGGTTTTGGGCAACA
>Ga0316217_10003261_pt1 | contig 18693 bp, 20 predicted proteins | sample 1anoAmetaG_FD_203633 | JGI IMG/M metagenome (GOLD analysis project Ga0316217, IMG submission 203633) | Freshwater microbial communities from Trout Bog Lake, Wisconsin, USA - 1anoA | ecosystem: Environmental > Aquatic > Freshwater > Lake > Hypolimnion/Profundal zone | place: USA: Wisconsin...
AGGCTCCGGTCGCCAAGAAGGCCGTCGCCAAGAAGGCTCCGGTCGCCAAGAAGGCCGTCGCCAAGAAGGCCCCGGTCGCCAAGAAGGCCCCGGCCGCCAAGAAGCCGGCCGTCAAGAAGGCCGCCCCCAAGAAGTAGGCCCCAGGCCGCTTCCGCTCGCCCTCAACCTGCCCCACAGCGTGTTTGGATCTGATCATGAAGTTGATACAGCAAATTTCCGGCCTTGAAATCCTCGACAGCCGCGGCAACCCCACGGTCCTGGCCCGAGTCACGCTGAATGACGGAACCATCGGTCAGGCGATGGTCCCGTCCGGGGCATCCACCGGCAGCCGCGAAGCCCTCGAGCTTCGCGACGGCGACAAGAAACGCTACCAGGGCAAGGGCGTGCTGGGCGCGATCCAGACGCTCAACACCGAGATCCACGAGGCCCTTGAAGGCATGGATCCGTTCCAGCAGGCGGAGCTTGACGACCTGCTCGTCGACCTGGACGGAACCGACAACAAGGGCCGGCTCGGGGCCAACGCCACGCTGGGGGCCTCCATGGCGATCGCCGACGCCGCCGCCAAGGCCTGCGGGCAGCCCCTCTACCGGTATCTCGGCGGCGCCTCCGCCCGGATGCTGCCCGTCCCCATGATGAATATCCTCAACGGCGGGGCCCACGCCGACAACAACGTGGATATCCAGGAATTCATGATCCTGCCCGTGGGCGCCCCCAGCTTCGGCGAGTGCATCCGCTGGGGCGCCGAGGTCTACCATGCCCTGAAGGGCGTGCTCAAGGGCAAGAAGCTCTCCACCGGCGTAGGCGACGAGGGCGGGTTCGCCCCCGATCTCGGCAGCAACGAGGAGGCCCTCGGCCTCATCGAGGAAGCCATCAAGAAGGCCGGCTACAAGCCCGGAAAGGATTTCTACCTGGGGGTGGACTGCGCCTCCAGCGAATTCTACAAGGACGGGAAGTACGTCATCGACGGCGCGAAGAAGAGCGGACCCCAGCTGGTGGACTACTACGCCGGCCTGGTCGACCGCCACCCGATCATCACCATCGAGGACGGCTTCGACGAAAGCGACTGGGCCAACTGGGCGCTCATGACCGAGAAGCTGGACAAGAATATCCAGCTGGTGGGCGACGACCTGTTCGTCACCAACCCGGCCATCCTCGCCAGGGGCATCAAGGAGCACGTGGCCAACGCCATCCTCATCAAGCTCAACCAGATCGGCACCGTGACCGAGACCCTCAAGGCCGTCGACATGGCCCACAAGGCCGGCTACCGCACCGTCATCAGCCACCGCAGCGGCGAGACCGAAGACACCTTCATCGCCGATCTGTCGGTCGCCACCGGCTCCGGCGAAATCAAGACCGGCGCTCCCTGCCGCACTGACCGGGTGGCCAAGTACAACCGTCTGCTTCAGATCGAATGGGAACTGGGCGCGGCGGCCCGCTATGCGGGACGCGAAGCCTTCGGTTCCTGGCTCGATCGCTAGCTGCCCATGACCACGGCCTGGCTCCTGAAATCCAGCACCCTCTGGGCCGTGCTGGTGATTTCAGGGCTGACCTCCGGCGCCATCCTGCTGCTTTCCCCGGACGGCGTGCCCAGCCTGCGCAAGCGCGAGGCCGAACTGATGGCCCAGCAGGTCCAGCTGCAGAAGATGCGCCGCTCCAATCTTGAGCTCAGCCAGGAAGTGCGCCGCCTGGCCGCCAAGGACCCGGAGCTGTACGAGGCCCTGGCCCGGCAGCAGGGCCTGGCCAAGCCGGGGGAGACCATCTACACCTTCCGCGAACCCGGAAGTCATCGCTAGGCAGAGCCCATCCTCCGTGGAACCTGATAGACTTTGGCATGTTCCACAGCGTGAGGACCACCTTTGCTTCGAAGTGATTTTATGCCCGTCAGGCTCCCGGGGTTATGACATGACCGCAAGGATCATCGTGCTGGCCAACCAGAAGGGCGGGGTGGGCAAGACCACCTCGGCCATCAATCTGGCCGCGTCCCTGGCCATGATGGAAAAGCTGGTGCTGCTGGTGGACTTCGACCCCCAGGGGCACAGCACCACCGGCCTCGGGTTCCCCAAGCCGGATCACCGGGCCGGCGCCTTCGCGCTCATGAAGGGCGCCCCGGCCGTGGCCCTGATCCTCACCACCGAAGTGCCGATGCTGCAGATGATCCCCGCCGGCAAGGACCTTGCCCAGCTGGAGTTCGAGCTGTTCGAGCTGCCGGAGCTGAAGGTGCTGCGCCGGGCCCTGGAGCCCCTGCTGGAAAGCTACGACTACATCCTCATCGACCCTCCCCCCAGCCTGGGCATGATCACCCTCAACGCGCTCACCGCCGCCGACGAAGTGATCGTCCCGATGCCCTGCGAATTCCTGGCCATGGACGGCCTGGCGGAGCTGATGGAGACCATCCGCCGGGTCCAGTCCGGGCCGAACCCCGCGCTCAAGCTGGGCGGGATCCTGCTCACCATGGCCGAGGAGCGCACCAACCTCGGCTCGGCGGTGGCCCAGGAAGTCCGCAACGCCTTCCCCGGCAAGGTTTTCCATACCCACATCCCGCGCAACATCCGTCTGGCGGAGGCGCCCAGCCACGGCAAGCCCGTGGCCTTCTATGATCTCCGCTCCAAGGGGGCCCAGGCCTACCTGAACCTGGCCAGGGAATGGCTGGAGCTGGAAGAGACCCTGGTTCCAGGAGGACCCGCATGATTCCCAAACGTCCCGCCCTGGGCCGCGGCCTCACGTCCCTCATGAGCCAGATGGCGCCGGAGGATGCCAGCCAGCGGGAAGTGCCCGTGGGCTCCCTGGTGCCCAACCGGCACCAGCCCCGCACCCACTTCGACGAGGGCCTGCTGAACGACCTGGCCGCCAGCCTGAAGATCCACGGCATGGTCCAGCCCATCGTCGCCCGCCGGGTGGGCGACCTGTATGAGATCATCGCCGGCGAACGCCGCTGGCGGGCGGCCCGCATGGCCGGGCTGGCCATGGTGCCGGTGGTGGTGAAGGATATTCCCGACGACCGGCTGCTGGAGTTCGCCCTGGTGGAGAACATCCAGCGCCAGGAACTCAACCCGATCGAGGAGGCCAAGGCCTACTTCCAGCTGGGCGAGCACCTGCGGCTCACCCAGGAGCAGGTGGCCGACCGCGTGGGCAAGTCCCGCCCCCAGGTGGCCAATACCCTCCGGCTGCTGCGGCTGCCCGTTCGCCTCCAGGACATGATCATGACCGGCCAGCTGTCCACCGGGCACGGCAAGGTCCTGCTCGGGGTGGAGGAGACCCGGACCCAGGACCAGCTGGCCGACGAAGTGGTCGCCCGGCAGCTGAGCGTGCGGGCCCTGGAAGCCCGGGTCCTGCAGCTCGGCCGGGCCCGCCTGGGCAAGCTCAAGCGCCGCCACCCGCAGGCCGTCTTCCTGAAGGCCGCGGCCGAGGAGCTGACCCAGGTCTGGAGCGCCCGGGTGGAGATCAAGCCCAGGGGCAAGGGCGGCGCCCTGATGCTGCACTACGCCACCGAGGCCGAACTGGATCGCCTCTTCGAGGCCTTGAAAAAAGGTCCGTCCAGCCGATAGATAGGTGGTAGAGCTGGAAGCTAGCGAGGCGAGGATGTCCTGGTTCATCAAGAAGCGGCAGCAGAAGATCGCGGTGGAGGAGAAGACCGTCCGGGTGCCCGAAGGCCTCTGGATCAAGTGCGAGGCGTGCCGGGAGCTGATCTACCGCGCCGAGCTGGTCAACACCCACAATGTCTGCCCCAAGTGCGGCTACCATTTCCGGATCGGGGTGGGGGAGCGGCTGGCGGCGCTCATGGACCCGGGTTTCCAGGAACTGTTCAGCACCCTGCGCAGCAGCGACCCGCTCCACTTCGTCGCCGCCAAGTCCTACGCCGAGCAGCTGAAGAAGCTCGACGCGGCCGGCAGCGACCATGACGCGGTGCTGGTGGTGGAAGGCACCCTGAAAGGCCATCCGGTGGTGCTGGCGGTGATGGACTGGGATTTCCTGGCCGCCAGCATGGGCTGCGTGGTGGGCGAGAAGCTCAAGCTCGGCGCCGAGCGGGCCCTGGAAAGCCGGGCCTCCTACATCATCATCAGCTGCTCCGGCGGCGCCCGGATGCAGGAAGGCACCCTTTCGCTCATGCAGATGGCCAAGGTGAGCGCCGCCCTGGCCCGGCTGGACCTCGCCGGCGTCCCCTACCTGTCCATCCTCACCGATCCCACCACCGGCGGGGTCAGCGCCAGCCACGCCATGCTGGGCGACCTCAACATCGCAGAGCCCAAGGCGCTGATCGGCTTCGCCGGCCCCCGGGTGATTGAGCAGACCATCAAGCAGACGCTGCCCGATGGCTTCCAGCGTTCGGAGTTCCTGCTCGAGCACGGCATGGTCGACAAGGTGGTGCCCCGGGACAAGCTGCGGGACTTCGTGGGCCTGAGCCTGGACTGGATGACCCAGCCGGTGGCCGAAGCCCATGACTGACCCCGGGCTGGCCCACCTGCGCTCGCTCGAGGCCCGGGGCCACTGGGGCATCAAGTGCGGGCTCGAGAACCCCCGGAGGCTGCTGGCGGCCCTGGGCCGTCCCGAAGCGGCCTTCCCGGTGGTGCTGCTGGCCGGCACCAACGGCAAAGGCTCCACCGGGTCCTTCCTGGCCCACGCCCTCCAGGCCTGCGGCGTCCGCACCGGCTGGACCACCTCTCCCCACCTGGTCTCGCCCGCCGAACGGGTCTGGGTGGACGGCGCCCCCCTGACCGAAGCGACCCTGGACCGGCTTCTGGGCGAGGCCTTCGCCGCCGAGGCCCGGCTCGGGCTCCAGTCCACCTATTTCGAGCTGATGATCGCCGCCGCCTTCCTCGCCTTCCGGGAAGCCGGGGTCGGCCTCGCCGTGGTGGAGGTGGGCATGGGCGGCCGCTGGGACGCCACCAACGCCTCCGACCCGCAGCTGACCATCCTCACCAATGTGGAAATGGACCATATGCGCTACCTGGGCGACAGCCGGGAGCTGATCGCCCGGGAAAAGCTCTGCACCGCCCGGCACGGCCGCCCGCTGGTGCTCGGCCCCGGACTGGACCCCGCCTGGCTCTGGCCGCTGCTGGAGTGCCGCCCGGTCCTGCACCCGGCGCCCAGGCTCAAGGCCGACCTCCTGGCCTGGGACCACAGCATCGTCGAAGGGCACCGGATCAAGCTCGCCGGCGCCCACCAGCTGGACAACCTCGCCACCGCCTGGGAGGCGCTCCGGGGCCTCGGGCGGCTGGGCTTCCCCATCAGCCCCGGGGCCGCCTGGCGCGGCATCGAAGCCACCACCTGGCCGGGCCGGCTGTGGGCGGTCCCCGGCCTGGCGAACGTGTTCATGGACGGGGCCCACAACCCCCACGGCGCCCGCTCCCTGGCAGGCCATGCCCGGGCCACCGGGGTCAGGCCCCACCTGTTCTTCAGCGCCATGGGCGACAAGGACCTCACCGGCATGAGGGCCGAACTGAGCCGCATGGAGCCCGCCGCCATCACCCTCGTGCGCGGCGACAACCCGCGCTATGCCACCGCCGAGGCGCTCCGGGCGCTCTGGGGGGCCGGCCTCGAGGTGCTGGACATCGAGACCGCCGCCGGCCGCCTCAGACAATCCGCGGGGGCGTCCGCACCGGCAGCCCCGACGCTGGTGTGCGGCTCGCTCTATTTCATCGGCGACCTGCTCCGGGCCCTGGGCCTGGACCCGACCTTCTGAGCCGCCGCTCCATGCGCGCCCTGCTCCTGCCTTGCCTGATCACCGGGGCCCTGCTCGGGGCGGCGCCCCTGGCCGTGGTCCAGGTGGTGCGCCAGGGGCTCCCGCCCTACGAGGACAACGCCCGCCTCTACCGCCTGGAGGGCGAAGGCTGGGAGCTGCGGCCCGGCCGGGTGGTGCTGCTGGTCCGGCCAGGCGACCGCAGGTCCCTGGGCCAGCTGGAGGTGGTGAGCGCCGGCCAGGGCTTCGCCCTGGCCCGGCTGCTCAAGGCCGGGGCGACCTTCCCCATGAAGGGCGATCTGGCCGTGCCCCGGGAGCCGTTGCGGACCCCGCCGGCCATGCCCCGGATCCTCCCGGACGGTGCCGCCTTCCCCAGCATGGTCGACCTGGCGGTGCCCCGGGGTCCCCTGCAGATCCTGCCCGGCCTGCCCGGAACCGGCGGACGGCTGGCCCTGGCAGGGGACCTGCGGCTCCAGCCCGGCGCCACCAGCCTGCCGGTGCCGCCACCCGGCGCGGCGCACCGGGAACCGATCTACTTCCTGCCCGAGGGGGCCACCCTCACCCCCGGCGCCAAAGCCAAGCTCCTGGCCTGGGTCACCACCTGGGGCCGCGCCGGCCGCTGGGTGCTGGCCCAGCCGCCGGGCCCCGCCACCCCCCTGTCCGAGGCCCGGCTCGCCGCGCTGCGGGAGGAACTGGGCCGACTGGGCGTATCCGCGGTGGAGGTGGCGACGGCCGACCCGGAACCGCCGGGGAAATACCCCGCCGTGTTCGTCCTGCTCAATCCCTGCTGAAACTGGAAGGCCCCCGTTCGCGCGGGGGCCTTCTCTTCGCCACTGCTTTGCAATTCCGGCCTTCTATGTGTTCGGGAGCCAGTCGAACACCCCTGGGCAAGATTGCATGGGGGGAGTTTGGAAACCCTCTCCATTCACAACCTGCGTCCAACCCAAACAAGGTTCCCGAAGAAAATAAATTTTCGGGTTCCTCCATGTCGACCGCAGTCGCTTGGGAAAACCACTCGCTGCCGCTCGACATGGGGGGACCTGTACGCTTCCAGAACATCAGACTCCGTCGGAGATGAGGATGGCGGGCTCGAAGCCCAGGTCCGCGGCTTCCGCCGGGCTCTTCATGCCCCACAGGGCCAGGCGGGACTTGTGCGGCGCCCAGAACCCGGGACGGGCCTTCACTTCGCTCAGGGGGGGATGGAACATCAGCTGGGCCGGCAGATCGGCCAGGGTCTCCTGGTCCAGGTCGGCGGCCTCGTCCTCTTCCCAGAGCAGGCCGCAACGGGCCTCGTGGCAGGCCGACCAGAGCTGGAACACCTCGCTGTGCTCGAAGCTGCTGAACAGCACCCGGCCCACGGCGCCGGCGGCTTCGACCGCGGCCAGGGCCTGCTTCCAGCCTGGCTCGCCCTTCAGTTCGACGTTCACCAGCCGGGCCGGCAAAGCCAGGACCTCCACCAGCCGGGGCACGGCTTCGCCATTCTTCAGCAGGGGCAGATCGGCGGATTTCAGCTTGCGCAGGATCCCGGCGGCGCGCCCCGTGCGTTCCAGATCGTCGTCGTGGAGGATGTGGCAGACCCCGTCCAGGGTGGGCTGGACATCCAGTTCGAAGCCGTCCATGCCGGCTTCCAGCGCGGCCCGGAAGGCCTCCATGGAGTTCTCGAGATGACGGGCGGAAAAGCCGCGGTGACCTAGCAGGATGGACATGATTATCTCCAGTTTCCCTTCAATCATGCGCCAAACGACTGCATTCAGACCACCTTTCCGGGATTGAAGATCCCGTCCGGGTCCAGGGCCCGCTTGATGGCCCTGAGGCTGTGCAGCTGGCAGGGGTCGGCGAAGCGGATGAAGGCGTCCCGCTTGGCCAGGCCGATCCCGTGCTCGCCGCTGATGGCGCCGCCCAGGCCGACCGAGAGTTCGAACAGGGCCTGGAGCTGGCGCTCCAGTTCCAGGGGCTCGGCTTCGCCCGCCTGGAGCAGGTTCACGTGAAGGTTGCCGTCGCCCAGGTGGCCATAGGTGACGGTGGGCAGGCCCAGGGCCTCGAGCTTCTCGAAGAATTCCCGGATGCGCGAGCGGGGCACCACGATGTCCTCGCTGACCTTTTTCGGATGGCGCTCCTTCAGGTGGGAGGAGGTCATCCGGCGCACGGCCCAGAGGGCCTCCCGCTGGCGGGCGCCGGTGGCGGACTGGAGATGCTCGGCCAGCGGCCCCATGGCCGCCAGCAGACCCTCCAGGAACGCCTCCGAGGTGCAGTCCCGGTCATCGAACTCCAGCAGGGCCAAGGCTTCCCCCGGAAGACGGCGGGCCTCCTCCGGGCCGGAGGCGCGCAGGTCCCTGAGCACCGCCGGATCCCAGAACTCGAACGCGGAAGGCAGGTAGCCCGCCGCCACCAGCTGCCCGGGCAGATCCAGCAGATCGTGCCAGCGCTCCATGGGCAGCAGCAGGGTGAGCCGCTGGGCGGGCTCGGGGATGACCCGGACCGTCGCCCCGGTGATGATGCCGAAGATCCCTTCGCTGCCCACCAGCAGCTGGGCCAGGCTGGGCCCGGTGTTGCACTTCACGCTGGGGATGCCGAAGGTGTGGAGCTCGCCGTCGTCCATGAGCGCGTCCACCGCCAGCACCCAGCTGCGGGTCACGCCGTACTTGCAGGCCCCCGGCCCGCCGGCGTTGGTGGCCAGGGTCCCACCAAAAGCACACTGATCCCAAGAGTTCGGGTCAGGCGGGTAGAAGAGCCCCTCGGCCAGGGCCGCGGCCTTGACGTCCTTGAGCATGGCGCTGGCCGGAGCCCACAGGCACAGATCCGGGCGGCTGACCCGGATGGCGCCCGGGTATTCCCCCATGTCCACCACCACGCAGCGGCCCAGGGGGGTGCAGCCCCCGGCCTTGCCGGTGCCGGCCCCCCGGGGCACCAGGCCGAACCCTTCGGCCTTGGCCAGCCGGACCAGTTCCCGCAGGGCCCCGGGCCCGCGGGGCTTCACCACCGCCAGCGGCAGTCCGCCCACCACGTGGGATTCATCCCGGCGGTAGCCCTCCAGGGTTTCCTCGCTGGTGAGGACGGTGGCTTCGGGAAGGTTTTTCAGCGGATCCATGGGACCAGTCTGGATCATCCCTTCGAATAAAGTCCATACCTGGACCAGAGCCGGTATTGCGTTTCCGCAATAACTTGAAGGCATTGGAAGGGGAAGATCTGGTTTTATTTCTGGAATTCGGTACTAGTTGACCAGCGTGCCGACCACGTCGCCGCGCACGGCGGCCAGCAGGTTGCCTGGCTCCATCATGTTGAACACCAGGATCGGCAGGTGGTTCTCCCGGCAGAGGGCGATGGCGGCGGCGTCCATGACCTTCAGGTTCTGCTCCAGGACTTCCTGGAAGGTTATCGTTTCATACTTGGTGGCGGTGGGATCCTTCTTGGGGTCGGCGGTGTAGATGCCGTCCACATTGGTGGCCTTCATCACCACTTCGGCGTTGATCTCGTTGGCCCGCAGGGCGGCGGCGGTATCGGTGGAGAAGTACGGATTGCCGGTCCCGGCCCCGAAGATCACCACCCGGCCCTTTTCCATGTGCCGCATGGCCCGGCGCCGGATGTAGCTTTCGGCCACCTTGGGCAGATCGATGCCGGACATCACCCGGGTCACCACCCCCTTCTGCTCCAGGGCGTCCTGCAGGGCCAGGGCGTTGATCATGGTGGCGAGCATGCCCATGTGGTCGGCCGAGACCCGGTCCATGCCCTTGGTGGCTCCGGCCACCCCGCGGAAGATGTTGCCGCCGCCGATGACCAGGCCCACTTCCACGCCCAGCCCCTGGATCGCCTTCACCTGCTCCGCGATCATGTTCACCACCAGGGGATCGATACCGTGGCCCTGCTCGCCCATGAGGGCTTCGCCCGATAGCTTCAACATGATGCGCTTGTACTTCATGGGGACTCCCGGAAAACGCCCCCGGGGCGGTGGTGCGCCGGGGGCGATGAATGTCTAGTTATGCTGCCAGGCTGGAAGCGGCGGGACGGTCAGGAAGACCCGGAATCGGCCTGGGACAGGAGGCGGGCCAGGGAGTGCTGGATATGCTGGTTGACCCCGTGCTGGCTGGCGGTGAAGGCCGCGCGGATGCCGTTGGCCACCGCGTGGGCGTTGCTCCGGCCGTGGCCGATGATGGTGATGCCCTTGACTCCCAGCAGCGGGGCCCCGCCGTATTCGGCGTAGTCCAGCTTCTTCTTGAAGCGCCGGAGGGCGGGCAGGGCCAGGAATCCGCCCAGCTTGGCATACCAGCTCTCCATGAAGGAGGCGGTCAAGCCGCTGATGAGCCCTTCAGCCAAGGCTTCCGAAGACTTGAGGATGGCGTTGCCGACGAACCCGTCGCAGGCGATCACGTCGAACTTGCCGTTCCAGATGTCCCGGCCTTCGGCGTTGCCCAGGAAGTTCAGGTCCACGTCCCGCAGGGCCTGGGCGGCCTCCTTGGTGGTGGCCGAACCCTTGCCGTCCTCTTCCCCGACGCTCAGCACGCCGACCCTCGGCTTTTCGATGCCGAGCACCTCCTCGGCGTAGACCGAGCCCATCACCGCGAACTGGGCGATGTGCTCGGGCTTGCAGCCGACGTTGGCGCCGACGTCCAGCAGCACCGTCGGCCGGCCGGTCATGTTCGGCATGACCGAGGCGAGGCAGGGACGATCGACCCCCGGAAGGGTGCCCATCTCCTTCATCGAGGCCACCATGGCGGCCCCGGTGTGGCCCATGCTCACCAAGCCGTCCGCCTGTCCGTCACGGACCAGCTGGGCGGCGAGGCGGATGGAGGAGTCCTTCTTTTCCTTGAGGATGATGGTGGCCTTGTCCTCCATGGTCACCACGCTGGCCGAATGGACAATGCGGGTACGCTCGAGAAGCTGATTGTCCATGCCCATCTGTTTCAAAATAGGCATCATGCGCTTTTCGTCCCCTACCAGGTAGAGGAAGAGTTCCGAATGGGCGGTCAAAGCTTCCCGGGCACCCTCAAGAATGGCCAGGGGGGCGTGGTCGCCTCCCATCACATCCAATGCGATTCGGTATCCGGATGGGGCGTCCACCCTGCCCTCAGACCGTCTGCTCGACGCGCAAGGCCTGTTTGCCCCGATAGTAGCCGCAGGAAGGGCAGACCCGGTGGGGCATCCTGGAAGCGTTGCAGTTGGGGCAGGTGCTGGCGCTCATCACGTCCAGGGAGTCGTGGGTGCGGCGGCGGTCGCGGCGGGCACGGGAGTGGCGTCGTTTGGGATTCGGCATGGAAAACTCCTCAGGGTATAAGGTCGAGGGGGGTGGAGGGGATCCGGACGCTCAGACTTCGGGACCGGGGTCGGCGCCAGGATCGGCGTCCTTGAGGTTCAGTTTCAGGCCCACCAGGGCCTTGGCCAGAGCGCTCGGTTCCTTGCGCAGTTCCAGGCGGCAGGCGCAGCGGCCCTTGTTCAGGTTCTTGCCGCACTCGGGACAGAGGCCTTCGCAGGCCTCCCGGCAGAGGGGGTGCATGGGGGCCTGGAGCTGGAACTGTTCCCGGACCAGGGCGGACTCGTCCAGCAGGGTTTCCGGGAAGAACACGACGTCCAGATCCTGGGAACCCAGGCTGTGGGCGCCCCGGACCACCAGATCGGGATCCTTGCTGCCCAGGAACTGGCTGGCCACGGTCAGAGGCAGGTCCAGGGGCTCGAGGCAGCGGGAGCAGGAGCCCTCCCAGACCGCGTCGCCCTTGACCTCCATGAAGAAGTCCTGGCCGGATGGCATCACCAGCACCCGCCAGCTGATGGCGCGCAGCCCGGTGCCGTCGCCCATGGGCAGGGCGCCCATGGAGCCGTCAAGCCGCAGCCCGTCGGCCGGAAGCTGGGTGAGATCGATCATGGGGTGCCTTTGGCCGGAGCGGCCGGCGCCTGGGAGGTCGAACTGTCGCCGCCCATCTTGCCCGGCTCGATGGTGAACGGCTTGCGCTCCTCGGAGCCGTTGGGGTCGCCCGCGCACTTCAGTTCGTACTTGCCCTTGCCGGACGACGCCTCGAAGGGCTGGTCCCAGGGATCCTTGGCGGGGACGTTCACGGGGATCATGTTCTCCTTCACCAGGGGCGAGTTCGCGTCGATCATGCTCTCGTAGCTGGTGAGATCGGGATACCGTCCGTGCTTGAGGAAGTACTGGTCCAGGCCGGAACCGACCACCTGGAGGGTGTCCTGGGCCTTGAGGTAGCGCGCCTTGGCCGAAAATTCATTGTACTTCTTGAAGCCGAGGGTGGCGATGACCGCGATGATCATCATCGCCACGAGCAGCTCGAGGAGAGAAAATCCGGATTGGCGGTTCAGACGCATGTGGGTTTTCCGCGGCGGGAGGGGGTTGCAGGGTCGAGGGGGGATGCTTCGAGAGCCTGGACGTTTACATCCAAGCATCCCAGTGTGCCATAAGGAAACGATCTTACAAGAAATCATTGGCGGAATCACCCCTGAGTTGCGCTTCGGGCAGCCCGGCGGACGGGAAGTCATCGGGCCATGGGAACTGGACCGGAAGGGTTTCCGTTCCACCCATTTCTTGAAGCCAGTAACGGTAAGCTCGGAAGCTCATGCCCAGCAGGCGGGCCGCCCGGGTCCGGTTGCCGTCGGCCCGGACCAGGGCCTGGCTCATGAAATAGCCTTTGAGGGCCGCCAGGTAGCTCTCCAGGTCGAAGCCTTCGTCCGGGATCTCCAAGGCCTGGCCCGCCGCCGCCGGCTGCCCACCGATGCCCAGGACGTTGTCGGGGAACAGCTCCTGGCCGATGGGGCCGCCGGCGTTCAGGGCCACGCAGCGCTCCATCAGGTTTTCAAGTTCCCGCACATTGCCATGGAACGGGTAGCGCCGGAGCACGTCCATGGCGTCCTCGGCCAGGGTCATGGGGGGCTTGTTCAGCTTGCGGCAGAACCGGGTGAGGAAATGCTCGGCCAGCACCGGCAGGTCCTCCTGCCGCTCGCGCAGGGGCGGCAGCTCCAGGTGCAGGATGTTCAGGCGGAAGTAGAGATCCTGGCGGAACTGGCCCCGTTCGGCCCGGGCCCGCAGATCCCGGTTGCTGGCGCCGATCACCCGTGCGTCCACCGGCCGCTCCTCGGTGGCGCCCAGGCGCCGGATCCGGCGCTCCTGGAGCACCCGGAGCAGCTTCACCTGGAGCGGCAGGGGGATCTCCCCGATCTCGTCCAGGAAGATCACCCCGCCCTCGGCCTCCTCGAACAGGCCCCGCTTCATCCCGACCGCCCCGGTGAAGGCGCCCTTCTCGTAGCCGAACAGTTCCGATTCCAGCAGGGCCTCGGGCAGCGCCCCGCAGTTCACCGGCACGAACGGCCCCTTGGCCCGGTCGGAATAGCGGTGGATCAGCCGGGCGACGACCTCCTTGCCGGTGCCGCTTTCGCCGGTGATCAGCACGGTGGTGTTAGTCCGGGCGATCTTGCCCACCAGGGCCTGGACCTTGCGGATGGTGTCCCCCACCCCGACCAGGTCGCCGATATCCGCCACCTGCTGGCCGGAAGGCGCCGCCGAGACCGTGAAGATGCCCTTGAGCACCTTGGTCAGCTCCTGGATGTCGTTCTTGGTCTTGGTGAGGAAATCAACGGCCCCCAGGTTCAGCGCCTGCACGGTGGTCTCGGTGGTGGCGAAGGCGGTCATGATCACCACCGGCGTCAGCAGATCGCGCTCCTTCATCCAGGCCAGCAGATCGATGCCGCTGCCGTCCTTGAGCCTCAGGTCGGACACCACCGCGTCGAACGGCTCAGCCTGCAGCACCTGCCTGGCTTCGGCCAGGGTGCCCACGGCCATGGATTCGAAGCCCTGGGGGGCCAGGCCGATCTGCAGTACGTCCCGGAAACTGGCTTCGTCCTCCACCAGTAGCACACGTTTGAACGGCATGGTCGGAATCCTGCGGCAAGGGAATCGCTTTGAGCGACAGTATGTTCCTTATTCGGGAGTTGGCAAACCGTTCCGTTGACGCTGCCGGGGGATTGAGGAACCATCCAAGGCATGCGAATCCTTCTGAGCCGGACCGATGCCCTGGGCGACCTGATCGTCTCCCTGCCCGTCATGGAGCGGATCCGGTCGCGCCTGCCGGACGCCGAGATCCACTGGCTGGTGCAGCCTTACACGGCCCCGGTGCTGGCCGGCCTGCCCGGGGTGGCGGCGGTCCATTCCCGGGCGGGCGATCTTGAACTTACGGAATTATTTGCAAATACCAGGTTCGACGCGGTGCTCAACCTGGGACACCGGGATCCGCAGGTCATCACCGCCGCCCGGCAAGCCGGCGTCCCGGTCCGGGTGGCGCGCAGCCGCGGCCGGCAGATCTGGCAGGCCACCCACGTGCTCTGGCGCGGCCGCTACGGCTCCGGGCGGCACGAGGCCATGAACATCCTCGACTTCCTGTCGCCCTGGGGCTACCAGGGCGGCGCCCCGGCCCTGCCGGAGCTCCCCTTGGCCGAGGAGGAGCTGCTCCGCGGCCGGGAAGAAGCGGGTACCGGCGCGGACACCCGGCCCCTGCTCGGGGTGGTGCTCCGGGGCAGCGGGTCGGGGGCATGCCCGACCCCGGCCTGGTGGGACCGGGCCATGCAGGTGGCGGCGGCGGCCGGATGGCGCACCCTCGTGCTGTCGCCGCCCGGGGACAGCCCCCTGCCGGCGGCCGGACTGCGCGGCCTCATGGGCCGGCTCCGGGCCTGCACCGCGGTGGCCGGCCCCAGCACCGGCCCGGTCCACCTGGCCGCCGCCCTGGGGGTGCCGGTGCTCTGCCTCATGGGGCTGCGGCCCCATCATGGGCCGGACCGCTGGGCCCCCCTGGGCCGGCGGGTCCAGGTCCTGCAGTATCCCGGCCCGGAGGCGGACCTGGCCGGCGGCATGGACCGCCTGGATCCCGCGGCCCTGGAGCCGCACCTGGCCCGGCTGCGGGAATGACCCGCGAGGCCGTTCCCGGCCGCCCAGGGCCCGCCTGCGGCGCGCGGCCTCCCGGGGCGGCCGGAAGGACCCCGGAGCGATTCCGCCCACCCCTGGGCCCCCGCGCATGAAATAATGCCGGTCCGGGCCGGAGTCCCGAACGGAGTCATCCATGTCCATCAAGGTTGAGGTTTCCTGGGGCGAACTGGTGGACAAGATCACCATCCTGCAGATCAAGGCCGAGCGCATCCAGGACGCCGCCAAGGTGGCCAACGTGCGGCGGGAGCTCCAGGCCCTGGACGCCGAGCGGCGCCAGGCCCTCGCCCTCGACCCCGGGGCCGCCGGCCTGGAACGGCAGCTCAAGGAAGTGAACGAGGCCCTGTGGGACATCGAGGACGAGATCCGGGACTGCGAGCGGCGCAAGGATTTCGGCCCCCGCTTCATCGAGCTGGCCCGGGCGGTCTACGTCACCAACGACCGCCGCAGCCTGGTCAAGCGCCAGCTCAACGAACTGCTGGGCTCCTCGCTCATCGAGGAGAAGAGCTACCAGGCCTACTGAGCAGGGCCGCGAACCGCGCCCAGGCCGCTTCCGGGGTGATGTTCATCAGGCATGGGTGGCCCGGGACGTTGCAGGTCTTGCGCCCGCAGGGGGCGCAGGGCAGCCCGGGCTCCGCCATCAGGTCGACCCGGGGACCGAAGGGCCGGAACAGTTCCGGCTCCATGGGTCCGGCCAGCACCAGGGTGGGCGCCCCGCAGGCCGCAGCCAGATGGCCCAGCCCGGAATCGTTGCCGATCGCCCCCACGGCCCCGGCCATCCAGGCCGCCGCCTCCTGCAGGGTATCGCCGCAGCGGTTGAGCCCGAGGCTTCCGGCCACCCGGGCCCCGAGTTCCCGTTCGGCCGGTCCGCCCAGCACCACCGGCAGGAGCCCCTGGTCCGCCGCCAATCCGGCCAGCGCCGCGAACCGTTCCGCCGGCCAGGTCTTGGCGGAATTGCTGGCGCCGGGCATGAGGCACAGATACGGACGCGGCGGCAGGTCGGCCCGGAAGGGACTCCGGTAGGCCCGGAACACCGGCTCCCGGAGCTCCGGCCAGCGCAGCCGCAGCACCCGCCAGTAGCGTTCCAGGCAGGTGCCTTCGCCCTTCCAGAAGGGCGCCGTGTGGGTGTTGAAGGGTCCCGCCAGGCTTTCCGAAACCCCCAGCCGCTCAGGCACCCTGGCCAGGAAGGAGGCCAGGGCGGGCCGCAGGCTCTTGGGAAAGTGCACCGACCGGGCGGCGCGGTGGAGCTTCAGTAATCTCGCCATCTCCAAGGGCCCCGGTTTGCCGGTGTCGGGCAGCAGCGCATCGGCCAGGCCGGTCCCCTCCAGCAGGCCCACGGTCAGCCGGGGGCCCCAGACCACCAGGGGGGTCCCCGCCACCTCCCGCAGAGCGTCCAGGATCGGGAAGTGCATGACCGCGTCCCCGACGAACCTCGGGAACCGGATCCAGGTGGCCTCGGCAGGGATCATGGGGGCTCCAGCAGGGCCGGCTCCCCGGAGCCGGTCCCCCATGATCGCATCCCCGGCTCGATCGGCGGCCATCCCGGGGTATACAATCTAGCCTTGTGAGGTTCCCATGCGCCTTCCCGCCCTTGCCCTGCTCATTCCCATCGTCGCCTTCGCCCAGTCCCCCGCACCGGCGGTGCCGCGCATCAGTTTCGACGCGCTCAACTTCGATTTCGGCAAGATCCCGGCCGATACCAAGGTCTCGCACCGGTTCAAGGTCACCAACACCGGCCAGGCGCCCCTGAACATCACCCGGCTGAACCCTTCCTGTGGCTGCACCTCCACCGTGCTGGGCAAGTGGACCCTGGCCCCGGGGGAGAGCACCGAAGTCGAGGTCAACTTCAACCCGGCCGGATTCCGGGGCCTGTCGCACAAGTCGATCCAGGTGGTCTCCGACGACCCCGCCAGCCCCACCACGACCCTGACCTTCCAGGCGGATGTGGTGCGGGAGATTTCCCCCTCCACCGATTCGGTGTTCTTCCAGGACCTGGTCCGCAGCACCCCCAGGCGGGCCTCGGTGAAGTTCAGCTCCGGCACCGACAAGCCGGTCGTCCTGACCGAAGCCAAGGCCCCGGGCGCGCCCTACCTGACCGCCACCCTGCGCCCGGACGGCAATGACGCCTGGGTCGACATCACCCTCGACGGGCGCAAGGTCCCGGCCGGGCGGCAGGTGGGCGCGGACGCGGTGGTCGTCCGCACCGCCAACCCGAAGGTTCCCACCGTCGTGCTCACCGTCCAGTGGGAGATGCGCGCCAGCGTGACCGCCGAGCCGCTGCGGGTGGCCTGGGCCGAACCCGCCGGCAAGGAGCTGCGCACCAAGGTGCTCCTGAAGCAGGTGGACGGCAGGCCGTTCCGGGTGGTCTCCGCCAAGACCAGCAACCCGCTCCTCACCGTCGAAGGCGCCGGCCTGGCCGCCGCGGCCCGGCAGGAGCTCGAGGTGGTGCTGTCGGCCGACACCAGGCCCGGGCTCTACACCGAAAAGGTCCAGCTGGCGCTGGACGACCCCGACCAGCCCGAGCTGGAACTGCGCGTTTCCGCCTCCCTGCGCTGAAGGGAGCCGCCTTGGACCACGCCGGCAGTACGCGGCACACCCGTGCCGTGCTGGGCACCCTCCTCGCGGCGTCGATCTGGGGAGCCAGCTTCGCCGCCATGAAGTTCGCCCTCCAGGCGCACCTCAGCGTCGGGCTCATGCTCAGCGCGCGCTTCGGGATCGGCGCGGTCTGCCTGGGCGGCCTGATCCTGTGGCGGCGGCTGCCCGTGCACCGGGCGGCGTTGGCGGACGGGCTCCGGCTGGGCCTGGTGGTCACCGCCATCTTCTGGCTGCAGGCGGACGGCCTGCGCTTCACCAGCACCTCCAAGTCCGGCTTCATCACCGGCCTCTACGTCCTGTTCACCCCCGCCATCAGCGTCCTGGCGGGTCACCGGCTCAAGCCGGCCCACGCCGCCGGCGCCCTGTTCGCCGCCGCCGGGCTGTACCTGCTGGTGCACGTCCCCGGCGCGGCGGGCGGGGGCTGGAACCGGGGCGACAGCGAGACCCTGGCCTGCGCCGCCCTCTGCGCGCTGCACATCGTCCTCACCGGCACCTATTCCCGCCGGTCCAGCGGCTGGGTGCTGGCCTTCACCCAGGTGTCGGTGGTGGCCCTGCTGTCCATGGTGATCACCGCCTGGCTGCCGGCGCCCTTCGGCTTCCAGGGGGCCTTCAGGACCCTGGCCCATGCGGATGTCTGGATCACCCTGGGCTACCTGGGACTGCTCGCTTCGGCGCTGGCCTTCTACCTGATGATGACCTTCCAGGCCCACCTGGGCGCCACCGAGGCGGCGATCCTCTACACCCTCGAGCCGGTGTTCACCGCCCTGCTGGCCATGAGCGGGTGGGTGCCGGGCATCCGGGAGCGCCTGACCCCCCTGCAGCTCGCCGGCGGGGCCATCATCGTCACCGCCATGGTGCTGGCCGAGGTGGGCCCGACCCTGCTGAAGCGCAGACCGGCGCCGGCGCCCGCCCCCGATATCGCCGGCGAGCCCATGGCGGAGCCGGAAATCGGCTGACCGGATCCTAGCGGGAGTTTCGGAAACCATGGGTGAAAGCATGGGCTAATTGCTGGAACTGCAATTAGTTCATGCTTGTTCAGGTGTATAGCAAACTGACGCTGAAGGCGGAACGAGCTTGGTAAAGAGGTCGAGCGTTTCCGTGTCGGTTTCCTCAAGCTGCCAAGTGCAGCGAGGGCGACCTTTGGTGGGCTGGAGCACCATGGCCAGACGGATGCCCGCCAAGCGGTCCAGGAGTCCAGAGAGGCTTCCTTTCCAGCCGTTGTGGCGAGCCTGATGCTCGACGGTTCGAGCCAGGAGGAGGGCTGCCAGGCAGATGAAGGCGTGGACGCGGATTTTCTGGTCGGTCCAATGGAACTGGGGCCGGACAGCCAGGTGCTCGTCGTCCTTGAGTTGCCGGAACGAGGCTTCCGCCTGGGACTGGCCGCGGTAGGCGGAAAGGATTTCCTCGTCCGTCCAGTCATGGCGGTCGGTGATCAGCACCCGCTTGCCGAAATTGATTTCGATTTCGGCCCTGGCCTTTTCGTCGATGGTCCAGGAGAGGCGGTCGGAGC
>Ga0316217_10003262_pt1 | contig 18681 bp, 12 predicted proteins | sample 1anoAmetaG_FD_203633 | JGI IMG/M metagenome (GOLD analysis project Ga0316217, IMG submission 203633) | Freshwater microbial communities from Trout Bog Lake, Wisconsin, USA - 1anoA | ecosystem: Environmental > Aquatic > Freshwater > Lake > Hypolimnion/Profundal zone | place: USA: Wisconsin...
CGGAATACTTTGCCGATACCGGCGGCACCAACGGCACGTTTGTCACAGCCCTCTACAGCAGTTTCCTGGGCCGGGTCCCGGATACCGGCGGGTATGCCGACTGGACGGCCATTCTAGACACCGGTGCCGACACGCGGCAGAACGTCGCCTCGCGCATCAGCAATTCCGATGAGAACCGTACGGACATCATCACCGGTTTCTATCAGACTTACCTGCTGCGGGCCCCAGACGCCGCCGGCCTGGCCGCTTGGAAGAACCTCCTGGCCAACGGCGTAAGCCAACCGGCGATCATTACCGCCTTCGTCACCTCGCCGGAGTACCTGCAGGACAACCTGCCGCTCTGAGCAGCCGGGTTTTAACAGACACCCCGCCCCGCGGCGCACCAGCGCCACGGGGCTTTTTTCTGCGCGCAAGAGGGGCTGATTTTGGATTGTTGATCGGGGCGGGGAAATTGATGATTGCAAATTGTCGCTAGTCGATCAACAGAAGCCGGGCGGCTTTCGCCTGTTGAAGGCCGCCTTTGGGTGGTTCCGGAACCTGGAGGGTTGGCGGAAGCCGGAAGTGTCGCCGCCACGACGTTCCGAATCGAAAAGCAAAATTTGCAAATCAGAATTGAAAAATGGCAACGTACCATAAAAGTGTCATTAAAACTGCCCCATCGGCTATGGCCGCCTTGGGAAAATGCCGATAACCAAGTGGTCTATTGTTGTCATTGGCCTTAACTGTAGAATACACTCAGCGTCTACGACCGATAATGTGTTGCCCAAAGGAGTCTAAATGCCCACGATTCGTCGCTTTGTAGTGGTTCCGGCGGTTCCGGAAAAGCTCAAGTCTCTCACGGAACTGGCCTATAACCTTTGGTGCTTGTGGAATTACGAAGCCACCGGGTTATTCATGCGCCTCGATCCGGATCTCTGGGAAGCCACCAATCACAATCCGGTGCGGCTGCTGTCGCACATTTCCCAGGAAAAGCTGCAAGTGGCCGCCACCGACGAAGGATTCCTGGCCCACCTCGCCCGCATTATGGCGGATTTCAAGCATTACATGACCACCACCACCTGGCACAAGCAGCACCATCCGGGGTCCACTGCCCAAATCGCCTATTTCTCCGCCGAGTATGGCCTGCATGAATCGCTGCCGATCTATTCCGGCGGCCTGGGCGTCCTTTCGGGCGATCACATGAAGTCCGCCTCGGACTTGGGCCTGCCGCTGGTCGGTGTGGGCTTGCTTTACCGGTTTGGGTATTTCCGCCAGGCGCTCAACAACGATGGCTGGCAGCAGGAAAACTATCCGGAAAACGACTTTTTCACCATGCCCCTGACGCAGGTGATGGATGAAAACGGCAAACCATTGCAAATTGGCGTCGAATATCCCAACGGCCTGGTGCGGGCCTACATCTGGAAGGTGGCCATCGGGCGCATCAGCCTCTACCTGATGGATGCCAACGTGCCGGAGAACCGCCCGGAAGATCGTGAAATCACCGCGCGGCTCTACGGCGGCGACCAGGAAATGCGCGTCCGCCAGGAAGTGCTGCTGGGCATCGGCGGCGTTCGGGCACTGACTGCCATGGGCATTAAGCCGACGGTCTGCCACATGAACGAAGGGCATTCGGCGTTCCTCTCGCTCGAGCGCATCCGCGTGATCATGGAGCAGGAAAAGCTCACGTTCAAGGAGGCCCGGGAAATCGTGGCGTCCTCAAACGTGTTTACCACCCATACGCCGGTGCCGGCGGGCAACGATGCGTTCCATCCGGACATGATTGAACGCTACCTGGGCCAGTATTACCCCAAGCTGGGGCTGAGCAAGGAACAATTCCACGATCTGGGACGCATTACCCCGGGCAACGCCGCCGAGCACTTTGGCATGACCGTGCTGGCCCTGCGCATGGCGTGGCACTGCAACGGCGTCTCGGCGCTCCACGGCGATGTTTCGCGGCGCATGTGGCAGTATATCTGGCCGGAAGTGCCGGTGGAGGAAGTGCCGATCCACTCGATCACCAACGGTGTACACACCCAGACGTGGCTGAGCGATGAGTTTGCCAATCTCTACCAGCGCTACCTCGGCATGAACTGGGCCGACCGCCCGGTGGACTACGGCATGTGGAAACGCATCGACAAGATTCCCGATGTGGAACTGTGGCGCTCGCACGAACGGCGGCGCGAACACATGATCCAGTTTGTGCGGCGGCGCCTGGCGGCCCAACTGGCGCGGCGCGGGGCCACCGCCCTGGAAACCAACCGCGTCGAAGAGGTGCTCGATTCCGACGCCCTGACCATCGGCTTTGCCCGGCGCTTCGCGACGTACAAGCGGGCCACGCTGCTGATGCGCAACCAGGACCGGCTCATCAAGCTGCTGACCAATCGCGACCGGCCGATTCAGTTTGTCTTCGCCGGCAAATCCCACCCGCGCGATGACGGCGGCAAACGCTATATCCAGGACATCATCAAGTTCTGCCGGCGCGAGGATGTGCGCCCGCGCATGGTGTTCATTGAAGATTATGACATGAATGTCGCCCGCTACCTGGTGCAGGGCGTCGACGTGTGGCTCAACACGCCGCGCCGGCCGATGGAAGCTTCCGGCACCTCGGGCATGAAAGGCCCGATCAACGGGGCGATCAACCTCTCGATCCTCGACGGCTGGTGGGTCGAAGGCTACAACGGCCAGAATGGCTGGGCCATCGGTTCGGAAGATGAATTCAACAACGACGAGTACCAGGACGAGTTCGATTCGACCTCGCTCTTTGACCTGCTGGAAAAGGAAGTCGCGCCGCTGTTCTACGATCGCGGCCCGGATAACATTCCGCGCAAGTGGATCGGCCGGATGAAGAATTCGATCGCCAGCGTCTGTTCGATGTTCAACACCAGCCGCATGGTCCAGCAGTATTTCGAGATGTTCTACAACCCCGCCAATACGCTCTACGAGTACATGGCGCCCAACCAGGGGGCCGGGGCCGCGCAGGTGGCCGAATGGAAAGCCCGGTTGCAGGGCGCCTGGAGCCGCGTGCATGTGCGCGATATCGAAGCGCCCACCAACGAGCCGATGATGGCCGGCAGCACCATGGAGATTGCCGCGACGGTCGACCTCGATGGCATGTCGCCGGATGATGTGACGGTGGAACTGTATCATGGGCCGCTGGATGCCAATGGCTCAATTCAGAACGCCCAGCGCACCGTCATGAAACGCGGGGTTACGGAAAATGGCGCCCCGCCGCGCTATGTCGGCACCATTACGGCACAGAACTGCGGCCAGCAGGGCTTTTCGGTACGCGTGCTCCCGCGGAATCCCAATGTGGATGTGCGGACGGTGCCGGGCCTGATCCGCTGGGGATAAGGCCCGACCCGAAGGCCAAAGCCAGTAGGCCCAAGGCCCAAGAGAAACACGAAGGCCCGCGACGGAATAGTCGCGGGCCTTTTACTCTGCGGCCGTATCGGGTCACTCCCGCGCCAGCGTTGCGCATCAATTAGCTAAAGCCCCTATGCCTCCCCACACGTTCCCTAAAAAAACAGACCAAATACCCGCCCCGCACCGCCGCCGCCCAGATAGAATAGGGCGATGGCTGGCAACACCTTCGGGGATGGTGCTGGTTCACTGGCAGATGAATGTGTGGGCTGTTGGATCATGACTTTACGATCATCCCACTTTTGCCGTCGTCGTTAAGGTTTGGAGATACCAGCCATGCAATGCAATATCGATGCTCGTGGACGGCGGCTCCGGCTGATCAGCGGAATACTCTGCGGCACGATCGGAGGAGCCTTGATCATCCTGGCCCTGGTGCGGGATCCTTGGTCTTGGCGGCTTCTGCTGGGGGGAGTTGGTCTGCTGGCGCTGGGGCTCTTCCAGGTGTTTGAAGCACGCAAAGGCTGGTGTATTGTGCGCGCTCTGGGCTTTAAGACGCCGGTTTAAGCCGCCCGCAGGGGATCGACTCTGCGGAAATTTTTCACGTGCGTTGGCACTTACCAACTTCAGGTGGGTTCGATTACGCAACTCGTCAGTCCCGACGCCGCCTGAAGGCGGAACTCCAAACGTTCGTCTTTCCGTCCCCCGAGGCGCAAAGAAAACGTCCAACGAAAGCGTATCTTTGGACGTTGGACGTTCTGCACTCTTTCCGCCGGCCTTATTTCTTAGGCGTGGCACCCGGGAATATCTCACTATCGCCCGGGGCTGGTCCCGTCGGCACCTTGCTCGTTCCTGTTTTGGCTGCCTTGCCTCCTTTGCCGGTGGGGTGCGGGGCGCTCAGCGCCGCCGGCACACTTGCCGGCGTCAGGTTCGGATGCTCCTGGTAGAAGCCGGGTTTCAAGAAGATGTAATAGAGTTTTCCCTTGCTGTATTCGCGTCCGGCTTGTTCGCCGGCTTGGTCGCCCACGCCCATGTAGATGTCCGCCCGGCCCGCGGCGCGGATGGCTCCGCCCGTATCCTGGTCGAACAGAAAGCCCGTGTAGGGTTTCACGTCGCCGGCGGTGTCGGGTTTGTCGCAGGCCACAAACGTGAGGGCCGACCGCGGGAAGATGGTCTTGTCGGTGGCCAGGCTGCGGCCGGGCGTAACCGCCACGCCCAGCGATCCGGCAGGCCATTCCTTGGCGGAGTATTCCTTCAGGAAGGCAAACGAATCGTTGCGCAGCACGTATTCATCCAATTCCTGCGGATGCTCCTTGAAGTAGGCCATCACCGCCGGCAGCGAGAGTTTCTTCTTTTCGATCTTGCCGTCCTTGACCAGTTCGGCGCCGATGCCGCGATAATCCCGGCCGTTCTTGCCGGCATAGCCCACCAGCATGGCGGTGTTATCCGGCAGAATCACCTTGGCCGAGCCCTGCACCTGCACGATGTACGGCTCAAACTTGTCCTTGAACCACAGCAGTTCCTTGCCGGCCAGCATGTTGTGCTCGACGATTTCCCGCCGCGTCGGATACGGCTTGAGGCTGCCATCCGGCTGTTTTTGCCCGCCAATTTCACCGGAGGGGTCGCTGATCAGATCCTCAGGCCGGTTGTAAATGGGATACTGATATTCGCCGCCGCGGCTGCGGCTGGCGTGGAAAATCGGCGTATAGTAGCCGGTGAACCACACATCGCCCTTGCGGTTGTAACCCTTGGAAATGTACACCGCGTAACGCGTCAGCAGGGCCTGCTGGAATTCATCGGCCGAGCGGGCCTCGTGCAGAAGCTTCTTGACATCCAGCAGCGTGGCCAGCACCTGGTCGTGGGTGATCGGGCCCACGCCGGTTTCCTTGCCGGTGTACGGCCCCGTGCGCGTGTAGACCTGCTGGCTGGTATGCGTGGCGAGCCACTGGAGGGACTTGTCGAGTGCCGGTTCCAGGTTGGCGCGATCCATGAACGCGGCACGCATGTCCGGGTAGTCCTTGGGATCCAGCGGGTCCAGGCCCCATTCGCCGGGATTCAGCGGCTTTTCGACATCTTCGTTGTCAAACGGATCGATGATCTTGGCGGTGTGCTTTTTGCAACCGCCCAGGGTCATCAGGCACAGGGCTAGAACGACAAACAATGGCAAGTGAAGTTTGGGCATAGGTCCATCCTTGGCTAATACCGGGATACGCTTCGGGCATGCGGCTCCAACGCATCTATATCGTCCGGACGGGTCTATTATGACCACAATAGGCGCGGTTTCAAGTCTTATGCTATTGGATTGCGGCTGGCCGCGCCGGGTTCTTTGCATTGCCATGTATTGTTCATCTGGCGTGGTGCCACCCAAGAAAATATTGTGCCGGCGCCGCATTGACCCCCGCGCCGGTTTTCGGTCAAATAGAGGGTTTCGATCTTTCGGTTCCCGGGCCCCAAGGTGTGAATGATTTACAAAACCCTGCATTGGTATATTTTCAAGGAACTCTTGCGGATCTTTCTGCTGGCCGCATCCGCCCTGACCACCCTGCTGGCTTTTGGCGGCACCTTCAAGCCGCTGACCAAGGCGGGCCTGGATGCGGTGCAGCTAATGCAGATCATGCTGCAACTGATGCCGGCCATGCTCGCCTACTCCATCCCGCTCGCGGCGCTGTTTGCCGCGGTGCAGGTCTATTGGCGCATGTCCACGGATAACGAGATTGTGGCCTGCCGCGCCGGCGGAATAAGCTTCGGCACCATCGTCATGCCGGCCCTGGTGCTGGCGGTGAGCATCTCGCTGACTGATTTTGGCTTCGTCAATTACATCGTGCCGGTGTTTCTGCAGAAAGCCGAACGCCTGGGCCGGCAGGATATGGGTTCGCTGCTGACGTTTAACGTGTCCCACCAGGAATGGTTCAAGTTCGGCCGGTTGATTGTCTATGCCGACAGCGCCCAGCTCACCCACGCCCCCGGTAACGGGCCGGCCCATTCCATCGTGGTGCTCAACGGCCTGGCCGCCACGCAGTTCAGCCATGAAGGCAAGCCCTCGGCCATTGTCACGGCGCGCCAGGCGTTCGTGCACTTTGTGGACGTCCCGGAAAAAGATGAAATGCAGGCCTGGGTGCAGTTGATTGACGGCGCCGCCTTTCATCCGGTCACGCTGCAGAAAATCGGCGGCACCATCGACCACCTGCCGCCGGAAGGGGCCTATCCGATTCCCTCGGCCATGCACGCCCGCCCGAAGTTCTCCAAATTACACGATCTCAACGAATTGGCCGCCCACCCCGACCAGAATGCCGAAGTCGGCACCCTGCTGGCCAAGATGAACCAGATGTACCGTTGCCAGCAGATCGCCCGTAACTATCTGGTGTCGATCACGAAGCCGGGCCAGGTCGTCAAATTTACGACCCCCACCGGCGAACGCGTGGACGTGCATGTGCCCAAGGCGGCCCTTTCCCCGGAACGGGAGCTGGGTTTCCTGGCTACCCCGGGCCAGCCCGTGGTCGTCGAGCAATACCGGCACGATAAGCTCTATGCCACCTACCGGTGCGATGCCGCCATCTTGCGGCTCAACGAAGAAGAATACCCCGTGGCCCACGTCGCGGCCGCCCTGGAACTCCATGGCACCCCCGTGCTGCGGACCGACATGATCCTGAACATCCCCGAAACCGCCACTGCTGCGGTGATCATGCTGCGGCCGCTGGAACTCGATCCGGCCCTGGTCATCGCGCCGGTCAACCTGGATGTGCCCGGCATCCAGCAACTCTCGGCGGGGGGGGATTTGAGCCCGAACTTCGCCAGCCTCGTCGCCTCGCTTCAGATCGAGGTCAATGCCCTGCTGCGCGAGATTGCCTCCGAGAAGCACTGCCGCGGATCGTTTGCCCTCTCCTGCCTGACGCTGGTGATGCTCGGCACAGCGCTGGGCATTTTGCTGCGGGGGCGCAATCCGCTGGCGGTGTTTGTGGTGGGCTTTGTGCCGGCGATTGTGCTGGTGTTGCTGATCACCGCCGGCCGGCACATGGTTGAGTGGAGCGACCGCAACGCCACCGAGGGCTACCTGGTTATCTGGGCGGGCAACGTGATCCTGGTCATACTGGTGGCGGCGGTTTATAGCCGGTTGCTGCGGCATTGAGGACATACATGCGCTTGCTGGATCGATATATTGTCCGAAGTTTCCTGGTCAACTACCTGCTGGCGGCCACCGTGCTCCTTGGCCTCTATGTGCTGCTGGATCTGATTATTAACTTCGACCGCTTCACCAAGGTCTCCGCGGAACTGCACTTAAGCGGCGGAGCCCTGTTCTGGGTGATTCTGCGGGACATCACCGATTATTACACCTATCAATTGCTGGTGGTCTTCCAGCAGATCTGCGTGGCCATTCCGCTGCTGGCGGCGGGTTTTACCATGGTGCGCATGACGCGCAGCAACGAGCTCTGCGCGATGCTGGCCAGCGGCGTATCGCTTTACCGCGTGGCCACCCCGATCGTGCTCGGATCGGTCTTCTTCAGCATGCTGGTGATCGTGGACCAGGAGGTGCTCATGCCGCACTTCGTCGACAAACTCATGCGCCGGCATGAAGATGTCGGCGCGACCTGGACCCATCCGGCGCAGGAGCCGGTTTACTTCCTGCGGGACAGCGATAATTCGCTGCTCAATGCCGCCGGATACGATCCGAAGACCCAGACCCTGCGCGATGTGCGGATTCTGCAGCGCGACGCCGAGGGGCGGCAGATCGGGCGCATCCTGGCCCCGCTGGCGGTGTGGAAGCCCGATTATCAGAACGGCCCGGGCGTGCCGCGCGGCGCCTGGAAAATGGAAAAGGCCCAGCAGATCAACGATCGGGCGGATATCGATCCGAACACCAAGGCCCTGGAACGCGTGACCGATATGGCCTACAACACCGGCTTAACGCCCCAACAACTGGACCTGGTCTTCCAGCGCAAGGCGGTGGATTATCTCTCGAGCGCCCAGGTCCACGAACTGATCGTCAATTCCCCGGCGGTCACGCGGCCGGAACTCGAGAAGGTCATGCATACGCGCTTTACCCAGCCGCTGATGAACATCATCATGCTGCTCATCGGCATTCCGTTTCTGCTTACGCGCATCCCGGGACGCCTGATCGTCAACATGATCTATTGCACCGTCGTGACGGGTATGTGCTTTGTCTGCACGTTCGTGATCTTCTCCATGGCCGGGTCGGTCATCTCCGTCCTGCTGGGGGCCTGGCTGCCGGTCCTGATCTTCGCCCCCCTCTCGCTGGTGATGCTCGATACGATTAAGACGTGAGTGGGTTAGTGGTTCGTGGTTAGTGGGCGGGTGCAGTATGGCGGGTATTGGCTTGATACTTTTGATGGGGCTTTGTTTGCTCTTCCCGGCGGGGATCGCGCTGGGGGCGCTGGGGATGTACCTTTACATGCGCCGGCGGCATCCGGGTTCCAACACGGCATTCCCGGTGGAAGTAAAGGATAAAACTCCACCGGGCACACCATAAGCCCCAAAATCATCCGGAAACTTCGTGAACCGTTCTCTTGTTTTCTTCGTGTCTTTGCGTCTTGGTGTCTTTGAGTTAAATCTTATGGACTTGGGCGCGCGTGCACCGGCGGTACCTGCATCCATGTGCTCAACTATCCGGCAATCTGTTTTTCAGAATGTAATCCACGATAGGCGTCGGGTCGGAAAGCGAGTGGGGGTGGTGGCCGACTCCTTTCTTCACAATCAACTCGACATGGCCGCCGAGTATCTCGTAGCGATCCTTGAGCACCATGGTGTTTTCGTCCATCGGGACCGCATCATCCTTATCGCCGACCACATGGATGATCGGGATATGCGCCTTGGCGATCGGTGCGAGCACATCGATCGGGTTGCCCTTCCACGCCAGGGCCTCGGGCTCCGTGAGGTTGAAGACCTTCTGGAAGAGTTTCCAGTCGCCCGCGCTGCCCTTGCCTTTGCCCTTGCCGCCGGGCCAACTGGTGATGTCGCACACCGGCGCATCGCCATAAATCAGCCCGACCTTGTCCGGGTGCGCGGCCGCCCAGGCGTAAACGTATAGCCCGCCGCGGCTCATGCCCAGCAGCACGGGTTTCTTGGATAAGCCGTGTTCGCCGGTGAGCGTATCGTAAAACGTGGCCCAGCGGGCCATGGTGTCCGGGCTGCCAAACGTGTTGCTGCAATTCAAATATGCCACGTGCCAGCCCTTGGCCAGCAGGGCTTGATCGACGGTGGGAAAGGCGCCGAAGAACTCGCCCCGCCATAACCAGGGCTTGCCTGGTGCCGCCTCTTTGGGCTCCACGACCACCGCCGAGCGCTCCGCACAGGTGAACGTATACTGCGTGTAGCCGCTCCATTGGCCCTGTTTACCGGGGAAGGCCGCCGCCGGTGCGGAGGTCTGGGCCATCGTGGCGCAGGTGGCTCCGGCCAGCAATGCCACAGCAAACAACACGGGCGCCTGCGTCCACTGCATGATCTACTCCTGATAGTGGCGTCAAGCCCCGGGCTTCCGCCCGGAGCTACCTCACGGCGCCGTCGCCGGTGCCGTGGCTGGGGCGGTCGTCGGGGCTTCGTACGTGGTCTTGGTCAAATGCTCGATCAGGGTAGCCGTCGGTTCAAAGGTCCACGTGGTCGCATCCGCCGGCGTCAGCGTGGCCGACCAAGTCGCCACCGCCGGGGCGGTGGTGGGCGCCGCCGCAGTTTCTTTGCCGCGGTAGAGCAGCACGGTGCGCGTCACTTGGTGCTGCACCTGCGGGCCGGCGGCCTGCACGGCCGGCAGCGTCGCGGGTTGCGTGGCGGCGGCCTGGGTGCTGACTATATCAACTTGCAGATCGGGCGTGGCGCCGGCGTGCGGAGCCATCGTGGTCCAGCGCTGGGCACTCAGCGGGTCCAGGTCGGACAGCAGGGTGGTGACCTTGGCGCTGTCGGCCGTCTTGCCGTTGACCGTCCAGGTGGTGCCCGTGTGGACGAAGCTCAGCGGGGCGGCGACGGCCGGTCCGCTGATGGCAATGCTGCGGAGCGCATCGGCGGGGAACTTGGCTACCGCCTTGTCACGCAGGGTCAGGAGTTCGGGCGAAAGCTTGGCCAGGTCGGCCGTCTGCACCAGGAACACCGTCGGCTCGCCCTGGCGCTGCACGGGGGTCAGCGGCTCGGCCTTTTCCGCATGGCCGATCAGGATGGTTTCGCGCTGCGTCTGGCCCGGCAGGGTCAGGGTGATGGTCCGCTCGGCCGGGGCCAGGCCAATGGCCTTAAGATCGCCCGGGGCATCCACAAACTTGTTGGCCCGCAGGTTCTTGAGCGCCGTCAGGACGGCGCTGACGGTGGTCATGTCTGCGGTAATCGCCGGATTTTGCAGCGTCCAGGTGCCATCCTTCCTGGTCAGGTTCAGCGCGACCGGGGCGCTGATCTCCAGCGCGGTGGCATCATCCACGGCGGCGGGCGTTACCGCCGCATCGCGTGCGGCAAACAGCGTTTTGTCAAACTTCTTGTAAATGTCGGCATTCAGGACGTACACCTCGGTGTGGCCGGATACCGTGGCGTAGACATTCTTCTTGGTCAGGTCGGCATAGTTGCCGAATTGAATGGTCGTGGGCGAAACCTTGGGCTGCGTAGCCGGCTGGCTGGTGGCGGGGGCGGGGGAGGGGGTCGCATCCTTATCCTTGGCCTGCACGGTTACGGTAAGCACCGGCGGGGTCAGGCCGGCGCTATCCGGGGTGATATCGGTGAACGATTCCACGCGCAGGCTGTTAAGGGCGGTGGCCATATCGTCAAAGACGGTGGTGTTGGCCCGCGTGGTAATGGGCTTGGTGATGGTCCACTTGCCGTCGCGCTTGTCCGCCTGGAGCGTCTGCTTGGGCGTCTCGAGCGTCAGCGCGGTGATGCGGTCGGAGGCAATTTCCAAAAGGTCCTTGGAACGGAACTCGGCGGGGTCCTTGTCGAGCTTGTCAAACCAACTGCCATCGACCTCGTAGACATCCGGGTCTTTGTCGATGCGCACGTAGCGTGTGCCCACCGGTGTGCGCTTGCCGACCGCCAGGGTGTGCTCAACCTTGTCGCTGTCGGTAAACTTGACCACGGCGCTGGCCGGTTCCACCCCGGTGCCCTCCAGGGACTTGAGGCCCGACGGCTCGGCGGCGAATTTATCGCGGTAGCTGAGCGTCTTAAGGGCATCGGCGACGCTGTCGATCTGCCAGGTTTCCACCGGGGCCTTAAGCGGTTCGGTCAAGGCCCACTTGTCGGCGGTCTTCTGGAACGCCGCCACGGTTTTGTTGTCCCGCGCCAGGGTCACGGCCTCCACCGCTTTGGGGGCGGTGGCCAGCAACTTGTGCTCGGGTTCCTTGGGCTTGGTATCCACGCCCTCGCGCTGGGCGAAGTACACCAGGCCGATAAGCAGGACCAGGACAATCGTCAGGATTGAGGTAAGGCGGAAATTCATGCGAAACTCTCTTTGGCTTTAGCCCTCTCGGGCAGGGGAACTCGAAAACACGGGGTTGGCAAAAACCCCGCCGCTAACAATCGCGAACAACGGTTTACGCACGACGGCGGACGAAGAAGATCATGGTGCCCACGATGATCGCCAGGAAGGGCGGCAGCAGCCACCCGCCGACGCGCACCGCCATGGCCTCGGTGCCGGACATGCTGGCAATACGCTCGGGCATGTTGGCATTGGGGCTCACGGCAATCATGTTGGTCTGGCCGGCCAGCCACGACACGCAGTTGATCATCAGTTCGGCATTGCCCGGCAACTGGTAGAACACCCGTCCGCTCTGCACGTCCATCGCCTGGGCTTCGAGCAACTGGTTGACCAGGAACAGCTTGTTGCCCAGCACCACGCATTTCTGGCCGTTGGAGCGGGTGGCTGCGACGCCCATGGGCACCGGGGCCTTCAGGTCCGTCTTGGGATCGAATTGCGGGTTGGGCGTCATGGTGTTGCTGGTGGCAAACACATCGGCGCTGGCCGGGGTCTGCACGATCACGGCCGCGTCGGCGCCGGTGGGGGCGGGTTTGACCACATCCACCACGGTCGGGCAGCCCATGATGCCCATCTGGCTGGGGCTGCCCACAAACAGCGTCGAGAGCGACTGGATCGGCTGCGTGATCGGATGATTCGGGAACGTGTCAAACATGATCTCGGGCTCGGCCCGGGTGGTCTCTTCGTTGATGCGCCGCTGGTGGAGCACGTAGTAATTGGCCTTGACGTCAATGCCAAAAGGCTTGATCAACTCGGCATACGGGAAGCCACCGCCGCCGCCGCCCATCATCGCCATGGGCGAGGCGCCTTCCGCCAGGAACATGACATTGCCACCGGCATCCATGTGCTTGCGGATCGCCTCGATAACCGGGCGCGGATCGGGCGGGGGCATGCCCATCTGCATCTGCTGCATGTTCGGCGGATCGGGCGGCAGCACCACCCAGACGATCGGCACGCCGGCCGAATCTTTGCCGCTGGCCGGCGGGGTTTCCGGCGGCGGGGGCTGGTCGGGCCGCGGCATGCCGGGCGGGGCCCATTCGGAAACATCGAAGTTGGCTTTGCTCAGGCGGTCATTTATGTCCGAAAACGGACCGGAAAGCAGTTGCGCCGGGGCGCTGGAGATAAAGACAATCTTGGGCTTGTTGGGCCGCACCATCGCCATCAGCGCGGTGCTGATGGCCTGCTCGCCCTGGAAGACCATCTTGGGGTTGCTCGGGTCGGCGGCGTTGCGCGTATCGGGCTGGAACACGTCGGAAGAGGAAATGACTTTCACATTGTCCGGGCCGATCACGATCAGGGTGTTCGGGCCGATGGATTCGAGCACATCGTCGATCTTCAGGGCCGGCAGTTTGTCGATGCGGTCCTTGTACGCCTGCACCTGCTTGAGCATGGCGGCATACTCCGGCGCCGCCTTCTTCAGGTATTCCTGGATGCCCTTGCCGAAGGCATCCGGGCTGGCATTGGCGGCCGCCACCTGCTTAAGCTGTTCGACGATGATGGTCAGCACGTCGGCGATCTGCGTCTTGGCCCGGGACCACTGGGGCATGGTCGAATCGACATTGCGGCGGATGCCCTGGTTGGCCTTCTTGATCAGGGCCGGGAATTCCTTGCGGAAGGCGTTGGCAATGCCCTGCACTTCGCGGGCATCTTCGTCGGCCACCCCTTTGGTATGGGCCAGGTTGTCAAACCCTGTGGCCTGGGCCTGGAAGAACTTGGTCAGGTCGTTTGCCAGCGGCTCAAAGTCCTTGACCACCTGCTGGTACGGCTTGGTTTCGCCGGTGTAGCGCTCGCGGATCTTGTTTTCCAACTCCTCGCGCGTCTTGGGTTCGGTCAGCTTGATGTTGGTGCTCTGCCGCGTGTACTGGTCCAGCAGATCCAGCACCTGCTGATCCTGCGTCAACTCCGTGGTGGACGTGGCTGTTTCCGGCCGGAAGTTATCAATGATGTCCACCGCCTGCTTCTTGGTGTCAAACTCCTGGAGCAGGTTCTTGGTCTGCTGCGAGAGCGTATAGAGCCCGCCGGTGCTCCAATCAAACCGCCGGTTAAGCCGCGGCCGCGTCGTCAGGTACGCCAGCAGTCCGATGATCACGATGGCGATCACCAGCAGCAGCACGAGGTTGGACCCATATTTAAGCCGCCGACCGCCGGTGGCATTGGCATCTGGAACTTGGTTGGCCATGGAAGACCCTCAAAGAGAAACACGGACACGGGGAAAATAGACCACTAATAACTGACCGGCGGTTAGCGCCACTTGCGGCTCTCGACCACCAGGTAGGTGCTGAACAGGAACAGGAACGCGCCGCCCAGGAAGTAGAACACATGGGCCACTTCGACGATGCCCTTGGAGAAGCCCATCATGTGATCGCGGAACGACAGGTACCGCAGCATACTGACGACTTGCACCTGCCACGGGGCCGACGTGCTGCCGGCCAGGCGTTCGGCGGCTGCATCGCTGAAGAACCCGACCGCCGCCAGGGCGATAATCCCGCACATCGCGGCGATGATCTGGTGGCGCGTCAGGGCCGAGAAGAACAACCCCACCGAGACAAACAGGGTGCCCATGAGCAGCAGCCCCAGGTAGCCGGCCTGCACGCAGCCATAGTTGGGATGGCCGAAGATCGCCAGCAGCAACAGGTAGATGAGCGTCGAGGCGACCAGCGCCAGGTAAAAGCCCATGGCGCCCAGGAACTTGCCCATGACAATGTCAAAATCGGTGACCGGGCTGGTCCGCAGCATTTCGATGCGCCCGGAGTTGTACTCTTCCGAAAACGTGCCCATGGTCATAATGGGTATGACAAAGATCAGGGCGATGTAGGAGAACTCGAAGAGCATGCGCATATCCGACGGCATGCCGGGGATGAAGACGAAATTGGCGAACAGGATGCCCATGATCAACAGATACAAGGCGATGACGATATAGCCGATCAGCGAGTAAAACAGGCTGCCGACTTCGCGTTGGGCTAAGGCTGTGATTTTTCCCATACATAACTCCGACTGCTGGTTTTGATTTTATTTACGTTCAAGTTTAAGTTTTGGTTCCGGCCGGCGAGCTTTCGCCCCCGGGGTCCGCGGCCTGGCCTATGCGGCGGCCGTTTCGGTATCGGTGATCTGCACGAAGAATTCTTCGAGCGAGACCCCCTCGGTCCGCAGTTCCCGCAGAGCCCAGCCGCGCTGGGCAATGGTGCCGGCGATCTGCTCGCGCAGTTCGCTGCTGGTCTTGCCGCGCAATACCAGCTTGCTGATGGACCCTTCTGCCTGGCCGTCGACCGTATCGATGCCGGGAATGGCTTTAAGGGCACTGCGCACCTGATCGGCAGGGCCTTTGACTTCCACGCGGATGCCGCTGCCGGAGCGGTTCTTGAGCTCCTCGGGCGTGCCCTGGGCGACGATGCGCCCGCGGGCGATGATGATCACGCGCTGGCAGACCATTTCCACCTCGGGCAAAATGTGGGTGGAAAGCAGGACCGTATGGTCGCCGGCCAGCCCGGCAATCAGTTTGCGGGCCTCGCGGATCTGCGCCGGGTCCAGGCCGACCGTCGGCTCATCGAGCACCAGCACGCGGGGGTTGTGCAGCAGGGCATCGGCAATGCCGACGCGCTGGCGGTAGCCCTTGGACAGCGTGCCAATACAGGAGCGTTCCCGCCCGGTCAGCCAGCAGCGGGCCACCACCTCGCTGATGCGTTTGGTGCGTGCGGCCCGGTCCATGCCGCGGAGCTTGCCGCGGAAGTGTAAAAACTCTTCCACGCGCATTTCCGGGTACAGCGGCGTGCTTTCGGGCAGGTAGCCAATGTTCTCGCGAACTTTTAGCGATTCGTGAAAAACGTCGAACCCCGCCACCCGGGCGCTGCCGGCATTCGGCGGCATGTAGCAGGTCAGGATGCGGATGGTGGTGGTCTTCCCGGCGCCGTTGGGGCCCAGGAATCCAACAATCGTGCCGCGCGGCACCTCGAAACTGATGTTGTTGACTGCGACCAGGTTTCCATAGGTCTTGGACAGTCGATCGACCGAGATATCAATTGCCTCAGGCATAGCCTCTCCGCGAGTTTAGAAAAATCAAGACCATGATACGTACAAGCGGACGAAAAGTTTGTCAAGTGCCATTCGTCCATTATCAAAACATTTCCGAGCCGCGACCGTCAGGGAACGACCGCGCTGCGTTCGAACATCCATAGGTCTCTCACGGTCGCGGCTCCGTAGACGCTCCGGTATTACACGATTGCCACAAATCATAGCCCGGCCCGGTTCTAGCCGGACCCGGTTCTTACGTTGCCGCAAGCCCGTGGTTCGTTACAACGAACAGGGCGCCGGGGTATTGCATGCGGGACAGGTGACGAAAAAGTAAGCCTCGCCTGCCGGGCGAGGCCGAGGTCACCAAGGATGCCAAACACCATCGAAGGCTGCCAACTCGCAGCGTTCCCTCACCCCAAAAAACGCGTTTTTGACCCTGAAAACCGAAGGCTGCCACCCCCGCCCCCGCCCGTTGGCAGCCTTCGATGTCATTCTTCGACCGCCCGCCATGCTTGGCACCCGTGTCGTCGCCACCCCCCGCTTGATAATGCCCGCCATCGGCGATACGTTGGTCGCCATGAAACCAAACCCCTTCCGCGGCACAGGTTCCTTCGTTTCCCGGCCCACATTCCGCGCGGCCCTCGTGCTGCTGGCACTGTTTTCCGGCGCGGCCCGCAGCCCGGCCGACGTGCCGGGTTCGTTGCGCCAGGAGCTAAAAGCGACCCCGTTCAAAATTGCGTGGGAAGCTTACGACAACGGCAATTCCGATATCTATGTTGCCAATGCTGACGGCTCCAACCCCGTCAATATCACCAACACCCCGACCATCCAGGAGCACTACCCGCGGATTTCGCCCGATGGCAAGAAACTGTGCGTCACCATCGATACGGGCGAAGGCAGGGACGCCGTGCGCAGTTTGTGGCTCATGGATATCGATGGCCACAACCGCACCAAGGTCTCCGATTATGCCCGCGAGCCGTTCTGGTCGCCGGACAGCAAAGTGCTCGGCTACCTGCCGCAGGAATATCCCAAGTTCGATGTCATCGACTATTACACCAAGGGCCTGGTTTACTACCACGTGGATACTGGCGTATCCGAACCGCACCCCAACAGCGCCAAGCTGCGCCACCTGTACCATTCCAGCTTTGCCCCCAACGGCAAATGGATCGCCGCCGTGGTGCATGGCGGCATGGGTTTCAGCCATACCATTGTGCTTATCGGGGCGCACGATGACCAGATCATCAACCTGAAGATCCCCGGCTGCCGCCCGGATCTCTGCCCGGATGGCAAGCATATCGCCTGGGGCTCGGACGATCATGAAGTCGATGCGGCGCCGCTGGACCTCGACGCCCCGCGACCGGTGATCGGCAAGTGGAACCTGCGGATCCGGGACGACAAGAACAAGATTTACCACATCACCTGGTCGCCCGATGCGCGGTTCGTCAGTTTCGATCGCGGACCCGATGGCGAAGGGGACCTGAGCAAGCCGGGAACCTTCCAGGCCGCGTGCGAAATCGTCGGCGTGTATGCCGGCAAGTGGAACCTCTACGTGGCGCGGGCCAATCAAGAGGGCACGCTGGATGTGACCAAGGCCACCGAAGACCAGATGGTGGCGCTGACGACCAATGGCTGCAGCAACAAGGAATCCAACTGGTTCTGGCCCAATCGGCCGGTTCGGGAGTAGAGCGTGCAGCGCATCGGCAACGTTTTGTCTATAATCCTGCTGGCCTGTGTCCTGGCCGTGTGGGTGGCCGGTTGCAGCGCGCCGCCGGCATCCTCCAGTGGGGGCACGCCTGTCGATGTGGTCACCGCCTCCGGGGTCGCCATGGTCTATCTGCCGGGCGGCACGTTTGTCATGGGCACCGCCGATGGCAACCCCGATGAAGCCCCGCCGCACACCGTGCGCCTGAGCCCCTTCCTGATGGACAAGTTCGCCGTCACCCATGAGATGTTTGCCAAGGTGCAGTTGCCCGATCCCTCCCACTGGGGCGATATCGCCAACGGGCCGGTGGAACGCGTGCGCTGGCGCGATGCCAAGGCGTATTGCAACGAGCGTTCGCGCCTCGAAGGGCTGACGCCCTGCTACAACGAAAAGACCATCGCCTGGGATGTCATCCCGGCCGCCACCGGCTACCGCCTGCCCACCGAGGCCCAATGGGAATACGCCGCCCGCGCCGGCACCGCCACCGCTTACGATTTTGGCACCCCCGACAAGCTGCGGCAGTACGCGTGGTACGCGGAAAATGCCGGTGGCAAAACCCATCCGGTGGGGCAGAAGAAGCCCAACGGCTGGGGCCTTTACGATATGTACGGCAATGTCTCCCAGTGGTGCGAGGATGTCTACAGCCCCACCTGGTACCAGGAAAGTCCCCCGCTGGACCCCACCGGGCCGGCCGAGTCCGGACGCGATGTTAAACGCGTGGTGCGCGGGGGCAACTGGAACGCCAGCGCCGCGGCCTGCCGGGTTACCTTCCGCCAGGGCCAGCGCACCGGCAATACCGATGCCTGCTTTGCCACGGATTTCTGCGGCCTGCGCTGCGTGCGCGGCATCAGCCCCGAGGAACTGGCGAAACTACGCCGCCCGACGAACTGACGGATCCTATGCTCTTTCATACGTGGCCATTCCTGTTGTTCATGCTGGTTGTGCTGCCGGTCTTCCTGGCGCTGCGCCGCACGCGGCTGTGGATCCCTTGGCTCCTGGCCGCCTCTTATTTCTTCTATGGCTGGTGGAATCCGTACTACCTGCTGCTGGTGGTCTATTCCACGGCACTCGATTACATCTTGGTCACGCTCATGGACCGTTGTCCGCGGGTGCGGCCAGATTTTGTGGCCTTGCAGAGCCGCGACCGTAAGGGAGCGACCGCGCTGCGTTCGAACGCCGATGG
>Ga0316217_10003263_pt1 | contig 18676 bp, 20 predicted proteins | sample 1anoAmetaG_FD_203633 | JGI IMG/M metagenome (GOLD analysis project Ga0316217, IMG submission 203633) | Freshwater microbial communities from Trout Bog Lake, Wisconsin, USA - 1anoA | ecosystem: Environmental > Aquatic > Freshwater > Lake > Hypolimnion/Profundal zone | place: USA: Wisconsin...
CAGTTTAAAACGCCTGTTTTTAAAATGATTGCTAATTCTGCATAATTAAGAATTTTATAATAGAATCAGTGATCATATATCTTAGCCGTGGAGGAGGTTGTTAATCATTTTTGATCCACCTTATAGATTCCATTGGGGTGCCATATGGCCAATGCCTTTGAACACCACTAGCTTGAGTTGATTGCTCAATTGCCAAACACTGCCGCTATTTTGCCTGCCGTTTAAGGTTGTTGTGTACCAAGGTCTCCAGTAATCTTCTGTGGGAAGGGAGAGTTCTTTTCTGATTTTATTGATCCAAGTGATGGTTCCAGCGTATGGCACAGCAGGATCGCTATCTCCGGAATAGATGGTAATTTTGTATTGGTTTAAGGGGAGCAGCTTTTGGTAGACCCAATAGGAGCCAGTTAAGCTTCTGTCATAATCGAAATCATCATTGATGTTGCACATAGAGTAGTCCTGAACCGATTCTGGGATGCCCATGGCTTTTCTGTTGTCTCTGTCGAGGAGGATGTTATCTATTCCGACGGAATCAACACAAGGAGGAGCCCACATCAGCTGTTATCCGTGTTTTTTCTTTCTCAAGGCGTTTCTTCTCATTTATTTCATGGTGAGTTTTTTTCCATTGAGTTGATTGTTTTCGTAGCAAGGTCTGTAAGCGTCATATATGTTGAAACCATCAACTAGATTATCAATCTTCTTAAGAGTAAAATTACCTGGTCAAGAACTTTAGTACACTCCTCTGTGAGATCAGCCCCTTGGTCCTTACATTTGCCGTCGACTTAGAGATATTGCTATTGAGTGATGTACCCAATGTCTCTGTAAAGCTGAACCAGATAGACAGGATAGTCATTTTGGAATTCACATTATAAGGGGTCAGTGCAGCCATTTCCTACTGCAAAGCCTTTTAGTTTGAATTTTAGAGGGTTTTGTTCTGCAGTTGAGTGAAGTCTTCAATAAAGGCATTGTTACTCGTAAAAGGCAGTGGGGACATAAATGCCTGCATAGCTTTCTCCGGAAAGATAGGTGTCTCTACCTTGGAATTAAGACCAAGCTTAGAAAAATTCTCTAATGGCCCTTGCGTTAAGCTTAGCAACAAGGTCATCATTCCACACAGGAGGTTTTGTATCCATGTAAGAGAAGCCGACATTCGCTGGGGATTCAATGTAGACAACGTTGGCCTTTTTGTTCCAAGCATATTTGTTATTGATGAGAGAGGCAAAGGCATCGTTGACCACAAAAGGTCCATGCTCGTATAAAGCTCCGAGGAGAGAGGAGCAGCCAGGCCCTCCATTGAACCAAAAGAGTACTGGATCAGTTTTGGGGTTGTTTTGCGAGGGGAAGAAGAAGTAGTGCATATGGACAGTGTTGTCATCAAGATCCAGATAGCCAGAGTACCAAGGCTTATCGTAGACTGCTGAAATTGAGTCAATAGTGACGGGGTCTGGTTTTTGTGAGGCGAGGGCCAAAGCCAACAAGATTGCAATCAATACTATCTTCATTATTTACTATAAATCCTCATTGAAAATCTATCAGTAATATATGTAGTCAATGACTCAAGCAATAAATAAAGAAGGATTGAACACATGCAAGATCGAAAATCAAAACCCAAGCACACACCATTTGCTCTGGTTAGATAGAACAATTTTTTACGATAGTAATCAGTTTTTTCAAAATAGAGTAGGATTTAGATTTTGAAATGCCGTTAAGTAACTTATTTGGAGAGAAGTACCTTTTCATCTTATTTCGGCCTAACTTTTTTAGTCATTATATAAAATTAAGAGACCACCTGCAATGAGTGTACCTAACCAGAATAGTTTTATTGAGGGCCACATACTTAGAAGATTTAACGTACTCAAAAAAGTGGGCTCAGGGGCCTATGGACACGTTTGGAAGGTATAATAAAAATTCACTAAAAAAGTATATGCCTTGAAGAAAATTTTCGACGCGTTTCAGCACGCAACTGATGCCCAGAGAACTTACCGCTAGATAGAGATTCTTAGACAACTGGATCACCCAAACATAATAAAACTGTATGAAACGGTGAAAGCAGAAAACAATCGAGATGTCTATCTCCTTTTCGAGTTCATGGAGGCAGATCTGCACAATGTGATAGCTGAAAACATCCTCAAGGACGTGCATATCCGCTTCATCATCTATCAGTTGGCCAAAGCCTTGAAGTATCTGCATACTGGCAAAATTATTCACCGCGACTTAAAACCCTCAAACATTCTTGTCAATTCTAACTGCACAATCAAACTTTGTGATTTCGGGTTGGTCAGGTCATTGAACCAGCAGAAAAACCAGAATGTGATTTTGACCTAAGGTGTGGCTACCAGGTGGTATCGGTCTCCCTAAGTGTTGCTTGGCTCCAAATCTTACTCCACCCCTGCAGATATTTGGAGCTTCGGATGCATAATCTATGAAATCTTGGCTCAGAAGCCCTTGTTCAATGGGAGCTGCACTTTGGACCAGATTGAGAAGATTTGCTGCTTTACTGGTTATCCCTCGTAGTAGGATATCACTTCACTGTAGTCTGAAATATCGCGGTCAATGCTGAAGTAGATGAAAATCTCTATAAATACAAAACAGAATTCACTTTTAAAAGACTTTCCTCCTGAGTACATCGATTTACTCGAGAAGATTCTCATCTTCAACCCCAGCAAAAGGATAACGATTGACTAAATTCTAGAACATGAACTGGTTAAGTCTTTTAGAAAGGTTTAGGAAGAAATCTCTTGTAGCAAGGAAATTTCTACCTCTATTGACGATAACAAAAAGTTCTCAGTTGATTAGTACAGAAAGCTTGTTTATGGTTCAAACTATTCAATAGAAAAACCTAAGGCTCTGTCATCTTCTTTAGGAGCTGGCTCCGTTTCTCCAAAATATCAGCCTCCTCAGCAACTCAACAAGACCACAGTGACCTTTGCTCCTAATAGACCTGAGCTCAAGACAGATATAATCAAGAAGTATTCTTTCGACAAGCTGAAAAACATTCAAGCAGGCTACTTAGAGTAAACTAGCAAGAAAATAAGCGAAAAGCAGAGCATAAAGTATATCAAGTCGGCAAACAACATGCCTAAGTGTTAGAATTTCATTCCTCAGCAAAGTAAAGAAATGAAGTCGACTTATGATGTGCTCAATATGGAGGAGACTGACAATCAAAGGTTTTCTAATAGCCAAATTTACGAGCAAGGTCAGTACTCCAACGGAAATCAGCCAGTCAAATACCCCTAGTATCAAAGGAATATTGTGGAGCCAAACAGATATCAAAACAATAGCTCTCTAATGACAGGTATGAGTTCAATATCAGGAAGTGCTAATAGCAGCCTTAACGGAAGTATAAATATGTCAAATGTTCAAACAGCCGTTAATTGGAAACCAAAACCCGTCTCTAGTCCACTGATAATATCACCAAATGAAGCCAAAGATAAGGTGCTTCAATTCCGCTCAACCAAATTTATGAATATCTAGAAAAACGATCTTCTCCAAAAGACTGGGATTACTATGCAGTAAGGCTTGAACAAAAAATGTTTTTGATTGTTTTAACTTAATAACTTTCTAAGCCAACATTAGATATTTATAGCATTAATCACAATCATAACTTAATTTCCTACCTGGTTTGCAGATCAGCTTCAGCTGACAGCTTTTTACCTTCCTGTTTCTCAATTTTTGCCTAGATTTTGCCTTGGTTTTCATGGGTTTTCGGATTGGTGATAATGATTTGAGTACTTTAGTCTTATTCAACCTTTACGATCACTTACTAGTTAAGAGGAATGTTTAGAAGAATCTTGATCTGGCGGATTTTTTCAGTATTGTTGAATGGCTTTAACAAAATCTATTTTATTCGGTCGATTATGGGCGCCAAGTTGTTTTGGAACATATGTGAATTTACTGACCACTTTCCTTTGCTTGGAGAGCTGTTTCCCATTCCCATGTTCATTCCTTGAAGTTTGCCAACACTGTATTTACTTGCATTGTAATAGCTGCTTTGGGGAATGTTTTGGTCCATGGGGAAAAAGTGCGGTCGATTCAACCCTTGGTAAAAGTTTTAAGAATAAAGTTGTTCAATCGTCCTTTTGGGTGTAAAGCTTGTAGAAGTATTTTGCAGCATTTGAGGATAGTAGGGGAAAGTTTTTTCTTAAGCTGGAAGCAAAGAGGGAGACTCTTCATGACCGAGATTCAGATTTTTATACAGAGCACATATAAAAGTCCAATTATCGTTGAGTTTTTATTTACAAAGCCGAATGGGCTCCATTTGTATGTTGATTTTGAGCTGAGTCAAAGCAGTCTGCACTGTTTTCAGATTGAGTATGTTTTAGTACTAGCTTTTGGGAGTCCAGATGATTCTATTGATTAAGATGATTCCCGGGAAATAATGGTTCAGGATCCTGCAATAGATGACTCCTTTTCCAAGTTATTCGATCTTGAATGATGGAGATATATCGTTTAGGAGTGAATGCACCCAGCTTCCGATTTGCTGACGGGTCGTTGAAAGTTGTGAATTAGCCGTTTTGTTCATTTTTTATGAATTATAATCAACAGTTATGTGATATAAAGTAAAAATGAGGTATAATCAAATTAAGTCTTATTTATTAACTTAAAAGCCCAAAACGACGATCTTTTCCAATTCCAAAAGCACTTTGAAATTCTAAGAGCCAAATGCAACGTTTTCCTTCATATTATGCCTGATCCGACCTTGCATCTAATCTTCCCAAGTCAAATTCAACTACCAATTTCCGTAGCAGCCTCCCTCTACTTCAGGCATCTTACCATAAAGCTTCTTGCTAAACATCATCACTGTAAAGTTGACTCTTGAAGGAGAGGTTTTTTTGATCATTTCCAGGAATTGAGGGAACTTAATATTTTTGGCAAAATATAAGTTTCCATTGTTCTTGGTAAGAGCTACAGACACGATGCATTCTTTGTCTTTTTGATGCAAAAGAGTGCCATTGAATTTGAAGCAATTATCTTGGGCGATAAAAGTTGTTTTAAGTGGGCTGTTGAGATAGAGGCGCATTAGATCTATCTTAGAAGTTTGAATCTGACTTATTTCATAGTTATCAAAACCTTCGTCGGTAAGAATAGAGTTGACTTTTTTGAAGTTTTAGAGGTTTGAGCTAAACTTAACTAAAGGCCTTATAGAATTCGGGACATTCTTATCGTTTGTTTGGGCGATAAAAGAGATAGCAAAACAATTTTAAGATGTAAATTACTAAATTTATTCAGAATAAAGCACTTTACCGTTTCCCTTACTTTGAAATGTAAGATTCGAACACTAAACATACAAAAAAGGCTTAAACTATTGATTTGACTAACGGGCAGGCGTTTTCCGAACCTTTTAATATAAATTTTCCTTTTTCATTACAAATTAGCCTAATTAAAGCTCTTTAAAAGGCTTGCCACTAAAGAGGATTTTTTCAGAAGTTGTAGATTTCTCAACAAACTCAAGGTACTTCTTAAATAGGTTCGCAGCAGCGTTTAAATCTATCTATTAGGTCACCGTAGCCCAAAACTTTAAAGCCGTTCCTATGTTCGGAATAGGTGAACATAGAGCGATTATAGCGGGCTAATCGTTGACTGTAAATTAGGTTAAATAAGTTTGGCTTACCTTGATCCAAGCAATGGTTTTTTAGAGGTCAAATGAGTTTAAGTACTCATCTTTTATTTTAGATTGTTTGAGTAGCTGTATAACTTAGGCAACGTTTGCCTTGCCCACTTTCATTCTTATCTATTTTTTGGCATTATTGGAGTTGGTAGTTGGAGCTGGGGTGGCTTTGGGAGTGACCTTCTGGTTGTTTTTTTATGGAAGCTTGGGATTTTCTTTGTTAAGTGTTCTGATCAGTGGTTCTTTCTTAGGTTTTTTGATTGGCCTCTAATCCACAATATCTTCATCTTCTAGAGTTTGGTCGCTATCTGAATTCGAGGGCACTTTTTTCTTTTTTTATGGCACTCTTTTTACTTCTTATTAAGATTCATCAGAATCAGTCTACTTTTTTTGAGGTTAAATTTTCTTCGGAATAGTTTGGGGTTTTGGTTGCTGATTAGGATTTCTGAGCTAGATTGTTTGGCACTATTTGTCTACTCTCTAACGGTTTCTTGAGCCTGTTTTCAAAGGTTTTTGCAAGCTAAAAGTATTTTCGCTATTATTTTTCTTCGACTTGTTTTTGCGCTTTAAGTTATACTTAGAAATCGGTCTTTAATAAAGTAGACCAGTATCAGACTCCTCAGAAGACGAGGCTTGTAAGGCTATGTTTTAATTCTATTGCTTATGCCTGTCCTTTTCTAATTTATTTGGTGCATAATCATACTTAGATTTTTTAGGCTGAGTTTCATAGGTCTAATACTCTTGCTTTTTGATAGGGTTATAATTTTTCACTTATTTGCGAATTGGATTGTAGTCAGTCTATAGATTACCTTACTCTCCAAGGGGTATTTCAAATTTACGCTATAAATGTTCGCTTTTGTCAAATCTTTTGACTCTTTAACTATTCCTTTCATGCTACGTTTTGATTCGATTTTGATGATATTTGGGTTTTCTATAGCTGTCTTCATTTTATACTTTGGTTCTAAGAGGTGCCAACTTAATCGACCTATATATCTACCCCACTGCTGCTTTGTACTTATAAGGTTTTGATCTTTATAACTACTCAGCCTAAGCTTCAAATGGAACGTACTTCCTCTTTGAGTTATAAATAGCTTTTTAAAGAGGTTGCAATCGTCTGTGCAAATCCAGTGATTTGCTGGGCTATATTCTTTCAATAGTTGGATTAAAGTATTTTGGTCTTTCATTCCTATTCCTTATATCGATGTAAGAAAGCTAAGCACTGCTAGGAGGTTATGGCACCATTTTAGTGAACTTGAGTCTTAGTTTTGAATTGCCCTCAGTATTGGATGTGCTGTCTGGCCTCGCATCTTTCTCCTTGTAAATAGTTGTTCTCGATTTGGCGTGGGTAGAGGGGTAGATATGAATAGGCTATATCTTGACGGGCTAGCCACGAAACGCAGAATAGTTTCTACTGGTGTTGTCAAATTAGGTTTTGAGGCGTTACAAGTTGCCCTTTGACTGGATCTTTCTGCGAGAGTAGCTTGATTAGTTTTACTTCAATCTATCAGTGAAGGGGATTTCTGGCATATTCTTTGCTTCAAAGTGGTTGACAACTGCTCTTAGCTACAGTATCATGTTTTTTGTCTTCATCAGTCTATAGGCATAGCTGATATTCAGGTTGAAAAGTTCTTTGATGGCTGGGTGGATGGATAAGCTCTTACTCCGATGAATCGTTTAATACTAGTTCATCAAGAAAGGGTCATAGCCTTCGTCGAACCTCAAATATTTGTTCAGAATCGAGTCTTTCATAAACTAGTTGTCCTGGTCGAGATCGTTCAGCATGGCGTCATAGTATTCCATTTGCTTGTCGGATGACTCAGCGGAGGTGCAGTGATAGAGGTTGTACATCTTGAGAATGTGTTCGGCGAAGATGAGATTAATTTCTCGCAGTTGCTTGATTTACTCGCAAATCTCAGACAGTTTTTATTCGGACTAAGTGTGTTAGACTTCGGCAAGCATATTTTGCAGGTTTTCGATGACGACCTTCCTATCTTTGTCCAGTTTTTCGAGCTGAAAGTAGAGCGACTTCCTTTGCAGAGTGAGTGTAATTTATTTCTTGATGAGTTATTCAGCCTGGTGGGGGCTGAGTTCATCCAAGTGTACCAAAAAGATATTTTGATAATAGTCAGCTACATTAAACTTGGTCCATGTATTGAGCAAATTGAGCTGAAGGTCGATATTGATATTTTTATGGTTTTGTTCGGAATGGCGTTGATTCACTCCTTTCTTTAGCATTTACAAATAAAAATTAAATTACCATTTAATTAGCTATGCTCACTGCATTAGCTGGCTAATAACAACATTATAAGAAAATAGACTAAAAAAAGTTGTGGCCTGACACTTCACCTTTTGAAGCGGTGAGACCAGAAGTTGTATGGATTAGTCAACCTACGCAGATTCTCAAAGAATAGCATATTTGGGTGAATTATCGAAAGTACTATGGTAAAATAGTGGTTGATCATTTGATATGAAGGGTTTAGAACCAATCTGGCTTGAACTATTACTCCTATTTTTTATCTCCTGAAGGATCATTGAGATCACAGCGAACTCCAACTACGCCGGCATTCAAAATTGTGAATTTGATTGCTAGAGTTTGAATTTTTATGTCGGTTTATATAACTTTGTGGAAGTATTCGTGCTTTATCACATCTTTATCAAATAGTGCTCCAATTACTGTAATTTTAGAAGGCTCCTTTGCGTTCTTATCTACCACTTAATTCTTGCCTTTTAAGTCAATTTTTTCAGCAGTTGACTCTATTGATATAAGCTATCCATAACCATGCCTCAATCCAAAAGCCCATGAGCCTCTGTATCTTTTGGTTAGTCCCCAAATCATGGTTCCTTTTCCATGTTTTAGATCATTCTTGTATTAACCTTAATAAAAGTGGCCTCCTTTGTGCCAAAAGAACTGACCATAGCCCTCCATCTTCCCATCTTTCCAGCTTCCGTCATAGGTTTTGCCATTAAACCAGACATATCTTCCGTAGCCATCAAAGCGGTTGTCTTTGAATTAACCCTTGTAATACTAGACGAATTTGTTCTTTCTGAAATGCTAGAGTAAGAAATCAGAATCTTCTAAAAACCTTTTACTCTGGAGCACTCCTGAAGGTGCCTTCCAAGGTAGAGGGTCTTTTAGCGCCTATTAAAAGGGCTTATCAAAGTTTTCTAGCTTGTAATCAATAAAAGTCTGGATTAATGAGTTGAGCTTTGAGCTATCTCTTTATTTATTATCCAGCTCTATTTTCTGCTCCTACTTTTGTTACTAATCTTTGAATTTATGAGTTATGAATAAGGTTAGAAGTCCTTTACCACACTTTGCATCTTCTTTGAAGTCACCTTAGTAAACATTCCCACGATACTTCTATAGCCCTTTGCCTTACTTTTTGCCATCATAAAACCCACCTTCATACTAATAAGTGTCTTTTTCTTCTTTAAGAATAATTGCGCCCTTCCCATGCAAAATTCCTTCTTTAAAAGTTCCTCTAATCTATTTTTATCTGGAAAAAATTCTTCCATCACCATCTAATTTGACATTGATCTTCTGTACTACATTGGAACTTTAAGCAAATACTTTTTTCTCCTGAAGGCCAAAAAACTTAGTCCTTTTCATATTTTATCTTATAAGCGTTTCAGATATGTTGTCCTTTGCGAAAGTACCTTGAATTTAATCATCCCTAAAAAAAGATCTAAACTCCCCTTACATGATCTCGTTTTTTTTGTACACTCTTCCTAATCCACCAGGTATGCTGCTATTGACAAAACTGTTAAACACCCATTATCCCACATAAACCCAATTGGAGTGTCTTAACACATAGGGATCTTCTAAACTTTCGCCTTTAGGATACTTTCTGGTGATTTTCATCATTTTCTTGCCCTTTTTCTAGTTCGTTTGCATCAATCTTATAGTCTACTGAAGTTATGCCAGCTTTTTCTCTTCTCTTAGCTCAGGAGGAAGATTGTTTATGTTATAAGCCACATCCGGTCTCGGCTCTTCGATTGTATTGTACTGCATATCATCGATATCCTCTTACTCCAGCGAGAGATCATCTTCCTATATGTTTATTTTGGCCAGTTAGGCCTCTCCATTACATAAATTCCCCATTAATATATTTTAAAAATTGTAAATAAAAAATTTTTATCCCTAAATTTCAGTGAATTTACATTTTGGCTTTTTCCTGATTTCTGATATTGAAAAATGTTCAGCAAAAGTAAATCTTAATAAAATGAGAGTTGGAAATTGATATCCTCAACCAAAGGCCAACATATGTTTTACGATGACCCTTAATAGCTGAAGAACTTGCTACAATCAAATAAATATTCTAATGGTGCTTATTGAAGCTCAGGAAATGATTTAGCTTTTGCAATGATTCCTTATAGCTGAAAAGTGTTTTGATAATATGATAATTTTGATACATATGGTAATGATTGAGTGCATTAACCAATGAAAGTGAAAAAGAAATGATCATTGCTTGGCTGCGTACCATTTTTTCAGCTTTTATTTGCTCTTTTTATTCGATAGCTTCATTGTACTACTACTGCTTTTCTACTTGCTCTGTACAGTTTTCTTGGTTCCTGAGGTTTCTTTTTTGGGCTGGCTCTTTGAGAGTTCTTGACTTCCGTGGGACAGCTTTACTCGCAATTCTTAGGGAAGTCCCTTACTTATCCAACTATGATTTAGGGCTTAAATCGGCGATATTCTTTCGCTAGGCTCCCATTTTAAGAAACAGTTGATGAACTACAAAAACTCTTTATCTTAGATTCTTTAGGAGAGAGGTTTGCTAAACATATCTATTGTGGTTTTAATTGAAGCGATTTCTGCCTTGGTTTTGCCAGTTTCGTCGAAAAAGATCGATTTTCTAGTGCCCTTGTTCAAAAAGGATTTAGGAGGAAGACCAAGAGTATCCGTCATATATTTCATTTGTTAAAATTAGTTTTCTCCAGGAAACACTGGAACTCCAGTGTATAGCTCTACGAGTATGCACCCTGTGCTCCAGAGGTCAATCGGATGCCCGTAGTGCATTCCAAGAGTAATTTAAGGTGCCCTGTAGTATCTTGATTGAATGTAAGTATATATAATCTAATTTTAGAAGCAGCTGGAGCCAAAGTCAATTAGTTTCAATCCTGAGTTAAGCTGAAATTACCTGATTTATTGAATTATTTCAGAAGAATGTTTTCTGGCTTCAAGTCACAATGAATAATCTTGTGTGCTTTCAGGTATTACAGACTTATGAGAATTTGAATTGCAAACCTGCGAATGAGTTCCTAATTGAGGCCATTGTAATTGTTACGAATTATCAGCTAGTAGAGATTGTTACTCAGAAGCTAGAAGATAATACAGACGTGCTTCCGAAACACAACGAAATCTTTGATTCTCACTATATTTGATTGTTGTTCATTGTCTTTCTCCTTTATGTGGCTTAGAATTTTAATTTCAGTGAAGGCTTGCTTTGAAAACTTAGGGTCATTTTTAACGATCTTTAGTGCAGCTTCTTCTTTGTTTTTGTGGTCAAAAACTTTGAACACTTGACCATAGGACCCTTTACCAATTAAGGAGAGGATTTAATATCTATAGGCTATGTGGTCGTTTTAGATGTACTTGTATTATTTCCTAAATTAGCTACTTCTTACTCTTAGTTATCAAAGTTTGAGTTTATTCCATCTATTCGCTCACTCTTGGCTGCCTTCTGTCCAATATAGTACACTTTTTTGTACTATTTGATTTAGCTCTGTTCATACTTTGTAAGAAAGTGGCTGAAATTTTCTAGAACGTATTGGTAAACAAAAGGTATTTGCTTTTCATTCCAGACTGCTTTCTTTCTCTCAATTGATATGCCTTCAGAACTTTTTTTTGATGAATTCTTTTTAAGCCATTTCATCTAAGTGGATTTCTCAGTCATGATATTAGTGTAAACAAAATCTTCATCTCAAATGAATTACTATCGTGCTTGGGCCGAATCTATGTCAGCAATTGCTAGCCATCTCTCCCTAATTTTTCTGTTTTTTCTCGACTTTTTTTGGATCCAAAAGATCGAGTTGTCTTGATTAGTTTATTGACATCGATGCTTTTACGTGAGGGAAGGATTTATTTAGAGAGACATTGGCTTTTGCTTTTTTTTTATTTTAAAGATGTTTCTCTATGATAACTGTCTGTTTTAATCACTTACAACACTATCTTTTGACTAAGTTTGTTCTGCTACTTTTTACTCAGTTTGGAGCGACTCGTAGAATTGTTTTTAGAACCCAAAGACAGTCTGCCTAACTTTTTTGATTATATTTCAAACATGCTCGAACTTGCTTATTATATTGTTTATTTATTAATAAATTGAATCTTTGAAACTAGCACTGAGATACAAGTTAAAGCGAAAAGGGCAGATTTTCTCAGGACATCTTGAAATCGCAAAAATAATGAAGACTATGATATTCCTTATTTAATAACCTTGTTTTTCTATAGAAATTATATAGAATATCAACCTAAATGACAATTTCCCAATCAAAGTTAATGATCCAGCTCAACAAATAGCAAAAGATTAGCAATCGCCTTGCCTTCAATGAAGAACAACTTGAAGAAATCTACAATACTATCTGTAAGCTTTAGCCCAAAAATCTCATGCTGGTGGAATTTCTCAGTCTGATCATTGAGAGGGATTTCATTAAAAACTCTAACAAACTTATCTATTTTGCTGATCTTTATTAATAGATCAAAGGAAAAAACTTCGATGCTGAGCACAATTACAATAAGAATAGTCAATAGGCAGAAGAGCAGAAGTTTAACAAGAAGAAGTTTACAAAAATATTGAAAGAAATCTCGAAAAGGCTCTATGCTGGCAACCCGAATGCCTACTAAACAATTTTGTTTGAGAGACTTACCAAAATTGATACTTAATAGCACCGCATCAAGATGGACTAATCTATTCGCAAGATGCTGAATAAAGAGACCATTTACACTATCAATTAATATGACCCAGAGCTGCAGACTGTCTTTGAAGTTTATATGCCTGAAAACTACAATCTTAATCTTTAGTTTAGCTGGGAAGAAATAAAGGTTTTAGAAAAAAGATTGCCCATTATTTGCTGCCTTCGATTCTTGTACGAAACTGAAGTTGTTCCACACTTTCTATCTACAGCTCAGTTCATGGAAATAGTGAGCAAACTTAAACCTCCTATGCTGCCTAGTTCCAACAGTAGCAAATAAGCCATGTTTTACACAACTTAGACAATGAACTCCTACTTAAGAGATCACATAAGTCTCCCACAAATCAAGTTATTGGAGGGAGACATAGGTTTTACCTTCTTAGAGTTTCAGATATTTTTTATCAAAGTTGCCACTGAATTTTCGAAAGACTCAAAGCATGAATATGTTAGCAACATAAAAAAACTGACGAGCTATATTAAATTGAAGGAAGCTTTTGACGACAATCATCCTAGAAGAAATAAATTTATGGAACTGGTGAAAATTTTTTCTAAGCACAAGTCCTGCAAAAATGAGAAAGTTTTGGTGAGAAAAAGATAATCTAAGAAAAAAATCGAAGATCTATATGATTCTAAAGAGGCTGAAGGCAAAGAAGAAGAAACCTCCAAAAATGCTTATAAATCCATATTTGTATAAACTAAAGAAATACAGCTGATTAAGAAAGATCTGGATGGAGAACTACCTGACTTACCCCCAAAGAAAAAGATTGAAAAATAGAATGAAGGTTACTTTGATATTGAGAAAAAGCACGTTGTTATAGGGTAACAACTTCCCAAAATGTACCAACACTTTTATTTAGTCAATAAAAAGCCAAAGCTGGAGGCTCTAAGTAAAACAAGAAAAAGAATGAAGATGTAATGCTGGGATATAAACCTGAAGTTCTCAAAGCTGTCGAAAACTCAGATCCTATGACTTTGATCACAAGGCCTAAAAGATTAAGGGTTAATTCAGAATTTCCCATCATCTTAAATGAAATCTTTTACCCTTCAGGTCTCAAAAACCAATTGTTTATCAGCCCAAAGGCAGAAATTTATCTCTAAACCTCTTACATTCATTTAGGAGAAAGACTTTACGAATAAGCCTTTTTGAGCTACGTAAAAGCGAAATCTTTAAATGAATCCAAATCTTCAGTGACTGAATATTACTACAACATACATGCAGCCCAAATTTTCTAATCCGCGGGCAGAGACGAGATAGCTTTGTCTTTTTACCATAGGGCAAAAGGTACTAGTTCCCTTATTTAGATTTACTTGCAATCTTAACTTCAATTGAAGGACCAGCTCGAGCTCATCCCTACATTGGTATGGGAGCTTGCCTTTTCCATCTAGATTAGTATTAGTTGGCTTTTCGTTGCTTCTAGAAAGCCAGAGCTCTTTTAGGATTAAATTCATAGAGTGAGCCTATTTAGAATGCTATTTTGCAGAACAACATTGGCTGTTGTTTAATGATGCTTAATCGTAATCAAGAGGCGATAAGGCACTTTTAAGTGAGTCATAATACGTTTGATACCAAAGTAGGAGTTTTTGATGAGAGAACTTTGGTGGTCCAGCAAAACTTCAATAAGAATCGGAAAGCCTACCTTTAGCTAATGCCTTAGTTCAAAACAATGTGGAAAACTTATATCTAAAAGAGTACAACCAAACTGCCAATAGTTAAGCAAAATAAACCGAAAAAATGATAAAATAACTCCATGATTTCTTTTATTTTAAAGGTTAATAATGTATTCAGTATAACAAATCAGTTCTCTTTGACCTTTACTTCCTCTTCGCAAGACTTATATTTCGGCAAAGAGCTAAGCAAAATGAGCACTTGTTTATATGATTCTTCCTGTACATATTGAATTTGTTTGGAGTATTTTTTGAATAAAAAGCTTTTGATTTCTTTGTATAGATCCAAAGAAAGTCCAATTCCTCCAGTAAATACAGGATCTGGTAAAATATTAGCTAAAAACCCTGCAAACACAGTAATAAAGTATACCTGCGTATCAACATTCTTACCTTCAATAAATTGCCTTCATTTCCAGGCACAAAGTAATTTCGCACTTCACTCATCGTGCTATCAATTTATTTGAGCTTTTGTTTTACTATCGTTTTGACTCCTCCTTCTCCTTTGACAAACCACTTGTACAGAAAGTAGCTGACTAACAGAAAGTTTAATACCGAGACTAGAACACCTACTAATATGAACTATAACTCATAGCCGTAGTAATGCTTAAATATCTACTTTACAAGGCCTTCAATTGTATTCGGCAACAGAATGACAGACATTGTATACTTTTGTATTTTCTAAATCGCTTTCTTTTTTAACCATTGTCCAAATGTTTTAGAACTTATTTCTTATGGAAATTGAGCATCTTGTTAGTTTACTTGGGAATCAGACTTTTGTGTGCTGGGCTACGTATATTAGCTGGAAGGAGCATTAGCCAAAAGTGGAGACTTTTCCGACTTCATTCGCGGCTAAGCCAAACAACTATGATTTGGTTTGGATTCTGCAACTGCTTGCTTTGAAATTTCTTATTTTCTCTCCATTATAATCAATAACAAAACGAATCTTTAAAGCAACTATTCTATAATTTAATACTTCTAAACTATTTATAAACTTTGAATTTGATTTATCTGATCTCTGACGTACTTTGATTGCATTCAACTTACAATTTATAGACTAGTTCTTTTTATCTAGTTGTCCTAATAAATAACATAGAGTTCCTTATTAGTGTTCAAAGAAATCAAAAAAGAAAACTTAAGTATTATTTATAGAAATCACTATACTATTCCCATTTAGTATTTCTCTAGTTCCTCCAAAACTTGAGTTTTCAAGTTAGTGATATTCTCGATGATAATTTTTTAAACTCTTGGTTCCTTTTCAAAGCTAAACCACTTTTCGAAGTTGATCCAACGACTTAATGCAATCCAAATCTTATGTTCCTTCTTTGAGCTACTCTCCTCAAGTTGTCCCTTCACATCCAAAAGAATCTTATAGCCAGCTCTAATGGAGTTATCCAAATCGGAAAAGGCACTCACTCTTTTTGGTTCTTTCTCAATTATCGATTTGTAGGCTTCTTTGCTTTGCATAGATTTCTTAATGCTGCTGAAGTACTTCTCATGCTCGAGGTAGGACTTTTTGATGTCGTTGAATTGCTATTAGCTAGGATCGTAACTATTGAAAGATTCCTCATCAAAAAGGTACTTGTAATTCTCTGACTTTTTCAGTATGCTTAGTGCCATTTTTAGAGTTGTGTACTGGAATTTGATGATGAAATACACAAAGATTTAGTCCTTAACTTGGGCAATTGTGAACTATTTCCTTACCCTCCAGAACTACTTAGCCATCCAGTTGGCAATAATAGTAACATTTTTCAAGTATTCGACATATCCCTTAATGTCAGTGATCTTATCTGTAAACAATCGAGAAAGCCAGAGCTCTCTCCATGATGCTCTCTACTTATCTTAGTAGATTAAAGTTAGGCTGATGATCTTCCCGATCGTTGCGTCGAAACTGGAGTTTATTTTGATGGGCTCACTCTAAGTCATACTTTTGATAAGATTCAGAGTGTTGTGGGCTCTAGAATCCATGAAAGGATGATTGCCTTTATGGATGAAATACAACAAACATCCTGCTGACCACACATCACACTTGAAAGAATACCTCTCGTTTTTGAGCTGTTCAGGAGAGGCGAAAATAGGTGTGCCTTTATCAAGCGAGAAATTGTCAATTCTGGAAATTTAAGTCATATTGACGGCTCTGGCGCAACCGAAGTCAGCCACTTTGATGATCATTCCTTTGCCGATCAGGATGTTTTCTGGCTTGAGGTCACGATGAAAGACTCCCTTGACATTCATGACAATAAAAGCTTGCACTATTTGTTTGAAAATCCTTAGGATCTCTTTGACAGATAGCTCTTTGTTTTTCTTTTTGAAATAGTTAAGCAAGTCACCTTCTTCGCAATACTCCATAATGATTTCAAGCAGCTCACTATTCTAATCGAAGTGGGACTCATAGATCCTGACAAGGTTAGGATGAACAAACTTCTGCATAATATCGATTTCTTTTAAAGCTTGGTCAACTTCGAAAGGATTAACGTGAATCCTTTTAAGGGCAAAGGACCGATCTTTAGTATCTTTGACTAGATACACACTTCCGAAGCTGCCCTCACCTATAATCTCTACTGTTTTGTATTGGTTCATAGCTCTTCTTTTAAATTCTTTTTATTATAACAAAACAGGCTGCCGTAAATTTAAAAGTCGATTATAAAGTCATGCGGATACGATTGATTCTGCGTGAATTAGCTTGGGCGATGCTTTAAAAAACTGAATAAACCAGTTTACAGCTGCAATAAAGATGGCCTTACCTGGAATTCGAGCACAGGCAATAAGCATTCTTTTTGAATCTTACAAAAAATAAGGTATAAACCCAGATTTCAAATGAAATTTAGTTGCCCTAATACTTAAATGTTAGGGGACTTAAAGGGGACAAAACTCATTTAAAAAATTTATAATTTTATCCATTTTTAGAATTGATTGGTATTCCAATTAATCTTTCATTTTTAATAGCGTACTTCTTTCATTCCAAGGAGCTGATGAGTTATCTAAGCTGACCATTCTGTCGAAAATGTCAAAAAAAATAAAATAAATAACACTAAAATTACAACAACTAAAAGGGCAAAAGGAAAAAATTTTACTGCCAGATCCTAAATAGGCCATATAGTAAGGATGAAATAGAAATACTTGGAGGTCCAATCAACGAAATGATTGCTATATTATTCAGTAAGAGCTTAATTAGAGAAAATCAAGCATTCTCTAATGATTTGGATGACTGATGAAATTAGATATACATTTGCCTTTTTTAGTTATTTAGCTTTCTGAGGATTTGATTTTAATGAGCGTAAAAGTAGGAGTAAGAGTAAGGCCATTCAATCAAAAAGAAACCGATTCTAATCATAATCTTTGCGTAGAAATGATGGGGAACAGAACTAGACTGGTCTGCCACTCAGACGCAGAAGTCAATCATAAGGACTTCACTTTTGACTATTCATTTTGGTCGCATGATCAGTTCATAGTTGAACAAAATGGCTATCTTGCGTAATCAACCTATTATGCAGACCGTAATCTGGCAGATATGCAGACCAGAAACACATTTTTGAGGAAATTGGTTTGTAAATGCTGCAAAATGCATGGGATGGTTATCACTGTTGCTTGTTTGCCTATGGACAGACAGGTGCGGGAAAATCATACTCAATGATCGGCAAAGGTGCAAACAAAGTATTTTCTTTTAGACTCAGGGAATTTTCACAATGTGTTGCGAATAGATTTTTTCCCAAATTTCCAAAAGCGAAGATCCCGGTAAGTAGTACGAAGTTCAGATCTCAATGATGGAGATATACAATTAGAAAATAATCGATTCACTAAAGTCTATCAAGTAGCCTTATTGTAAAGTGAAATAGGACAAACTAAAAGGAATCTACGTTGAAGGATTATCTAAAGTGAAAGTTGAAAGTTTGTAGTCCATACAGAGCACTGTCGAGCAAGGATACAAAAACATGAATGTCGGAGTAACACAAATGGGGAAAACTACTAGTAGAATGAATACTATTATCACGATTGAGCTCAGGCAAATAACACAAAAAAATGGAAAATTTTTCTAAAAGTTTTCTAAGCTTCAATTTGTTTAGCTGGCAGGAAGTTAGAAAATATCCAAAGTAGGATACAATCCATTACGTGAAAAATAATTGAGTCAAGTCGGAAAAAACTTAGGTACTTTAGGAACGGTTATCCAAGGATTAGGTTAGAAGGCTGCTGGCAAAAGCCGTCATATTCCATACAGAGACTCTAACTTAACTAGAGTTCTGCAGAATGAATTGGGAGGCAACTGTAAAACCTATATACTGTGTCTGATATGCCCCAATTAACATAACTATGATTAAAATTTAAGTACCCTTAGATTTGCAGACAGAGCAAGAAGAATGAGCAACTTACCTTTTATCAATTAAAGAGAAATTATAAAAAACGAGCTTGAAATCAGTGAAAAACAATAAAATTCAACAATAGAAGCAGAGAAGATGGAGACATTTAAATCTTAGGTTCAGTAGTAGATGCCTACAAAAA
>Ga0316217_10003264_pt1 | contig 18670 bp, 16 predicted proteins | sample 1anoAmetaG_FD_203633 | JGI IMG/M metagenome (GOLD analysis project Ga0316217, IMG submission 203633) | Freshwater microbial communities from Trout Bog Lake, Wisconsin, USA - 1anoA | ecosystem: Environmental > Aquatic > Freshwater > Lake > Hypolimnion/Profundal zone | place: USA: Wisconsin...
GCCAGCCCGACGACCTACGTCATTCAATTCACCGGCGGCCAAGCGCGGCGTTCGGGAACCGGGCTGTCTTTTTATTATTTTCAGCCCACATCCACCATTGTGCTGGTTCCCCTGAGCAGCGTGGATGTGCCGTTTGTGTTTAACGAGGTCAGCGCCGACTTCCAAAGCGTGACGATTCAGGGCCAGCTTACCTATCGTGTGAAAGATGCGCCGCGTCTGGCGCAGCTTCTGGATTTCAGCATTCATCCCAATGGGCGGTACGTCTCGGAAGACCCGCGCAAGCTGGGCGAAAGATTGATCGCCCTGACCCAGGTTCTGGCTAGTGCCGTGACCCATCAACTATCGCTGCGTGAGGCGTTGGTGGCGTATGACAAACTGTGCGCCGAGGTGATCGAGGGACTAAAAGCCTCGCCGTCCGTGCAAGCGCTGGGCGTGGAGATCATGGACTTTGCGGTCAACTCGATCAAACCGACGCCGGAAACCGCCAAAGCCTTGGAGACGGAAACGCGCGAAGGCCTGCTGCGCGAGGCGGATGAAGCGGTTTATGCGCGGCGGAATTCGGCCGTGGAACTGGAGCGGAAAATCAAAGAGAGCGAACTGAATACCGAAATGCTGGTGCAGGAAAAGAACCGGCAGCTTAACGAAGCCAAGATGAATGCGGCGATTGCCCTGGAAGAAAAACGGGCGGCCTTGCTCGACCAGCGTGTGGACAACGAACGCAAGGAAGCCGACTCCAAAGCTTATGCCCTCAATGCCGTGCTGACGCCCATCAAGGGAATGGACTGGCGGACCTTGATGGCGGTGAGTGCCGGGAAACTGGACCCCAAGCTGAGCATTGCCATGGCGTTCCGCGACCTGGCCGAAAACGCGGGGAAAATTGGTGAATTGAATATCTCCCCGGATTTGCTGGCCGCCTTGATTAAGCCGGATGGTGAGATCAAGAGATAAGCCATGGGCCTGAACGTTGACCGCAAAATCGTCATCGTCAAACGGGCGACGCAATTGGCGTCGTTGCAGCGTAAATTCGCCACCCGCTCGCAAGCGAAATTCCGGATCGTCAGCGCCAAGCGACGCGAGTTGGCCCGCGCCGGCGCTGCCGCGTCCGTCATCGAACACCTGGCTGAGGCGGCTTTCAAAGATGTGGACGCGGCGGCGCAAACCTACGATGCGGCCATCCAGCGCGTGCAGGAGGATCTGGATGCCGCCAAATTGGATTTGCCCATCCAAATCATCGACCGCGAATTTCTCCCGAATTTTATTTTCGGTCCCAACGACGTGGTGGTCACCATTGGCCAGGATGGCTTGGTGGCCAACACCGCCAAATATGTGCTTGGGCTGCCGATCGTGGCCATTAACCCCGATCCCAAACGGATCGACGGTATCCTGTTGCCATATCTTCCCGAGCAGGCACGAACGGCTGTGCAAAACGTCCTCCGCGGCCATGCCCGCATTCGCGAAGTCACCCTGGCGCAGGCCACTCTGGCCGACGGCCAAAAGCTGCTGGCATTCAACGAGCTATTTATTGGGCGGAATAACCACACCTCGGCCCGCTATCGCCTGAGCATAGCCGGCCGAACCGAACCGCAAAGTTCCAGTGGCATACTGGTCTGCACGGGCGCAGGTTCCACCGGTTGGCTATCGAGTGTTTTCAAAATGGCCGCCGGTGTCGCCGTCGCCTTTCAGCACGACACTCGGCATCCCACACCAACGGAGAAAATTGCCCTGCGGCTGGCGTGGGCAGACGCCCAATTGGTTTATGTCGTGCGCGAGCCTTTCGTCAGCAAATCGTCCAGTGCCGACATGATCGCGGGCCTGGTGGAACCAGGCAAGGAAATCGTCATCGAATCGGAAATGGCGTCTGACGGCGTGATCTTCAGCGATGGCGTGGAATCCGATTTCATCGAATTCAATTCCGGCGCCATCGCCCGCATCAGCACCGCGGCCACCAAGGCCAAAATCGTCGTGCCCGGCGAGAAGTAGCTACGCTTGGCCGGGTTCGCTTCCCAGCGATGATTTTTCTTCCACTTCTGCCGCGGCTTCCGCGTCGTCGGCCAATTGCATGGTGGCCTGCGCGTAGGTTTGCCGGTGTTCCGGCGGGGCGGCGTCGATTTCCACGTCCAGGCCGGCTTCATCGTGCTGCACTAAAATCTTTTTCTCGCGGACCAATTCCAGAAGGGCTAAAAAGATGCCGATCATTTCGCTACGGTTGGTGCGACCGACGATCAGTTGCCGCAGGGTCAGGCGGCCTTCGCGCTTCAGGCGGTCTTCGATGTCGGCGGCGTGCAAATCGATGGGCGTGTCGTCGTAGGTGACTTCGTGGTAGCTTGGGCCGCGCGTGCCGACTTCGCTCATCAGCCGGGAAAAAGCCGACAGCAAATCCCACACCTGCACTTCTTCCAAATCCAGCGGCGGCGGCTCATCGGGGGAAACATCGCGCAACACCGGATAACGGCTGTAGCGGTTGTCGTGCTCGTGCTGACGTTGTTCCAGCAAATTGGCAGCGTTTTTCAGCCGCTGATATTCCAGCAGTTGTTGCACCAGTTGCTGACGCGGATCGGCCAGTTCGGCGGCGACATTGGTTTCCTGGCCGTCGGCGACCGGGGCGTGCGGCAGCAGCGTGGCGCTCTTGATCTCCATCAGCGTGGCGGCCATCACCAGAAAATCACCGGCAACGTTGATATCCAGCCCCTCGCCGTGCTTGAGTTCACGCAGCAGGGTCAGGTATTCCATGTAGCTGTCGAGAATGCGCGCAATGGGAATGTCGTAAATATCCAGCTCGTCACGCTTGATCAAATAAAGCAGCAAATCAAGCGGACCGTTGAAAATATCCAGTTCGACACGATAGTCCAAAGCCATCCTTGGTTGACGACGGCTTGATTCTAACGGCTGGCGCTTGATAATCCTAGACATTGCCAATTGCCGATTGCCAATTGCCAATTTGAGATGTGAGATTTCAAATTTGAGATTTGAGATTTCCAATCGGCAATCGGCAATTGGCAATTGGCAATGATATGACTGACTCCATCCTTACTTTCGCAGCCCAAGTGATCCAGTCGGAAGCGGCGGCGGTCGCCGCCATGACTGGGGCGCTGGATGAATCGTTTGCCAGGGCGGTGCGGCTGATCCTGGATTGCCGGGGCGCGGTTTTGACCACCGGCATCGGCAAGGCCGGCCACGTGGCCCGCAAGCTGTCCGCCACCCTGGCCAGCACCGGTACACCCAGCCATTTCTTGTCGGCGGCCGATGCCATGCACGGCGATCTTGGCTCCATCCGCCAGGGCGATATCGTGCTGATGCTTTCCTTCAGCGGCGAAAGCGACGAAATCCTGCGGCTGCTGAATATCGTCCGCAAACTGGACCATCCAGTGATTGCCGTCACCGCCAACCGCACCAGTGGCCTGGGGCGGGATGCGAACATCGTGCTGGCCATGGGCAAACTGGACGAGGCCTGCCCGCTGGGCTTGGCCCCCAGTGCTTCCACCACGGCCATGATGGCGCTGGGCGACGCCCTGGCGCTGGCGGTGATGAAGCTGCGGAATTTCACCGCCGAGGATTTCGCCCTGTATCATCCCGGCGGGCAACTGGGCCGCAAATTGATCCGCGTGCGTGAGGCCATGACTTTCCACCGCGGCGAAAATCTGCCGGTGGCGTCGGATAAACTGACCGTGGGGCAAGTGTTGCACGAAGTCAGCCAGATCAAGCGGCGCAGCGGCGCGGTGATTTTGGAGGATGCGGCCGGCAAGTTAAGCGGCATCTTCAGCGATGGCGATTTGCGCCGGTTGATCACCGACAGCACCGGCGCGCCGTTGGACAGGCCCATTAGCCAGGTGATGACGCGCAATCCCAAGCACGTCAGCGAACTGGCGCTGGCCAGCGATGCCATGGCGATTATGCGGCAACACCGCATTGACGAACTTCCCGTGGTGGACGAGCAACGGCACCCGGTCGGCTTAATCGACGTGCAAGATCTGGTGGTCCTGCGTATGCTGGATATCGAACCGGAACCCTAAACTCTCGACTTTTAACTTTTAACCCCGAGTGAACATCCGATGCGCCGATTTGGCCTGATTATCTTTTCGTTGGTGGTGATTGCCGCCGGCTTCATGGTCTACATGAAGATGCAGCCGAGCATCCGCGTGACGAGTAACCTCCACCAAATAGGTGGCCCCAATGACCCCGGTGAAAATGCCCCGACTCCCGGCCCGGCAGGCACGCTGGTCGGTCCCGGTGAGGACGCCTGGGTCAACCAATACAATAACGCCGGTGTGCTGGTTTACCGCTTCAAGGCCCATCAGTTCAAGAACTACGCCGATGGCAAAGCCGATTTGCAAAATCCCGTGGCCGAGGTCTTCAACAGCAGCGGCGAAATCATTCGCATCGAAGGCCAGGACGGCACGGTTCACGCCGAACCCGGCACCGACACGCACGTCGTGAACGGCGGGCAACTGCGCCCGCCGCACGATGGCTACTTGCGCAACGTGACGTTGAAGGTGTTCCCTTCGCTTGCCGCCCGCGACGCCGAAACCCCCACTCTCACGCTCAAGACCAGCAATGCCCGGTTCGATTCGGCCACCAATCGGCTGTTCACCGAAGAATTCACCGAGAACGGCCAAACCATCGCCAGCGATCAGGTTCCGGTCACCATGGTGGGCCATGACCTGAGCCAGCAGCGCGACACGTTTGTTTTCCATGGCAGCGGGCTGGTGATGTATTGGAACGAACGTGAGGACCGCATCAAATCGCTGGAAATCGCCCACGGCAACGATCTGGTGGTTTACGATACCTCGCTGCTGGAAAAGACCAAGGCCACCACACCGGCCGCCACGCCGGCGGAGAAACCGGTGGCACCGGTTACTGCGGCACCCGCGCCGACCGCCCTGCCACCGATGGCGCCAGCCGCGCCGGGCACCTCATGCCAAGATCGGTATCTCGCCACGTTTTTCGACGATGTCCGCGTTTGGGAAGACAAGGTGGAAACGATTAGCAGCGATACCATGTCCATTGATTTTGCCATCAAGCACAGCCAATCGGCAGCCCGGGGAATGCCTGCGGCAACCCCAGCCGCCGCGGCCGTGGCCAACCAGCCAACTCCCCCGCCATCCCCCGCCGCCGCACCGCCGGCATCGCCGCCGAACACCACTGCAAAAGATTCCGGCCCGCGTGAAGTGGTGATTCATTGGCATGGCAAATTGCGCATGGTTCCTAACGATAACGCCGCCGAGACGCTGCCCGATGGCCAGAAGATTGTGGCCTTCACTGGCGCGCCGGTCAAAGTGCATCGGCCCATCGAAAAAGGCCACAACGGCTTTGACATCACCTGCCGGCAAGTGGCCTACCACACCGGCGACGGCAGCTTGACACTGGCCAGCCAGGGCGGGCCACCGGTTCACATCATCGAGCAGCGTCCCGACCGGCGCGGCGCGATCATCGATTCGCAATTCATTACCTATAGCCGCGCCGATGCCAAAGCCATCCTGCATGATATGGGTTCGCTCACGGCTCCCGATCCCAATAAACCAGAGGACATGCTGAATGCCACTTGGGCGCAGGGGTGCGTGCTGAACTTGCTGGTGCAACCGGACAACAGCGTGCAGGTTTCGCAAGCCGATTTGAGCGGCAGCGTGCAGGTGACCCATCCGCGTTTTGATTTGAATGCCGGGGAACTCTCGCTGCGGTTTGATCCCAAAACCGCCGGCAGCAAGGATGCCACGGCCAGCAATCAAGATTTGGGCAAGTCGCTGGAGTTGAAGCGGATGATCGCCAACACCAACGCCACGGTGGTGGTGCATGATCCGGACGGCAGCCAGCGCAGCATGTCCGGGCAGCATTTGGAGGTATCGACGCGGCGTGATACCGACGGCGTGCTTTTCGTTGACACCGTCAATGGCAGCGGCCAAGTGCTGGCCAAACAAGCCGAGCAAAGCCTGTCGGCGGAGAATCTCCATGCCGAGTTGGCCCCGATTCCCACGACCGAGCGGAAGCAGCGTAAGCCGGGGGCCAATCCCGATGCGCTGGAAAGCAACCAGGAGCGTTTGACCTATATGAAGGCCTGGGACAATGTGGTCTTGCATGGCAAAGACACCAGCCAGGCCCAGGGCGACAAACTTGAAATCACCATGGATGGCGACGAGCCAGTCGTGGAGTTGTTCGGCAAGCCCGGCGCTCCGGCCATCGTCAAAGGCAAAGATTCCACTGTGACGGGCCCAAAGATCACCCTGCTCCGGAAAGACCAGCAGTGCATGGTGGACGGCGCCGGCACGATGGACACCGTGCAGCAGCCCAAAGATCCCAAGGCCAAGCCCCAACCCATGCACTTGAAATGGGCGGACTCGGCCAAGGTGGATGGCAAAGCCAACCAAATCGATGTCCGCGGGAAAGTGCTGGCGCACGCCGAAGAAGCCGCCGGTTCCACCGATGAGGCGTTAACCGAGCATCTAGTGCTGCACCTGCTGGACAAGCCGAAAGACGCCGCCGCCGCCCCGCCGACGGAGAAGAAAAACCCTGACGATCAATTCGCCTTCGCCCGCGACAAGCAGGTGTCCGATCTGTCGCTGCTGGGTGAAAAATCGAGCGTGGTCACCACGCTGGCGGCCCCCAGCGGCGCGATCTTGAAGCGTTCGGCGATTTTTGGCCGACGTATCGATTACGACGTGGTCAATAAAAAACTGGCCATTCCCGGGGCCGGCTCGATGCTGGAAGAAGGCCATGCCATCGGCCATTACAAACCCGACAACCCCGGTGCCACCGCCATTCAGTGGCAAAAACAGTTTGTGTTTGAGAACGCCACCCAGCAAGCCACCATTGAAGGGCCGGTGCTGATCGTGCATCGCGATGACGGGAATAACCAGCAGCGCACCACCATCCACGGCGATCAGGTTCTGGCGACGTTTGAGCCGGACAAAAACGCCGCCACCGCCCCCAGCACCGCGTCAACCGCGGACCAATCGCTGCACCTGCAACTAAAGAAGGTGGTCGTGCAAGGCAACGTGCTGATCGATCTGGGCGATTCCAAAATCGAATCCAGCACAGTGGAATTTGACCCGGCAGAACACCGCTTGATTTGCCGCGGCGAGGAGAATCTCCCGGTGCTGGTCTATGACGACAAACACAAAGGCGGCGCGCACTTTGGCGAAGTATGGATTAACGTGGCGACCAACACCATCGAACGGCTGACCAACCTGAGCGCGCATGGGCACAAGTAGCGCAACTTGATCGCCAAAAGAGCCGGGCCGTCCCCGGCCCGTCTTACGGATCGAGAACGGCCCGTCTAACGAGCCGGCTTAATTGGGATCGATGCCTTACGGCGCCACGGGCCGGGTCAATGGCATCGTCGTGGGCGGGGTGGTCGGCGGCACAATCACGCGCTGAATGGCGTCAAACACCTTGCCGGTAATTGATCGCGCAGTGTCCATCTTTTGTTCATGCACCGTATTGGCCTCGGCAACGACAGGCATGGCTGGCGCGGCTAGTGTCATCTCCTGATCTTCGCCCGCCACACGCAGCGCGGTGATCTTGAAATCGCCGCGGCTGAAGGTCATCACCGAATTCTTACTATCGACGCTGTAACTCGTGTCCACGAGTTTCGGTTCCAGCGGATCAGGGTGCAGCCACTTGAAGGTTTTCACGTCGCCGTTTACCTGCACGCGGGCGGGTAACGTGCCCTGCTTCACCAAACCATCCAGCCAATCGGTGACCGCACCGCGGCTGGCCAGGAAGGGCAGGTGCGATAATTTGCCGATCGTCGCCAAAAGGTCATCCGGCGTTTTGGCCCAACTGGCGGTGGGACTCACTGTAAGCTGGCCGTTACGCCATTCGATGGTGGGCACGGCAATCTCACCGCCGCCGGGAAACACCCACTGCTTATTTTCATCGGCGAAGTAAACGGATGAGTCCTTTTCACTGGAGTGATACGCCACTTTCACTGCATCGCCCTGCGTCGCCACCAACTCCATGTCCTTCTGGTCGATCAGCCCCAGATAAAGATGAACCGGCGGGCCTTTGGGCTCCTCAAATTGCGCCTGCATTTCCACCCCCTTGATTTTGCCCTGAAACCGCGCCACTTCTGCCCACAGGCTGTCGGTCGCCGCCGCCAGATTTTCCGCCTGGCTTTCCACATCCGGCGCGACTTGGCCGGCCAGCTTGCCCCAATCATCATTGGGCGACTGCTTGGCCAGATCGCGCAGAATACGTGCCGCCCGCGCCGAATCACCCTTCACCGCCGCCGTCCAGCCACGCCAGAACGTCAGCCGCGGATCGAGTTGCTCGGCTGGGAGTTTGTCCAGCTTGACCAAGGCATCACTCAGCCGGCCATCCATTACGTCATCATCGGCCATGATCTTCTGCACGACCGACAGATCACTGTCGGCGGGTTTCATCTGGTTGGCCAACATACGTTCAAAGATGATCACGCCGCCGTGGTTGTGAATTTGATGCAGCGCAGTCAGTTGCTCGACGGCGCTCTTATGGTCGTCGGTCAGGGTCTGCACAATCGCCAGACCCGCTTCGCCCTGCGGGCCAATCTGTGTCAGCACCTTTTGCAGGTTATCCTGCAAATCCGCGTCCCCGGCACGGTGGGCCATAACGGCGGTAAACGCCACCAGTTCCGGCCCCCCGGCCAGCAGCGAGCGGCCCTCGGGGAAACGCGTCAGCCCCGCGCGCGTGGCGCGGACAAATTTGCGGGGAAATTCCGCCGGCATATTCTGCGCGTTGCCCAGGAAAATGCCGTACATCCACCGGGTAAATTCGCTGGGATCGCGCATCTGCGAAAGCAAATATTTCGTCTGGAACGACGGGGTATAGTCCATCAGCAACATCGCGTACATCCGTGCCGTGGTATTCGGCTCCGGTTCGATCACCGCCGAGTATTGCAGCAAATCCATGGCGGCGCGCGCCGCCTCGGCGGCGGCCGCTTTCTTGTCCAGGAACTGAAGCACACTGGCGCGATACCCGGCATAGTCCCCTTGCGCCATGTATGGCTCCGGCGCTGGATAGCCTGTCGTATCCGTCGTATCGCCCCGCGACGGGCCGACCAACATCGCCACCACGCCCAACATCAACACTGCCGCGATTCGTCCACGTAACCTCATCATGCAAACTCCTCTTATCTGTTTTGTACCAAACGCAATCTTTACATACTATGGCAAACCATGGCCATTCGCAAAACCCATCTTCATACGGCCAAGGCGCATCTCCGGCAAAACTTCATCGCCGGGCTGTTTTCCTTCGTGCCCTTGGCGATCACCGCGTTCATCGTCTGGTGGATCGACCAGAACACGCACAGCGTTACTGATTATGTCTTCCACCGCCGAATTCCTTTTATCGGCGTGATCCTGGCGTTGCTGGCAATTTACCTGACCGGGCTAATCACTACCAGCCTGCTGGGCCGGATGATTTTAGGCTCCATCGATCACTTGCTGGTCAAAGTGCCGCTTGTTGGCCAAGTCTACCTCAGTTGGAAACAAATTGCATTAACCCCCGGCGGCAGCGGCGGGACTTTTTCGCGGGTGGTGCTGATCCCCGACGAAACCGGCCAAATGCAACTGATGGGTTTCACCAGCGGTCGGGGAGAATGTCGCCCAGGGGTTTGATTTCGTCTTTGCGGATGGCGTCGGAACCGCGGCCGCGGAGATCGTTGGGCAGCCAGTGAGCGTATCCGGTGAAAACCAGGTGCGCGGCGAGGATAACGCGGCGCGGTGCGCTACCGCGAAGGGGCAAGCCACTTCTGCGCGTGTCGCGCGAATTGGAATGGTATTCGTTCATGGCTGCTTGCCTTTCGCGGAATAAATATATTCCGTCGCACTTACATTGAAAAGCTACTCTGCCGTTCCTTTTGCAAATCTCCCCCTCCTGCGATAAAACGCCGGCATGACTACTGAAATCCAAACTAAGCTCAATCGTTTAGGTGAATTTCTCGACCGGCACCAACTAGATGGCGTGCTGCTGAACCATCGCGCGAATTTCGCCTGGATCACCGGCGGCAAAGATAATTACATCCCCGGCAATTCACAGAATGGCGTGGCCAGCATCCTGGCCACGCGCAATGAGCGGATTTGCGTTACCACTTCGATTGAGGCTCCACGCTACGCCACCGAAGAACTGGCCGGCACCGGGATTCGCGTGGAGGGCTATCCGTGGTACGACGCGGCGGCGGCCAAGGCGAAACTCAAGGAATTGATCGCCGGGCGAAGGATCGCGGCCGATGTCAGCGATAGCGGCGATTGGGACCATTATGGCGCGGGGCTGGTGAAGCTGCCGGGCGATTTTGTGCAGTTGCGCTGGCAGCTTACGCCGGCGGAAATCGAACGCTATAAAGAAGGCGGTCGGCGGACGGCGGCGGCCATCGAGCGCGCGGCCCGCGCCATGCGCTACAACAGCAGCGAGTTTGAGATTGCCGGCATCTTGGATTACGAGATTTGGCAGGCGGGGTTGGTGCCGGTGGTGACGCTGGTGGCGGCGGACCAGCGCGTGGAACAGTACCGCCATCCGATTGCCACCAATACGCGGGTGCAGCGGTATGCGATGCTGGTGTCGTGTGCCAGTTTGGGCGGGTTGATTTCCAATGTCACGCGATTCGCCAGCTTTGTGCCGCTGAGCGATGATCTCAAGCGCAAGCAGCAGGCGGTGGCGAATGTGGATGCGGCGGTGAATTTGCAAACCCGGCCGGGCAAGACGCTGGGTGACATGTTTAAGATCATCGAGAAGGCATACGCGGACAATGGGTTTCCCGGCGAATATGCCAATCACCACCAGGGCGGCAGCACGGGATATGCCGGGCGGGAAGCATTTGCCAATCCGACCAATTCGCTGCGCGTGCTGGAAAATCAGGCGTATGCGTGGAACCCGTCAATCGCCGGCGTGAAAAGCGAAGACACCATGCTGGTGACGAGCGGCGGGATTGAGATGATTACCGCGCCCGGCGCGGAGTGGCCGAAGGTTAAGGGACACTGTGCCGCCGGTGATTTGGATCGGGCGGATATCTTGGTGCGGTAGCAATCGGAAATCGCAAATTTCACATCTGAAATTCCAGATCAAATCAGCGCTTTGCGCAGCAGCCACCACTTAATTCCCTGCGTGAGCAGCATGTACGCCAGCAGCGTCAGCGCCAGCAAGGGCCAGAACAAAATCGGCAGCGGGACCATGCTCAGGTACGGCCCAAGCGGCGAGAACGGCAGGATCGCCCCGACCAGCATGATGACAATGGTGGTGGCGACCAACGGCCCGCTGGCCCGGCTTTGCAGGAAGGGAATCTTATTGGTGCGGATGACGTGGATGATCAGCGTTTGCGTCATCAGCGATTCGACAAACCAAGCGGTTTGGAACAACGCCGCGGCGTAGGTGGAATCCGGGTCTTTCACTGGATCAGCCTTGGCGAATTGCTCCAGCAATACCGGCGACAATGCGATTAGCGGCTTGAGCCATAAATTCCGGCATTTGAAAATAAACCACATCATGAAGAACGTGGAGTAGTCAAAGATCGAACTGATCGGGCCAATCCACAGGATGAAGCGTTTGATTTCATCGATGTTCCATGGCCGGGGCTTGGCGATTTGTTCCGGGTCAACCTGGTCGGTGGGAATGGGCACCTGCGAGAAATCGTAAAGCAGATTGTTAGTCAGGATTTGGATGGGCCGCATGGGCATGAAGGGGAATTTGGCGCTGGCGCCTAACATGCTGAACATATTGCCGAAGTTGGAACTGGCGCCCATGCGCACGTACTTAACGATGTTGGCGAAGACCTTGCGGCCTTCCAGCACACCCTCTTCCAGCACCATCAGGCTTTTCTCCAGCAGGATCATGTCGGCGGATTCCTTGGCGATATCCACCGCCGAATCGACGCTGATGCCCACGTCGGCGGCGCGCAGCCCGGAAGCGTCGTTAATGCCGTCGCCCAGGAAACCAACGACATGGCCATTCTTTTGCAATGCCAGGATGATCCGCTGTTTGTGCAACGGGCTAAGCCGGGCAAAGACGTTGACCTGTTCGACCGTCTTGGCCAGTTCCTCGTCCTTCATCGCCTCGATTTGCGCGCCGACCAGAATGCGGTCGGTGGTCAGGCCGACCTCGCTGCATATTTTGCGGGTGACCAGATCGTTGTCGCCGGTGAGAACCTTGACGGTGATGCCGTGCTTTTGCAGGGCTTCGATGGCCGGCTTGGTTGATTCCTTGGGCGGGTCCAGGAAAGCGACATAGCCTTTGAGCACCAGATCGTTTTCATCTTCCCTGGTGTAGGCGACCCGCTTGTCGAGTTTCTTGCCGGCTACGGCCAGCACGCGGAAGCCATCGGCGCTAAGCTGTTCGTACTCCTCCTTGAGTTCATTCATCAGCAGTGGATCCAGCGGATTGACTTCATCGTTCAACTCGAAGGTTTTGCAGCGGGCAAAAACCGCTTCCGGCGCGCCTTTGCATAGCAGTTCGACGCCATCCGCGTCGCTTTCCACCACCACCGACATCATTCGCCGGGAAAAATCGAACGGCAGTTCGTCGAGTTTGCGGAATTGCGCGACGGGCACACCACCGTCCTCGCCCTGGTAAGCCAGAATCGCCCGATCCAGCACATTTTTCAAACCGGTCTGGAAATAGCTGATGAGATAAGCGTCCTTGAGCACCGTCCGGTTTTCCTCGCGGGCCACGTCGCAATGCTTTTCCAGGATGACATGGTCCTGGGTCAGCGTACCCGTCTTGTCGGTGCAGAGCACATTCATCGCCCCCAGGTTTTGAATCGAATTGAGCCGCTTGACGATCACCTTCTTGCGGCTCATAGCGATGGCGCCTTTGGACAGGCACACCGAGACAATCATGGGTAGCATCTCGGGAGTAAGGCCGACGGCCACGGCCAGGGAAAACATGAAAGCTTCCGACCACTTGCGGTTTGCCAGCCACTGCCAAACCCCATGGGTGGCGGCATCGCCACCGGAATGTTTGGTCAAGGCATTGATCAGGAAAACCGTGGGCACCATGAGCGCCATGAACTTGATCATCAGCCAGGTGAAACGGGCGATGCCCTTGTCAAAACTGGTGGGCGGCGGCGTGGCGGTGATGGTGCTGGCCATGGCGCCGAAATAGGTTTCCTTGCCGGTGGCCATGACCACCGCTAGCGCCGAGCCGGATTCCACGCTGGTGCCCAGGTAGCAGACGTTGGCATATTCCAACGGCGTCTTGCCATTGGCGGTTTCCACGCTGTCGCTCTTCTCCACCGGCAAACTTTCCCCGGTAAGACTGGCCTGGATCAAGAACAAATCTTTGGCGGTCAGCAGACGCACATCGGCAGGGATCATGTCCCCGGCGGCGAGTTTGATCAGATCGCCGGGAACCACTTCATGCAGTTGGATTTCCCGCGCTTTGCTTTCGCGAATCACCGTACAGGTGACGCTGATCATCGCTTTGAGCTTGGCGGCGGCGGCATCGGCACGCGTTTCCTGAATGAAGCGCAACGCCACGCCGAGCACCACCATGGCGACCATCACAATGCCGCCGACATAATCCGAGGTTTCCTGCGCGGTGCCGAAAGTGACGGTTGCCAGAACGCCCAGCAAGATCACCAGCGGATTGCGCAGGGCCAAACCCAATCGCCAAACCCAGCCGTGTTGCTTTTCCTGGCCCACTTCGTTGGGGCCGTACTTTTCCTGTCGTTCGGTCGCCTGTGCTTCGGTCAGGCCGGCTTCCTGGGTTTCGGCCAGTTGCAGGACTTGCTCGCGCGGCAGATGCGCCGATTGCTCCAGGCGCGGCGACACTTTGATGACCACGCCACGGTCTTTTTTCTGCGGAAAAGGAAACAACGCACGCGTTGCGGTACGGATCCGGATATTAGGTAACACGCAAACCTCCTGCCATGCAAGCCGTGGGTGCCGAAATTGTGCCGACGAACGCCGGCCCGCAGTTTCCGCCAAATCTTACGGGACCAACGGGGATTTGCAAACGCACCGGGATAACTTTCACTCCAGTCTGTGATCAGAAATCCAGTTCCACGCGAATCGTTCCCATGGCTTCACGATCGTAGTTCCGGCCTTATCCTAACAAATGATGTTCCAATTCCATCACGTCCCGGTAAGGAACGATCCCCAGCATTTTGCCGCTGGCATCGATCACCGGTAAGGCACGAAATCCATACCGGGTGAACAATTCGGTGGCTTCCATTAGCGTGCTGTCCACCTTAAGGCTAATCGTCGCTTGGTTCATCAGATCCCCAATGCGTGCATCATCCATGGTGATGCCGCCGGCATCATTGTCGGCCACCATGACGATGATGCCCGGCCCGGCGATGGCCAGAAATAAACGCTAGGCTTTGGCGGCGCGGCGTAAGCCGAAATACGATCGCGCGGCCAGATTCATACCTGGTTCCAGCGTAGTTGTGGACTGTTCCATAAAACCCTGCCAAGGTTAAAAGTACCAATAAAATTATGGACGTAGTATCAGCACGGACAGCAAGCGAACTATCAAAACGGAAACTTCTGCACCCTTTTTAAGGGGGTGGTGAATTAGATGAATTATCCAGGAAGCCGAATGCCACCGGCAAGCCTGGTTATTTCAGGTAAGTTTTCAACACGTCAATCAATTCCTCCGCGGCCTGGGACTGTTTGGCGGTCGGCCTGTGGCCATTGCCCATGACGTGTTTACGGACATGGCCTTCGAGAACCTCGGACATGAGTCCGGCGATTGCTCCGCGGCAGGCGGCGATTAAATGGAGCACGGCCGTACAGCCCCGCTCCTCTTCCACGGCTTTGCTCAATCCTTCAACCTGGCCCTGAAGCCGACGAATGCGCGCCAGCAACTGTTTCTTTTTCCGAACCGTATGCGACACAGCCAAATAGTATACCCCGGCAGGTATCCATGGCAAGGCCCGCTTCCGGGTTTTTGAAAACAAATATTTTTCGGCCGGGGACGGATGTGTCGCACTTGCGGCACAAGTGCGAGGCTACGCGATTGGTGTCGCCCCTTCAGGGCTGAAACCACCGCCGAAGGGGGCACGCACCCTATAGCATACAACCATCCCCCGCGGTAGGGTAAGGACATGGGCAACGGCGATAAAACCACGACCAACGCAGCAGCGGCAGCGTTTTCCTGCCCGGCGTGCGGACGGCGCTACGTCTGGAAAGCCCAATGGGCCGGCAGGCAGGCCAAGTGCAAATGCGGCGCGGAGATGACTTATCCCGCCCAGCCGCCGGAGCAGAATCCACCGGCCGATGATTTGTATGATCTGACGCCGCCGGTGGCGGCACCGGTTTCCCAAACCCCCGCCGCGCCGGTCGTGCTATCCTATCAATCGGCCAAAGTCACTTCCGGTTCGTCTTTGGACACAGAAAAGCTGATGGCATTCCAGGCTCCACTGTGGATTTTGTGCGGCGGCGTCGTGGCCGAACTGCTCGCCAAACTGTTGTTCAAGCACGATAGTCTCAACACTGCGGCGATCGATATCGGCCTGGGCTTGATCGTCGGCACGGCCGTGCAATTAGCCGCCATGCTCGTGGCGGCGAAATTTCGCGGCATCGATTTGGGCCAATTCGGCCCGGCGGTGTTGAAACTGGCCGCCGTTTCCGTCGCGCCTGGTGCCGTGTTCGATTTGTTCTTACCCCTGCTCAATATCATTCCCCTTGGTGGCCTAATCGGCGTCGTGGGCGTGTTTGTCCTTTATTTCGCCCTGCTGGGCATGTTCTTCGATTTGGACCAAAGCGACACATGGTACTGTGTCATGGTGATGTTCATCGTCGGCGTGGCGTCCTATCTCCTGGTGCAACATTTCGTTTAGAGCCTATCCGAATAACTAATGGCCCCCTCGATTTGATCCACCGAGATCTGGGTCACCCACCCTGCCCGCTTATGGCCGCGGTGCGGTAATTTCCCCCCGCACCCACTGGCCGACGCTGGCCACTTGCCGCTGGACTTCGGCGCGATCCAAACCGCACGGCAAAGCGACAGGCCCATCGTCGTAGCGGAATTGCACGGCGTACCGCGCAAGCCAGCGGCTTTGCTCGACTTCCGGGGTTGGCTTTGAGCCAGCGTCCGCCACTGCATCCAACAATAATGCCAGGTCATGCGTCCGCTGATAATTAACCTGCCGGTGGCACAACAGAGCCTTCAGCCATTTTTCCACCGCCTGTTGGGCGTGGAAACCAACGATGGCATCGGCGACCTGCGGATTGCCCTGCCAGGATGGCCAGCGCCGTTTCATCCTCCGCCGCTTTGGCCAGAAGCCGACTGCATTGCTCATCCCACTTCATGCAACACCCGGCCTTCCCGCGCCGCCTCGTACAGAACATTATTAGGCGTGGTACGCCAATCCTCGAACACCTGGCGGCTGGTCACCAGCACGTCGGCCCCTACGCGCAGCGGACGCAGCACATCGCGCAGCCGTACCATTTCCGCGAATTGGTCGGTAACCTCCGGCTCCACTATCAGAAAATCCAGATCGCTGTCGCTGCGCTGCGTGCCGCGCGCATAGGAGCCGAACAGGATCACCTCCGACCCCGCCGGCGCGGCTTGCCGCAACAAACGCCCGGCTTCGGCAACAAGTTCGACGCTGCTCATATTCTGTTCCAGCCTGTTGGCCGTGGCCATCTTATCCTAGTCCCAGGAAATGTGAAGATAAACGGGAAAAGGCGTCAGGATGATTCTTCACCCCAGCAGATTGACCGTCCGCTCCACCAGCAGCTTGGCAAACTCATTTTTCCCCATCGCCGGCAGCGGTTCCTGCCGGCCATCGGGGTAGAGCAGCGTGGCCGTGATGCTCGGGCTGTTCATCGTTTCCAGCGGATTGTAAACCAGCAGATCCAGATGCTTCCGCCGCAGCTTGGCGATTGACGCCTCCATCTCGCCGCGCGGCAGCAGGCTGAAACCCACCGTCCGCTGGCGCGGCTGCTTGGCCAACGAAGCTTCGGCCAGAATATCCGGCGTGGATTCCAGTTCCAGCGTCAATTTGCCTTCACGCGGCAGCTTGCCGGCACTGGCGGCAACCGGACGGAAATCAGCCACTGCCGCGGCCATAATCAATGCATCATGGGCCGGGAAATTCCCCATCACCGCGGCACGCATCTGCTCGGCCGTCTCGATATCAATCCGCTTGACCCCCGCCGGCACGGCAATGGCCACCGGCCCCAGAATCAGCGTGACCGCATGTCCCGCCGCCAGACCCGCCGCCGCCAACGCCGCCCCCAGCGTGCCGCTGCTGCGGTTGCCGATGTAACGCACCGCGTCAATCGGCTCATGCGTCGGCCCGGCGGTTATCAGCAGTTTCATAGCCATCATTCCCAGCCACCCCTCAATCCCAGACCCTAAACCCCAACCCCCATTCCTCACCCCGCCGCCGGAATATCCGCCGCATTGGTCGCCAGCTTCCCGGCCTTCACCCGGTCATATTCTTTCTTCACCCAATCGATCTTCTCGGCATTCCGCTCCATCCACAGCGGGATCGGCGTGTGCAAGCCCAGCTTATCCAACTCGGCAAATTCCACCACCACATCCGCCCGGCTATAGCCGGACATATCGTGCAGCTTGCCCATATGAATGCACTCCGTCGGGCAAGGCTCCGTGCATAAGGCGCAAAACAGGCACTTGCTGTAATCAATGGCAAACCGCACCAGCTTGCCATTCTTGGGATCATCCGGATTGACAATCCCCAGCGCCTTATCCACCTTGCGCGGCCCGGTCTTGTCGATGTAAATGCAATCCACCGGACACGCCTTGGCACACTGATCGCAGGCAATGCATTTGGAGGCTTCAAATTCATGGATGCCGCGATAGCGTGGCGCCAGCGACAGGCGATGCTCGGGATACTGCACGGTGACGGTTTTCTGGAAGCAGTATTTGAGGGTGATGCTCATGCCGATGCCGATCGACTTGAGGTTGTCGTAGATATTGCGGAAATAATCGCGTGCGGAACTCATGTTGCGTCCAATCATACGCCGGGCAGCGGCAACGTCAAAATCGTTTCCCCCCGCCGGGGTTGCCGCCCCGCCGAACATTCCTTACGCCTATCCGGCGCACCGGTTATTTCGCCATAAGTCTTGCATTTACATGGCCTTAAGCAATCCGCGCGCATTTTCGGAGGAATTTTTCGCGCCACGCCATGGGCCTGAAATTCCTAAAAATGGGTCTCACGTTCCGAACAAGCCGCACTGGCGATAGAATTTCGAGGGTGCTCATATTGGCTATTTCGGCTTAATCAGGGTCTATCAGGGGTCTAACAACCCATTAACAGGGGCTTATTCATCATTAACGTGCCTCTATTTGAGACTATCTCCCGCCTCATGGGATGAAAACGGACCATCCCGGCGCAAAATGGACCGTCCCAAGCCGAGAACGCCGGCACAACGGATGAAGATTCGCCATGAATGGCTGATTCTGATCTAATCGCATACTATTGCGATAAACTAACGGCTATAATGCGATATTCCACCCGCCAAGTGCGATAGTCGCAAAATCGCAATATTTCACGATAACGTCTTCGCGTTCCGCGTTTTTTCACCTTCGAACTTTCACACCTTCACACTCTTCAAACCTTCACATCCGTCTTTCGCCTTGTTTCCGCTTTTCGCTTTCCGCCCTCCGCTCTTCTATCGTTTCCGCTTTTCGCTCTTCACATCTTGATTCCCGTTGTCCTTGTTTAGCGTTTTTGACGCCTGAATGCCGATAATACCACCGGCATGGATGTCGATCAAGCCAAAACGGATGCTCCGCA
>Ga0316217_10003265_pt1 | contig 18663 bp, 12 predicted proteins | sample 1anoAmetaG_FD_203633 | JGI IMG/M metagenome (GOLD analysis project Ga0316217, IMG submission 203633) | Freshwater microbial communities from Trout Bog Lake, Wisconsin, USA - 1anoA | ecosystem: Environmental > Aquatic > Freshwater > Lake > Hypolimnion/Profundal zone | place: USA: Wisconsin...
TAGTCAACATCTAAAAGGCGATGCTGAGAAACCTAGGCATAATAAAAAGAGCAATCTAAATATAATGACTGATTCACTTCTATGACATTACCATAAACTAAACAACTTTTTGTCACTTCTATCATGTTGGTATAAATTAATGGAGATTCTAAACAGAATTAGTTATTTCTGTTGTTATTATTATAAGCAGATCAATGAGTGTGACTAAACTTCCTTTACTCTATGAAGACTAGCCCAAATTCAAAAGGGCCAGGAGCACTAATTTGCTTTAGAATTATGATCCGGCAGCGTATCCGCCTGATCTAAAGTTCTCACTAGAACACGGCCTTTCTCGCAGAGTCGGCAAATACGTCCCTCCTCTCGAAGATGTTTAAAGATGCAGATGCTGCCTCTAGCCCATCTACAAAATGTACCAAAGTGCCTACTAAGCTAACTACCACTTTGCTGTGACCTTTCCTAGCTGTTCCATTGCGGCACCAGCACTCCGTTATACTTCTAATTCGTCAAGCAATGTCTTATACTGTTAATCTTCAACATACTCATAATAACTTTGCCAGCCTCCATAGTAAACTTTACACTCGGCAACTAGTGTGTAATTACTGACGGGGTCACGAATTTCCTGAACTCGGTTTGCAGAGGATCAGTGATAAACATTATGAATGTAAGCGATATAAAAGAGATGGAAATCGAGGCAGTGATATTCTTTGTAGCTATCTTAGCCAATATACTCTTCATCGGCTTTTTATAACTGAAGATGGATCTGTTAGCACTCATGTACGGAGAGGGAAAGTTGAACGCTGCTGATTATTCTTTTATGATAAAAGGGCTGCCTTGGGATATAACCCTAGCTGAAATACAGAAATATGTGCAAGACAAGATGCTATACTCTGGAGCGCCTGATTTGGCCATCAATAAAATTTACATTATCTATAATTTCAAAAACTACTTGAGCATGGTGCAAAAAAGACAGGAGATTGCTTAGAAAAATATAGAGTTCTGGTATAAAATTGAGTAGCTTGAAGCTAAGAATCTGAAGGAAACGGATTACAAGAAAAAGGAGAGCTTGAAAAAGAAAAAGGAGGAACTTGAGAAGCAAATGAAACAAAATATTGACTCCATGCTCAAAATATAACAACAAATCGTATAATTTTAACAAATTACCTCACAGATACAAAAGAGAATCGCCGAAGGGCAAGCTTTGGAGGACTAAGCAACCCGAACTATCAGCAATTTTTCAGGAAAATGCATCATTACTCTCAATAATCGCAAATCCCAACAAAGAATACTTTCCAAAGTTGAGGAAACTTGCTGCCATCGCCTTAGTTATAGCATCAGTGATTTACTGAATGTCTAAAAGTCCAAAATTGCCATAACCCCAGCTCCTGAGCCTGAAGACATCATCTTCGCAAACATGGGCTCCAAGAGAGTAATCATATGGCGAAATCGTTTACTCTACTCATTGTTAATATTTTTCCTACTTGGCCTAGATTTTCTGATCGTAGCTTTGGCAAAGAAGCTGATAAAGTAAGGCAAAGCCATCCAAAACGGAAACATCATCTTTTCCTTCATAAACTCAATCATCGTTTCACTTTTCTGCTCTCTCTTCCGCAGAATAATTCGCAGTTCTTAATAAGATTCCTATTACAACACCTATTCCAAACTTTGCTATGAAATCGTGTCCAAAATGATTCTTGTCTTCATGATCAATATGCTCTTCACTACCTTCGTTGCAAACGTGGCTTCCTTTTATCTCATTAAGGAAGATCAACCCACTTTCGACGCTTTTCCTCTCAATTTTTAAAACTTTCTCTATGACTGCTTCTTTCTCATCGTCACAAATCCCGTCTTTTCCACCTTTCTTGTCTTTTTTGACCACAGGCATATCAGAGGCATCATTAAAAGATATAGAGTCAGCAACAGTTCTATAGCAGTGAGCCAAGGTGAAGCTAACACTGCCTACGAAAACATGAACTTCGACATTTGCTACAAATATGGTACAATCTATCGCTTTCTGATCTTTTCGGGAGCAATCGCAATTCTTTATCCCATCGCTTTAGCCATTTGCTTTATAGCTTTATTTGTCTTGTACTGGATGGACAAATTTCTCCTTTTACGCCGCTACTCAATCATTCTCAAAATCTCGTCACGTTTTAGTAAAATGGTGCAGAGAATAATGTCCCAGTTTCCGATTTATCTGAGTTTCACAACATTTGTGGTCATGTTTATACCTATCCAAGATGGAAGAGCTTTTACTGAGATGGGCTACTCAAAAGCATACTATTATCTTAGTGGGGTTGCCCTGCTTCTGAGCCTAATAAACTACTGGATAGGCAACGGCTGGATCAAGGCTCTTTTTAGGTATATGCTTAACATTAAGTCCAGGGAAGAAGAGGAATAGGCACCGGAATATAAATACATCTAAAATGACCTCTAGACTGATTACTCGCATAATTATCCTTATTTCCGTCTGACGAAGCAAATCGGAAGGCAGCCATCTGAATAGATCCGTCAGTAAAAAGTGAATGAGCTACGCAAAAACTAAAAACTGAGCACTTTTGACGTAATAAAGCACTATATGAACTAAAACCGTTATTCTTGATATCTACGAAAAATTAATAATTCCCTACTAACTATAAGCTCAATCATTCACGCAGATAGGCAGGTGCAAGTTCCTTATCCTTGACCTTTAGTTGCAGCTCAACTTCCGTGATGTTGTATCCTGAAATCATGCTATGTATGTGGAAAGGTGACTTTATCAATGAATTTGTACTTTTTTTACGAAATAGAAGGGCTCAAGTTCATTTGGCGATTGGAAAAGATATTCATAGGCCTTGCTATCTTTTTATCTGCCTGCGAAGATGATCTCGCCGTTTTCTTCGCTTTGTTTCAGCAATTTCTCATGCTATTCTAACACAGTTTCTTTTTCAATGCAATATTACAAGAAAGAGGGAGTTCTTATTTGAGCTCGATTCTCAGTGAAAAGTATCGATGGCTTCTCTAGGGCTGGAACCCAAAGGTATATCTCAAGAGTCTCCGACTGAAGGCGAGCATTATAAAGTTTATAATGCATCATGGATTTAATTAAATTTAAAATATGAAACACGAACCTCTCGAACTCTCCAAACCCGTAAGCATTTCGTCACTCAGGAGCTTTTCAGTAACTTGAGGAGGAACTTCAATGCGCTGAAAGAAGCATCATCCCAATCACGAAGGCAAGCTATCGATTAGCTGAACCAAGTCATCAAAAGAGAGCAATTAAGCACCTCATAGTTCGAGGAAATCGCGCAAATGGGTCTCAAAGATCTACTCAAATGCTTTAGTGATAGTAGTGAGTACAACAGAGAACACGCCGTGCTTACCATTTTATAACTAGTATCACGTTGCAAATCCATCCGTTCAATGCTCCCCTACATCTTCGCAGTATTGACCGACAGAACTAATTGCACTGATCTTGAGGGGATCTCCAATTTGCCAGAAAAGATGAGGCCAGCTCCAGGACAGAAACCCAAAGTGCTGGTAAAACTTGTCTAGAGTTGTTAAGAAATAAGGTTGCTTTTCTGCGCGTTGTTGAGAAGAATTCTGTCTCTCGTTGAGTAAGATTAGATTAGGGACAAATTAGATTAGATTGTTAACATCTTACGAGCGTTGATAATGGATCCAGCACCCGAAATACAAGTAACCCAACATTTATACAGAAAAATGCTTGTGAATTGCTTGACTTTTTCTGCAAAACCTTCAAAAACATACTGTTGCACTATACTGAGATCATGGGCAGAGCTGTCTTGTTGCCACTCATCAACAAAAAATCGAAAATTAGAATCGCAGGACTCAACGCACTTACTTCAATTTTATGGTGCGGATTGTGGAAGTACAATGCTTTTGTCTTTTAAAATTTGATAGGATTCAGAGACCCAAATACAGTGCCCATTAAGGATTTCTATGAACCATCCAACAACATAAACTATTTGGCAACCTTTGTAAACGACTCCAACGTAAAAGTTCGTCAATAATTCTTGAAACACATAAAAATCTGGACTTGCGACCTTGATGACAAATATGATCATCATGGTAGAATCGTACCTTACATTCTCTCAGGCCTTTTCGATTAAGACTAATAAATAAGGCAAACTGCGCTCTAAACGATCATCGATATTGGAAGACAGATCTAGGTCGAGAAAGAAAAGTAGTTTAGAGATAGCAAGCAATATGCGATTGATGCTGCTTGGACATGGGAGGGTCTTTTGCTTGATTTACCTACCTATCGACCTTTAGTTTCTAGACCCAGCCTAGGTAGTAGAGTGTTCGTGAGAGGTCATGTCCGCAAATTTTGGACTGCCCTCTATAAATAAATCAAAGATATCCACTTCTAGAATAGGATTCGCGCAGCTTACTTAGTCCTTTATGGCACCATCTTTACATAACACTATATGACTCAATACTTAAATGATATGCTACCTCATTTGTTCTCAAGTGCTTTAGCTGGAAGACCTGAGGACAAGCCAGTGGCTGACCTTATCTGCCGAACCCTCCATCTGATCGGCAGATACTGCGAAGTGCCAGCCTATCTGCATATTATAAGTTCTTCATTGAGGGGAGAGTTGATCCAAAACGGGTCATTTTTGAAGGCTTCATTAAAATCTCTAACACATCTCATCAACGGCGCTTTTGAAGCTGTTCCCGAAGGAACTGGCCTTTGCCACAAAAAAGCCCAAATTGAAAGTTTGTTGGGTCTGATTCAGTAATGCGGCATTTGTGCTGAATTATACAAAGAGAACGGTATAGAAGGGTTGTAGCTAGCATCTGCCTTCCTCCAAGGTCTCCAAAAAAAGACAAACAGTCTATAACTCTAATCAATCATGCAAACTCATGTTCTTTCAATCATTAAACTTCTAGGAGTTAGCTACTATGAACTCTCGTTTGGAGAGATTTTCGCGAAATAGAGCAAAATATAAAATCATCTCCCGGATATAATCAAACAATTTTAATTAATCTAACTACTGCATCCACTATACTTCGATTAGCTGTAGGAATTCATGAAGGAGGCGTATCTCAACCCTCCATCTATGATGGATACTGACTGGAAACTTGTCATTTTCGTGCATCAAGTCTTGTCTCAGAAAAATGGGTAAAGAGAAGCATTGGTTTTCAACTTAGCTCAATAGGTGATCTCTTGTTCTTTACAAAGCAATCGTTCTTTCGAGATGCTGACTTTCTGTTTTAAGTATACTTCCTTTTTGTTCAACACAGCACAGGAAAAGATAAAGTTGGTCCCTCTCCACATAATCTTGAAATAGTGTCTGCTAAATCTCGTGAAATTCGATCCAATCAAGAAGGTGCCAGTCTATGACCAACATCTAGTCAAACCAGTCACTGATCCCTCCCTCATCCGCGTCAATGAAGACATATTCATTCCCCTCTTCACCAACTGCTCTGAAGCCCTACAATCTGTATATTATAACAAAGTACACTTATAAATTGTGGACCTGGCTCCTCTTGTACATCTCTACTTGGCAGTTTTCAACAAGTTCAGCAGAAATGCACAAATACTCGCGGAAGGGGTTAGAACTGTTTGGCTGGTTGTCTAAAGGGCAGGTCTGGCGCAGGATAACCTCAAAAAATTCACTACAGAACAAAATGGATAGAAAGTTGCTGTGTGTTAGCAACTGATTGACTTTTTGATTGAAAGGTTGTAGACTCTGAATGACCCATAAAAAACAAAGCTCAATATGGTCTTCGACAGCCTCAAAAAAGTGATAAGCTGCTGCCCTAAAATTTAAAACATTCTGACCAAACTACCAGAATTCTATCCAGGGTACCCCATGCTCCTCTAGAAGCTGTTTAAATACGCCCTAGACGAAAAAGACTTATAGATCCGCTAAAAGTACAGAGAACTGCTACTGCTCCTATGCAGCAAACTCAGACCTTGGTTCTAAAAGGAATGGAGTCTCTCGGAAGAATCAAGTAGATTTGCCAGAGCACACCTGCTTAAAGAGATACTTGGCAAAGCCAAATGATAATGTCGCAACATATAATTAGATTATCACTCGCTCTCCCTATTTTTCTCGCCTTTCCGTTTCCAGACCTGCCGGATGTTCAGATTCAGCCTATGCTACTTGAAGTAGTTCATTATTTACTTGCATCCATTCAGTCTATGAGGCTTCTCGAGCTTGGCATCTATCTCTTCCGCAATCCTTCCAAACTAGGCTCCAGGTTCGGGCTATCTGTACGAATTCTATATAATACGAGGAACCCCGTGATAGCATATCCTAGAAAAGCCTGACATGACTGGAGTTAATCAATGCTTACTTAGCAAATCACCCGCCTACAATCTGACTGCCAAGGGCTGTAGATGTTTGTCAGGGAAGCCCAGCAAGAAGATGCAGCTGAGTCCAAAGCAAAATGAGAAGATGGGATTGATTTGGTCCTATTAGCCGTCGTCCAGGTGCCCAATCATGTAATCTTTGGGCTTGTAGTAGTTGACAATAACGGCCTCTCCGTGGTACTAAAGATCTTCCTTGTTTGCCAGTTTCTGGTAGACGGCTTGTGCTTTGCGGGTGAGCTAATCGATTGTTTTGGGGATGGGCACCTGAGTTTTGGGGTAGGATCTGTGCGGCCAATCGTACTGATACCCCAGATTTGCCATGCGAATATTTTCATCGAAAAAGTAGCCTTTTTAGAGCTAGTTTCGATTTCCTGGCTCAATCTGTGGTTAAAGTACCTATTCTTGAAGATTCATGGAAGGTTCTTTCAAGCTTTCTTACACTTTGGTCAACCCTTCATCGACTTCATTTGCCAAGTCTTGTTTAACCTAATTTTTGGTTTCCTAGTTTTGTTCCTCTTTTTTATTTTCCTAAAAATACAGCCCGTTGGTCCCATCAAGATTAGTTCGGTAAGGTTTGCGTATGTAGTCGTTTAGAGCTTCAAATCCGATTTGAAGCTGCGTTGACAAATCAATGAACCCCTTGATGAGATATGCCCCCGCGGGCTCCTTAATTTTGTAGACATTATAGCCATCAACAAGCACACGCTACAGTTGTTCCAGCTTCACAACCTGAGAGTAATCAGTCTCCCGATGCATATAGAACTTATAATGTTTTTCGGCAACTCTAAAGGCATCAGTGGCCTTGAACTGATAGCCCTCGTTCTGTATTCTGCTGATGCGCTCCTGCTCCTCCTTCTTGACCAGCTACCTGAGTTTGGCTTTCTTTTATTTGTAGCTCGGCATATAAAAGAAATATAATCCGCACTTACTGATCATTCTCAGCATTTGCAGAGATCTATTACGAGCTGATCACCCAACCGAACGTTAATATTTGGGTTGGGCATGATTAGGTTAGCAGGCTGGTGGCAATCTATGTGGGGGCAGGGTTGATAAGATCTTCAATTCAGTCATTGACTCTATATTCATTGTTAAATCATGAGCGTTTTCAAAAAGAGCTAAGCATCGATATTTTAGCCCACTACCAGAATCTTGGTCTGATTGGCGTAGATAGCTGTGCTAGATTTGGTCAGCCGTACCTAAAAAAGATCCTCAACCCCTTGCAACTCAAACACCAGCGGCTAATTGTCCAAACTGATTACTCCCTTGATCCTCACTATTTTCTGCTCGCTCTCCCAGAGCAGCTGCCCCACTGCTTGTTCGATCTCCAACTTGGACTGTAACTTGCACTTGCCCTTTAGGAAGGTTGGCTTTAGTTTGTGTCCAATGTGGTGGTTTATCTCAGCACTATTAAGGTTTATCAAGGTGTCTTTGCTGAATAAATTCCCGCCTTTCAGTATCTCGGTGGGGTCGCTCAGGTCGTTTCTGGGTTATGCTTGTGTTACCTCCAAAGCTAGCAATCATAGTTCATTTTCTTCAACTATTGGCTCAGCTACTCACAAGTCTATTGAGTAGTCTCATCCACAAACGAAACAAGCACCTTATTGGCAGCCACAATCTGCCTCTAAAACAGCTCCTTCGTGGAATCCGTCTTCCATCGTTTGGCCGAAACAACCGCTATCACAGAATGCAGCTGCGCCCTGATGAGAGCCTACTCATCAAACCAAAACTGTTTGATCGACTGCAGGGGGTCAGCCAAGCCATTGGTCTCGACCAGTATCTTGCGGACGGGGGTGTTGGCGATAATGTACTCAACAGCAGCCATGAGATCGTTTCTTGTTGAAGGACTGAATACTTGGCGCTGCAGCAGATGCAGCCGTTGGGCAGTTCCAGAAAACTGCTGAAGGGCACACCCGTCTAGTCGACGATCAGAGGCTGCTCGATGCCCATCTCTCCCTCCGCGAACTCGTTCTGGATGACGGCATAGCGCTAGTTATGAGGGTTGGCGAGCAGCTTCTTGATGAAGGTGGTTTTGCCCGCCCCGAAGAAACCAGTCAAGATGAATATCTGCGCCTCGGCAACCTACATCCAATTTGATATTATAGAGCATTCTGGTCATACAAACACAGAGCAGTAGACTGATATAGTCGCTGAATGATCTATAACAGTTCTATAGACAAACACTCTCAGCTTACTGACCGACTCCCACCTATCTCCCAAGATGTGTCGAATCATGTGTTAAGGTATGTTTAAGTGCACAGTGTTAGTCCTGGGTCCGAATATAATCGAATAGATAAATATAACTTAATGCACAACTACAACGTCGCCAACCGCTTCGCCACCAAGACCAAAGTGGGCAACTGGTACGAAGAGCAGGAACTCTAAGACCACAAATTCAAAGAATACCTCTACCAGAAGCAAAACAATAACAACCTCACCCTCAACACCACCCAACAGTTGGCCTTCTATCAGCAAGAGGTACAACTTTTATCACCCAGGTCTCGCTCTCACCCACCCATCAGGGGCTGGTCGGCAAGGGAGCTCTCAAAATTGGGGAGTCCATACAGCTGGAAAACGTACACACTTAGGCTGTGCTAGCATTCAATATGGCTGAGTCTATCCTTGGAGAGGAGTCCTATGCTGTGACTTCATCGCAGTAGAAAAAACCCGCTCTCAGGAACGTCTTCTCAGTGGAACTCGCCCAGGAGTAGCAAACCGACTACATCCGCTTCGGCGACAAAATCAGACTGACAACGCAAGTGAACAACCGCAAGGTACTCCTTCCCAAACCTAGCTCTATCTCCAGAGTCTGCCAGTGAGTCCCATGCGGAGCTCCAAATTCAGCCGACAGCAAGAGGTATCAATCACTGCCAATCTGAACTCCAACTCCATCTGGGTGGTTGAGAAGGTCAACGCCAAGGAAAGGTTCGATTCGGTTGGCCATGAGGTGGGCAAGAACGAGACGGTTCTATTGAAGCATCTGGCCACTGGACAGTGGCTGGCCAGTGATGCGGTAAAGTATGTGAACCAGTTCGGAGTGGAGTACGAGGTCTTCGCCAAAAGTTATCTCGTCAACAACAAGACCCAGAACCTATTTTCGGAGAAAGAGGGACACAGAGGGGCAACCAACTCCATGCGCTCGCAGGGCATCCAGAATGAGTGGGTCATAAGGAAGGGGTGATCATTCAATCTACTCATATTCTCATTTATCCATGCTCCAACTCTGGACAATACTACTGAACTTGAAGCGACAGCATCACAATAAATAGAATACAGTTCTTTGGCAAATACTGGAGCTGCAGTCGCAATAATTCAATCACAACAACCTCGTTATATTTATTATCACAATGACCTAGAAATAGGAAAGATAGCTCTCCGAAACTAGCCAGTATTCTGCGAGCACCACCCAAATCTACTCCTCCTTCTACCACGAGACCGTCCAAACGCACTCCATCTAAACCTACTCCTTTGATTACGCTGAAATGGAGAAAGAAATCGATGCGCTGAGGGGGCTCCAGCTTCGCCAGAAACACTAAACCAAAGTGCTCTACAAGCAGTAGCCAGGGTTGTCTGTTGAGTGCGCCAATGATGAGATTATTGTGAGGAGCATGCATAAGAGGCAAGATTCCATACTGGAAATTGACATTTTAAGACACGAAAACTCCAGTTTGAGGAAGCAGCTCGCTTAGATGCAGCTGAGGTTGGATTAGCTCTAATAGTTGCTAAAAAATGGCACAACTCCCATCAACTAAGCAGAAAATCTGAGAACCTTGGAGTCTCTTCTCACTGCAAAAGACGCCTAGCTAGCATACCTCAAACAGTAGGTCTCAAAATGGCAGCAATAACATCAAAAAGCAGCGCAGTCCCTCTAAACCCTAGCACTCAAACTTACCACCCAATAAAACCTTGAGTCATAGCTAGCCAACCTCCGGAAGAAGATCCTCAACCAATCCATCATCAAAGAGGTGCCAGTCTACATCTAGAAAGACATCATTGTATAGGTGCCCGTTCCCATCTACATCAACCAGAAGTAAGAGAAAGCCAACGCAAGGCTAATGCCACTGATCGGCAGCTGCGCCTAATAGAGCAGTATCGCGGTCAACGAGTAAAACGAGTCGATGGAGATCCACGAGAAGTCAGAACGGGAGGACAGTTTGGAGAAGAAGAGCCAGATGAAGTTGGCGATGCTGTGCCGCAGTCTCAAAGGCAGCGATATCTCAGAAGAGCATGAGGATGGGAAGAGGTCAATTGAAAGGCTGGAGACTAGAGAGAGGAGGATCAAGGAGATTGTCGAGGTGCCAGTCTATATCACCAAAGAAATCATCAAGGAAGTAGATAGACCGATCATCAAATAAATGTATATCTAGCAAGCCCCTAAAGAAATAATCATCTAGAAAGAAGTCATCAAATACGTCTACCTCACCCCCAATGATTCCAAAATCGTCCAGCCCAACGAATACCAGCGATTCAAGGCTGTCCACAGCGGCATCAAATAGATAGAAGAATAGGACCAGATTCTCAGCTAGATCTCAGTCCATAAGAAGAGTGAAGGCTTCGACGAAGAGTTCAATTTATAGAGCCCCAGGAACAACAACATTGATCTCCTTCTACAGTCCAATGAGAAGAAGAGAGAGGAGGAGGTTTAGCACGAGGTCAAGGAGTAAACTGATAACCGCGACAAAGATTTGATTCTCAACCGGCTGGCTGAGTAGGAATTCGTGAGGATCTAAGAAGAGTCCCTATCAAGGTCGCATTAGGTCAAATCCAAAGGACCCAAACATAAAAGATTGACGAGTGAACTCTCTTTGAACAGGTCAGCTAATGAAATCGTGCTAGAGGTGCCAGTCGAGATAGAGAAGGAAGTGATTGTCGAGAGGATAATCGAAAAGGAGGTCTACATTGAGGTACCCACTGAGATACTGATCTAGGTATAAAAAATAAGGGAGATCTAAGTGGAGAAGATCATCTATGTGGATCGCTAGATACTAGTCACAAGGGATATCATCGTTCCTATCGAAGTGCCAACTTAGATTCTGATTGAGGTTGAGAAGATAACATAGATCGAAGTGCCTAAGGAGGTTATTGTGGAGAAGGTTGTTGTCGTTGAGAAGGAAGTGCAGGTGCCCATTTTTGTGGAGAAGAAAGTCGAAGTTGTCCGGGAAATATAAAAGCCAGTTATCATCTAAAAGGAAGTGATCCAAGAAGTCATAAGGGAGGTAGTGGTTTAAAAATAAGTCTCAAAAGAGATAATCGTCTAAAAGGAAGTGATAGTCTAGAAGGAAGTAGTGATCTAGAAGGAGATTGTTATCTAAAAGTAGGTGCTTGTCTAAAAAGAAGTGGTAGTTGAGAAGTAAATAATAGTTTAGAAGCCGTTGTACACATAGAAAATCATCACAGAAACCGTGATCAAGTAAATCTACATCCCCTTCGAAGTGCCTGTTGAGGTGATCATCAATCAGTAGGTCATAGTCTAAAAAGAAGTGATTCTGCCCATCTAAGTTCCCGTCTAGATAGTGATCTAAGTCGAAAAGATAGTTGAGAAGGTAGTCATCCAATAGAATTCGATTATCCAAAATGAAGTCAAAACGTAAATAGTCACGAATAATGTCACTGACAACCTCGTTTTTGTTGAACTGCCCACCTAAATATTGATTGTACAGCAGAACCAGACTTCAGTTTCGCCTTTAATCAGCTAGGTTCAGGGGCAGGTATTCGTAGTTGAATAAAACCAAGAGATGCTAACCAGCAAAGCCACCAGAATATAGAAACTAATCAGCACCAAAGATTCAACTTATCTCCAATTCCAAAGCCAAACCGAATCCAATGTTTAGTTCATTGAAATCCCCACAGAAATATACTTACCGGAAGAACCCATAACTAAGTAAATTATCAATTTCGTGGAGATACCTACCTAGATTCTAATGGTCCAATAAAAAATAATAGAGGATAGGACTAATCAAGCGGTGATTGTAGAAGTACCGATTGAGATAGTGATTGAAGTATAGAAAATAGTAGAGGTACCTAAGTAGATAATTGTCGAGAACATAGTAGAGGTGATAAAGGAGGTCGAAAAAGAGGTAATCAAAGAAGTATTCTTGTAGAAATAGGTAATAAAATAGATTGAAGTAGTGAGGGAAGTCTAGGTAATCAAGTAGATCTAGGTCATGAAGTAGATAACAATCTAGAAGGAGAAGATCATCGAACTGGTGAGAGAAGTGCCCATCGAGATCCCCATCGAAAGGATAGTGTAAAGGGTAGTCGTCTAATAGCGTATAGTGGAGGTGGAGAAGATCGTCTATCGGGATGTGCCTGTAGAAGTTATCAAGTACCAATAGGTGGAAGTAATTCGGCCAGTCGAAGTATTCGTTGACAGGATTGTAGAGCAGATAGTAGTTGTTGAGATACCTGTTGAAATTGTTGTTGAGAAAGAGGTACTAGTTTTAGTGCCAGTTTAAATACCAGTCGAGATTATCACTCAGGTTGCAGTGGAGAAGCAAGAAACCGTCAGCACTCAGCTAATAGTGGAAAAGGAAGAATCGGTCTGGAAAGAGACGATCTTATAGTAAAAAACAGGATTTTAGAAGTAGGTGACTGCTGAGAAATAGGTAGTTTTCGACAGATAGCTAGTTGTTTAGAAACAGGTATTTGTTGATAAAGTGACAACTACAAATATCTAATCTGTAGAAATACCCGCTGAAATCATTTTAGAGCCAGCTCTTTAACCAACTTTAATTACTGTTAACATCCAACAATCGACCCAACCAATCGCAACTAACCAGATACATACTGAACTGACTTTCATCTAGATACCAACCTAGATTATCATCTAAACCTAGAAGATCGTCCAGGTCACACAGATAGTCTAGATTCCAGCCCCTCAAATCATTGAGATTCAGCAGGTTGACTCACAAATCGAAAAGGTAGATAACAACTACGAATCAGAACTCACTTTTGTCGAGCTGCCAACTTAGATTGTGCTGTAGGTCGAGAAAGTAGTTGTTGTGCAGCAGAAAGAAATCTAATTCGTCGAAGTTCCTACTTAAATCATCATTAGGGAGCAGTCAGAACCTATTGTGATAGAAAAGGAGGTCATAAGATAAGTAATCGTGGAGAAAGAGGTGATAAAAGAAGTGGAAGTCGAAAAATAGGTTATTATTTAGAGAGAGGTGATCAAAGAAGTACCCGTTTACAAAGAGGCCATCCAATTTGTTGAAGTACCAACTGAAATCATCATTTTTGAACAGGAATTGAAGCAAACAGGCTAAAAAATATCTCAAATCAATGTCAATATTTCAAATACAAAACAATACAGAGAAATAAAAACAGGAGTTCAATCAGGTGTAAATCAGACAAACTTATAGGATAATCAGCTGGCAAATGCACAACAAGGGGAAAGAGCTGATACTGCAAAGAATGGTCAAAAAGAAGAGATTGTTACTATTTCTGGAATGACTAAAGAAATTATTATTGAAAGATAAATCCGAAAGGAATCATAGATGGAAGAAGAAAAGAAAATAATTGAAGAGAAAAAAGAGGAGAAAAATACTTAAGTTGATGTAGAAAAAACTAACACATAGGTTAAGAAAAGTGAAGGAAAAGATAGTAAGATAGAGATATAAGATGAAGAAGTTGTCATTCAAAGAACTGATTCGATCAGTAATAATCAATCCTCAGAAGTCATCAACCAACGGACTGAGGTCAGCAACCAACAGACAGAAGTTATTGGCTATCGATCCTCAGAAGTCAGCAACCAACAGACTGAGGTCATCAATCAAGAGACTGAAGCCATCAATCAACAGATTTAAGTCATCGGCTATCAATCCTCAGAAGTCATCAACCAACGGACTGAAGTCCATGGCTATCGATCTTCAGAAGTTAGCAACCAACGGACTGAAGTCCATGGCTATCAATCCTCAGAAGTCAGCAACCAACAAACAGAAATCATCAATTAACAAACAGAAATCATCAATCAAGAGACTGAAGCCATCAATCAACAGATTTAAGTCATCGGCTATCAATCCTCAGAAGTCATCAACCAACAGGCAGAAGTCATTGGCTATCGATCCTCAGAAGTCAGCAACCAACAGACTGCAGTCAGCAACCAACGGACTGAAGTCATCAACCAACAGACTGTACTCTTTGGCTAACAATCTTCGGAAGTCATTGGCTATCGATCCTCATAATTCATTGGCCAACAACACCCCGTACCAATTTTCTAACCTTCTTAAAGCGACGCACAACCTTCATTCCAAAAACCACAAGAAATCCAAATCTAAAATAATCTCTAGTTGATTGTTTAAATTCCAATATAGATTTTCATCTAAAAAGAGGTTATCGTCTAAAAATAAGTCGTCGTCAATAACGAAATTATAGTTTAGAAATAGGTCGAAAGAGTAGTATAGAAAGTGGTTGAAGTGATAGTCTAAAAGCCAGTTGAAGTCATAGTCGAAAAAATAGTTTAAGTCATAGTTTAAAGAGAAGTGATCGTTGAGAAACCAATATTCGTGTAGAAGTATATCGACAAGGTCATCTAAAAGCCCATCGAAATCTATGTGGAGAAAGTTATCTAACGGCAAACGCCGGTTTATATCGATAGGATTTTAGAAGTGGAAAAGACTGTTGAAGTTGAGAAGATTGTAGAGTTGCCTGTCTAACGGATAGTGCAAGTTGATATCTAGATCTAAAAGATTGTGTATGTCGAAGTCGAAAAGATAGTATAAGTGTAGAAGATAGTCGAAAAGGAGGTAGAGAAGATTGTCTAGGTCGAAACCATAGTTGAACGGGAAATAGAAAAGATAGTAGAAGTTTAGAAAGTTTTAGAGGTATAGAAAATAGTCTAAGTATAAAAGATTGTAGAGAGAGAGGTCTAAGTCGAAAAGATAGTCTAAGTAAGAGTCCCCTACGAAACCATTGTCTAAAAAGAGGTAGAAAAAATAGTATAAATTGATAGACCCATTGAGATCATCGTCTAAAAGATTATCGAGAGACAAATTGAAGTCTAAAAACCAATCTTCGTCTAGAAAATTGTGTATGTTGATAGACCAGTCTAAATCGAGATTGTAAAGGAGGTCTAAAAGGTGGTTTACGTAGATCGTGAGGTTTAGAAGATTGTATATGTGGACAAAGAGATTTTCATTGAGAAGATTGTTTAGAAACCAGTAGAAATCATAGTTGATCGGGTTTAAATCGTGTAGAAATAAGTTGAAGTCATCAAGGAGGTGGAAGTGATTAAAGAAGTCTAGGTCATCAAGGAAGTAGAGGTCATCAGATAAGTGGAAGTCATCAGATAAGTGGAAGTCATCAAGGAAGTGGAAATTATCAAGGAAGTGGAAGTCATTAAAGAAGTAGAGGTTATTAAGGAGGTTGAAGTGATCAAAGAAGTTGAAGTCATCCAAGAAGTATAAATCATTAAGGAGGTTGAGGTTATCAAAGAAGTAGAAGTCATCAGGGAAGTTGAGGTCATCAAAGAAGTGGAAGTTATTAAATAGGTAGAAGTTATCAAGGAAGTGGAAGTCATCAAATAAGTTGAGGTTATAAAAGAGGTTGAAGTAATCAGGGAGGTTGAAGTAGAAGTGATCAAATAAGTAGAAGTGATCAAATAGGTAGAGGTGATCAAATAAGTGGAGGTAATTAAAGAGGTCTAAGTGATAAAATAGGTGCCAGTGATTGTGGAAAAGATCATCTAGAAATAGATTGTCAAGGAAGTCTAAGTAGAAATAGTAGTGTAGCAACCAGTGGAGATAATCAAAGAAATATAAGTGATCAAAGAAGTTGAAGTCATCCGATAAGTTTAAGTCATAACTGAAAAACCTGTAGAAATCATTAAAGAGATCATCGTCTAAAGACCCTATGAAGTCATCAAAGAAGTCATTGTTTAAAGGCCTATTGAAATCTTCAAATAGATCATCAAAGAAGTCTTTATCTAAAAGCCTATAGAAACAATTCGCGAGGTCATCATCTAAAAACCCATTGAAATCATCAAAGAAGTCATTAGAGAAGTTATAGTTGAAAAGCCTATAGAAATCATCAAAGAAGTCATAGTTGAAAAACTTATTGAGATCATAAAAGAGGTCATCATCTAAAAACCAGTTGAAGTCATCAAAGAAGTCATAATTGAGAAATAGATAGAGATAATAAAGGAAGTCATAATTGACAGACCAATCTATCTGTATAAGTAACTGGATTAATCCAAAAAAGTGACAAACATCTAAGCAAACAACTAGAATAAATACGAACTCGACCTGAAATTCAAATAAAACAGAAACGAAGGCGTCCTTCTCTCGGATCGTTCATAAGAAAACAACCGAGAGCGATATGAAACCAACCTTGCTATTTAGATGCACACTTCTTAGCAGTACGAAATCAAAGAGAAATCAAATTCAGACAACGAAGAAAAAGATATACTAATCCAAAAGTACATTTAGAATGAAAAACGGCTTTAAGAGGAAATGAAGTACCTTAGGGATTAGTTTATGCATGCCAATTAAGAGGCCATTCGACTTTCGTCTGAAAAATAACAAATTGAGAATGAACTTGAGTCTCTTTACCAATAGTTTAACGAATTCAAGAAGAAGAACATCTTTGAAAAGAAGACGCAAAAGGAAATGTTCCAGCTTGAAAAAAGCCTTAAGGAAGAGGTGTCCAACCATTAGAAATAGAGATAAGAGCAATATGCCAAAATTATTAAGCTCTAGACGACTGTTGCCAACCTGAAAAATGAGCTAAAACAGTAAAAAGCAAGCATGCAATCCTTGAAGTAAAGATTAGCAGTATTTGAACGTTCCAAAGAAAACGAATCCAACTAGCTTCTCAGGCAAATATAATACAAAAACGAGCAGATCTAAGATCTCATACTGATGAAATAGCAAATATACGAGCAGCTGAAACTGTCAAAGGAGAAATAAGAACGTCTGATTATGTAGAAAGGAGTGATCTAGTAAGAGCTGAGTCAAGCTAAGGTCTATATCTAAGAACGCAATCAGTAAGACTTCGAAAAGAAGGAAGAGATCTAGTATAACTACAAAGAAGCTATCTTGTAAACTTAGAAGCTGTATAAAAACAGGATCGAAGAGCTTATCATGAAGAACTATCAAATCATCGCACAAAAAGACCAGTAAATAGCCGAACTGGAAGGTGTCGTGAGATAGCTTGAGTCCTAAATCGGAAGGGCAAACGATTAAATTAACAAAATACAATACACTCAGGATTATCCCAAACAAACTCAAAACAAAGATTCAAAACTAACTCAATAAAACCAGAAACTGCAATCAATAGTGGATGTTTTGAGCCAAGAGGTTAATGAACTGAACAAGAAGGTAACCAGCTATGAGCTATAAATCAAGAAACAGACGCAGACGTCTCACAATGCAGGCAGTATTAACATCAAATCTCTAGGTTTGGCTCCAGGGAATAGAGATAAAGAAGCTAGTCAAAGAAGCCAGAAATCAAGAATCAAAATCGAATAGATCAGTAAAAACTACGAGGAAGAGAATTAAGCGGACTTTTACTCACGAATGAATAAATTGGTCAACGAATACGCTCAAGAACTGTAAAGAAAAGACAAGTAAACCGAAAGGCTAAAAGAACTAATCTGCAAATACGAAGCAGTAATTGAGTAATTCCAAAAAGAAAGAAACAGTCCTTACCAAAATAGAAGTAACTATGCTTCTAGCTAAGGCGTCTACGGAAAGCCAAGCGATAACAGGATGCAGCTGGACACAAGTATGTATGTTTCCAACCTGCTCAGAAAGATAACTCTGCTTGAGGACCAGATTAAGTTTGAAAAAGGAGAGAAGTTGAAGCAGAATATAAGAGTCAGGGAGCTGGAAAGAGCTTTTGAAGAGATCAACTTTAGACAGGCCAATCAGTCGTACGAAGATGATTCTTAGCTGCTAGAGAAATTAGTGTTCTAATTGGAGAAAGAAAAGGATAAGTGCGAGCAGTTCCGACTCTAAAACTAAGGGCTAAAATAAGAATTGCATCGTCTGAGAGGCGAACTTGAAATTCTTAAGAACAACAGCAATATCTATAGGAATACCTCAAGCCAAATGGCCTATTCAGGAATGTTGTAGGAGCTGGATTAGTAATACTAAGGCTAGTTCATGAATCAAAAGCCAGACGAATCTATCATCCGTCAATACAAAACCTTCAAAGTCAAGTATCTGAAGATCTTAGAGCTAACCCAACTGATCAAAAACGAAGTTTTCAGCCTCGAATCTAAGGTTTCTCGAAACAGCCTTGAAATAATCGACAACATAAAACGATACATAAAGATAATATAAAACAATTAGAAGAATAGCATTGGTAGTATAACAAACCAAAGAAACTTGAACAGAGTCAACCCC
>Ga0316217_10003266_pt1 | contig 18653 bp, 13 predicted proteins | sample 1anoAmetaG_FD_203633 | JGI IMG/M metagenome (GOLD analysis project Ga0316217, IMG submission 203633) | Freshwater microbial communities from Trout Bog Lake, Wisconsin, USA - 1anoA | ecosystem: Environmental > Aquatic > Freshwater > Lake > Hypolimnion/Profundal zone | place: USA: Wisconsin...
CCCGCATCAAGAGCGAGCACGTGGCGCGGGTCACGGACGTGGGGCAGCTCGAGGACGGCTCCCCCTTCATCGTGATGGAGTACCTGGAGGGGGGCGACCTCTCGAGCTGGCTCACGCAGCGGGGCCCCATGGCGGTCGAGCAGGCCGTCGACTTCGTCCTCCAGGCGTGCGAGGCCATCGCCGAGGCGCACCGGCGCGGCATCGTTCACCGCGACCTGAAGCCCGCGAACCTCTTCTGCATCACCAAGCCGGACGGCAGCCTCTCCATCAAGGTCCTCGATTTCGGGATCTCCAAGGTGACGGCGGGGGAGGGCGCCGACCACAAGCTCACGAAGACGAGCACCGTCATCGGCTCGCCGGTCTACATGTCCCCGGAGCAGATGCGGCGCTCCAGGGAGGTCGACGCGCGGACCGACATCTGGTCGCTCGGGGTGATCCTCTTCGAGCTCCTCACGGCGCGCACGCCGTTCGACGCCGAGACCGTCCCCGAGCTGGTCATCAAGGTCGCGACCGAGCCCCCTCCGCCCCTGCGCACCCTCCTCCCCCACGCCCCGGCCGCCCTCGAGGCGGCGCTCTCCCGGTGCCTCGAGAAGGACCGCGACCGCCGGTTCCAGGACGTGGGCGAGATGGCGCTCGCGCTCCAGCCGTTCGGGACGGAGAGCGCGCGGAAGTCGGCCCAGACCATCCTCGGGACGCTGGCGCGGCTCGACACGTCCGGCGCCAGCAGCATGGCGCCCGAGGCCGGCGGGGCGGACGGCCAACCGAGCCAGGCCCTCCGGACGTCGGCGGCCATCCGGACGGATCTGTCGTGGGCGGGGAAGACCTCGGGGACCCGCACCCGACGGAGGGCGGCGGTCGGGGTCGCGGGGGCGATCGGCCTCGTCGTCGTCGCGGTCACGGGGGCCCTCCTCGTGCACCTGACGCGGCGGCCGGAGCCCGCCGCGGACGTCCGCTCGAACGAAGGCGCGACCTCGCCCGGCTCGACCGCGACGTCGCTGTCCGGCGCGGCGGACCGTCCCCCCCCGTCGTCGACGGCGGCCGCGGCCTCATCGGCGGTGCCCTCCGCCCCGCCGACGTCGTCGGTGGCGCGCCCCGCCCCGGCGCAGCCGAGCGCCCTCCCCTCGGCGCACCCTCCGGCGCGGCCCGGCAAGCACGCGACGAAGTCCGACGACGACCGGCTCGGAATCTGAATGCGCCCCCTCGCGTCCCCGCTCCTGCTGATCCCGGCGATCGTGATGATGGCCGCCCCCATCGCGCACGCGGACAAGGGCGATCCGGCGGCGCGGAGCACCGCGCGGAAGCTCGGTCAGGAGGCGCTCAAGCTCTTCGACGCCGGCGACTACGCGGCCGCGCTCGACAAGCTCACCACGGCGAACCAGCTCGTCCCGACCCCCACGCTCGGACTCTACGCGGCCCGCTGCCTCGTCAAGCTCGGGCGGCTGGTCGAGGCCTCCGAGCGCTACCTCGACGTGTCGCGCATGCCGATCGACCGCGGCGCGCAGGCGGTCATGCGCAAGGCGATCATCGACGCGGTGGCGGAGCGGGACAAGCTCCTCCCGACCATCCCCACGCTCGAGGTGCAGCTGGACGGGCCTCAGGGGGACGGGGTGACAGTCGTCGTGGACGGTCAGCCGCTCTTGCCGGGCCTGATCGGCGAGAAGCGCCCCGTCGACCCAGGACACCACAAGGCCACCGCGAAGCGCGGCGAGCTCGAGGTCACCGAGCTCGCCGACGTCGAGCCGGGTCAGGCCGCGCGGATCGTCCTCAGGCTGCCGCCCCTCCCTCCTCCTCCGCCTCCGCCGGCCGCGGGAGTGCCGGCGATGCGCGTCGCCGGCTGGGTCGGCGTGAGCGTCGGCGTCGCCGGCGCGGTGGTCGGCGCCGTCAGCGGCATCATCGCCCTCGAGGACGCGCAGAGCCTCGGCGCGAGCAAGAGCTGCGCGAACTTCGTCTGCGGCCCTGCCGAGGCCGGCACGATCGCCACCTACCACGCGGCCCGGACGCTCACGACGACGGGGATCGTCGTCGGCCTCGCCGGCTTCGCGTTCGGCATTCCGGTGCTCCTGAAGACGCCGAAGACCGGGGACGGCCCCGGGGCACGTCCGCCGGGCGAGGCCGGGAGAACGGGCATCGAGCCGTGGGTCTCCCTGGGCTCCGCCGGTGTACGGGGGACGTTCTGAGCACGGCGAAGGACGCCGCGCGGTCGCCGCGCAACCGGGCTGCGACGCTCGCCGCCGGCGCCCGTCCGAAACCGATTGCAGGGGCGAGCCGGGCACGTACGATCTCGGCACGGCGCGGCGTGACGGGTTCCTGTTCACGCCGGGCGTCGGTCGGACCGGACGGCAGGAGGCTTGTGTGACGTACGTGAGGCACGTCCTTGCGGTGGGCATCGCGACGGGCCTCGGCGCGGGCGTCGTGGCCGCCCTCCAGAGCTGCGCGCTCCCGGACTACGAGCTCGCGGCGACGACGCTCGACGCGACCGTCGAAGGGGGGGGTGGGCGTGACGCGGCCGGCGACTCGAAGAAGCCGCCGTCGCGCGACTCCGCCGCCGGCTCCGACGCGAGAGCCGACGCGAAGCGCGACGCCGGGCAGGACGCGCACCGCGACGCGGCGGGCGACGTGAAGACCACGCCGACGGGGTGCGTCGGGAAGACCTACCCCCCGCCGCCCGTGGGGCCAGACGTCCCGGGCGTCGGCACGTTCACGCTCGCCGTCCACAGCATCGACCTCGGCGACACCGACCCGGTCCCCCCCGGCTACGATCTCGACCAGACCTGCACGTGCATCGACGACGGCGGGCCGTCGTGCGCGTCGCACAACCAGCACTGCGACTTCGCCGCCGGAGTCGACAACGGGGCGGTGACGCTGATCAAAGCGTTCGAGGCGACGCAGCCGACCTCGTTCGGGTCGAGCGCGTTCTCCTCGATGGCGGCCTCGGGGCACTGGTCCATCCTGCTGCAGCTCTCCGGGTACGGCACCACGCCCGACGGCGGCGTCCCGGACGACCCGAGCGTCGACCTGGCCATCTTCGTCGGCCCGAGCTCGATCACGCAGCCGCCCAACTGGGACGGCAACGACTCCTGGCTCGTCGCCGCGAGCTCGGTGGGCGACGGCGGGCTCAGCCACCCGCTCTACAAGTCCGGCGGCGCCTATGTCGCCAACCACGTCCTCGTGGCCGCGCTCCCCGAGATGGAGATGACGCTCTCGGGGGGCGGCATGCAGACCATCACCGTCCACCTGACCTCCGGCTTCCTCACCGGCACGCTCGACCTCGTCGGCAACTCCCTCCAGATCAGCGACGGCATCATCGCGGGGCGCTGGGCCGAGCCGGACATCTTCAAGGCCGTCTCGAGCTACCGGACCACCACCGGCGCTCCGCTGTGCACCAACACGCTCATCGTCTACGCGCAGGCCAAGGGGACCATCTGCAACGGCCTCGACATCCTCACGGTCGACGGGCAGCCGGCGAGCCTCCCGTGCAACGCGCTGTCGATGGGCGTCGGCTTCACGGCCTTCCCCATCCTGCCGCTCTCCACCGTGGGGGCGCCGACGGTGCCGACGCCCGGCTGCAGCGCCGCGACCGACCCCGCCACCGACTCGTGCGGGGACGGAGGCTAGTTCAGCGGCGGTGACAGAGCGCGATATGCTCGCGCCCACCATGAGCCCCCGTCCTCTCGCCCTCGTCCCCCTCCTGCTCTCGGCCGCGTGCGCCGCCCAGCCGCGCGCGGCGAAGGCCCCCGGCTACGTCGCCATCTACCGCTGGCAGGTCAAGCCGGGCTGCGAGGCCGAGGTCGGCGCGGCCTGGCGCGTCGAGGCCGAGCGCTACCGGGCGCGCTACGGGAGCTGCGGGGCTCGCCTGCACCGCGAGGACGACGGCACGTTCCTTTCGACCGCCTTCTGGCCCTCCCGCCAGGCCTGGGCGACGGCCCCTCGCCCCATCGATGCCCCCGAGGCCGAGGCGACCCTGAACCGGTGCATCACCGCGAAGGTCGAGGAGCTTCACCTCGTCCCGGTCGAGGACGTGGCCGCTCCGACGTGTGAGTAGGCCTGACGGAGGGGCTCGCCGTCCTCGCCGCCGAGGGGGACGTCAGCCCGGCCCGCCGTCCAGGCAGACGCCCCCCGCGATCACCGCTCCACGAAACCGGAAGGCCGCACCCCATCACCACGGTGCTCACCCGACAAGCCGGGACGCCACCCCCCATTGTCTCTGTCGTCCTCCGACGACCCAGGAGGCCATCCTCCCGGGATTCTGAGGCTCCCCGATGTGATGGGAAGCCACGCTCATTCGATTCGTACGTTACCCGCCGAGCTGGGAAGCCACCCTAATTAGCTTCTAACATTACCCGACGAGATGGGTCTCTCCACTTTCTAGATAATGTAGCTACCCGACGCCAAAGGTACTCACCATTGCATGCATATATAGGTACCCGATGCACCGGGTATCCATGTTACTCCATTTCTTTCATTACCCGATACAATGGGTAGCTACCATCATCAGTCTCTTTCGCTACCCGATGTGACGGGCATTGCTATTGTTTCGTCCATATCGCTACCCGACGCGCAGGGTCGCTTCCATTCATGCTCTTCGTCGTTACCCGATGCGCCGGGAAGCCACCTTGATTTCTTCCGGTGGCCACCCGACCCACCGGAAGGCCGCGTTCCTTCCTATCTGTGGTCACCCGACGTGCCGGAGAAGCCCCGACACACGTCCGCTCGCCCCCCCGACGGATCGGAGCCGCACCCCACGCGTGCGCATCATCCCCCCGGTCCCGAGCGACCGGATCCCGGCGTCCCACGAAGGCCAGCCGAGCTTGTGCCGAGCCCCCCCATCCGGCCGGAGTGGGACGCCGGGATCCAGGGAGCGCCCCTCCGGGATCCAGGGAGCGCCGCCTACGCGTCCTCGACCCGGATCAGCTGCGTCTCGCCCTCGAGGAAGTCCTGCTGGCGGATCTCCCCCATCGCCCACTGGACGTTCCGCTCGACCGCGTCGTGCGTCAGCATGACGACCTGCACCGGCGCGCCGCTCCCCTCGGCGGGGCGCTCCTGCACGACCTGCTCGATCGACACGTTGGCGTCGCCGAGGGCCTTGGCGATCCGCGCGAGGACACCGGGGCGGTCGTTGACGGCGAAGCGGAGGTAGTAGCGCGTCGTCACGTCCGCGAGCGACAGCAGCGGGCACGGCGCGATGCGGACCCCGCGCGTCAGGAGCCCGGCGGCCCCGACCCTCCTCGCGCGCGCCACGTCGAGCAGATCCGACACCACGCTCACAGCCGTCGGCATGTCCCCGGCCCCGCGCCCGGTGAGGATGCACGGCCCGAGCGCCTCCCCCTCGAGCGCGATCGAGTTCAGCACGCCGTCGACGTGGGCGAGGTTGGAGCCGCGCGGCAGGAGCGTCGGGTGGACCCGGAGCTCGAGGCCGTCCCCCGTGCGCCGGGCGATGGCGAGGTGCTTGATGACGAACCCGAAGCGGGCGGCGAACTGGTGGTCGATGGCGGCGACGCGGTCGACCCCCTCGGTGGGGATCGACCCGTCCGGGACGCGCGCCCCGAAGGCGATGAGCGCGAGGATGGCGAGCTTGTGGGCGGCGTCATGGCCGCCGATGTCGAGCGCCGGGTCGGCCTCGGCGTACCCCTTGGCCTGCGCGTCCTTGAGCGCGTCGGCGAAGGACATCCCGGTCTGGGACATGGCGGTGAGGATGTAGTTGCTCGTCCCGTTGACGATCCCCGTCAGCCGCTTGATGCGGTCGCTGGCGCACGCGTCGCGCAGCACCCGGACGACGGGGATGCCGCCGCCGACCGACCCCTCGAACGCGAGGTCGACGCCCGAGCGGAGCGCCCGGAGGATGAGCTCCGGGCCGTGCAGGGCGAGGAGCATCTTGTTCGCGGTCACGACGCTGCAGCGCCGGTCGATCGCTCGCTCGAGGTACGCCTGGGCGGGGCTGACCCCCCCCATCACCTCCACGAAGACGTCGATGGACGGATCGTCGAAGAGCTCGTCGGCGCTCGTCGTCAGCAGCCCCCTGTCGAGCTCCGGGACCCGGTCCTTGGCGAGCGACTTCACGAGCACCCGCGCGATCTCGAGCGGGGCCCCTACCCGCTCCGCGAACGACGCCGCGTTGGCGCGGAGCAGCTGCACGACCCCCCCGCCCACGGTCCCGCACCCGAGAAGTCCGATCCGAACCGCGCGCTCCGCCTCACTCATGACCCGGCAGGGTATGCGACCGGAGAGCCGGCGGGATCATGGAAAGGAGGAGGCGAGCGCCGGGACCTACGGCGCGGCGGCGTGGGCGAGCGTCGTCTTCATGAACTCGATGGCCGTCGACCGCTGGCTCCCGCGCGTCATGAAGGCCGGCATGCCCCCCCCGGGCTCGCTGTAGAGCCGGTACTGGATGCTGAGCTTGCCGTCGGCCATCGGGAAGATGTCCCAGCGCCCGCGCAGCGCCGGGATCCGCACGTAGCCGGAGACCGGGGGGCGCGACGGGTCGGCCTCCGCGGTGAACGAGAGGGCGCAGCGCCCCGTCGAGCCGGGGATCTCGAGCTTCGCGTGGACGACGTAGTCGCGATCGGAGAAGAGGGGGACCGAGATCTGCTCGTAGGTCCAGCGCTCGGTGGGCGTCTCTCGGAGGACCTCGCGGCGCTTGTAGGGCCGAGGGAGGGGCGTGGGGAGCACCTTCGGGAAGAGCTCTTCGCAGAGCCGCTGGACGCTCACCGTGCTCGTCAGCGAGAGCCGCAGCTCCTCGAAGCTCGAGCCCGGCACCGGGCGCGTCTCGACCTGGATGCCGTCCTTCACGCCGTCGGGGTGCCACGGAGCGCCGTCGTCGGCGACGGCGGTCGCGGCGACCCCGAGGAGGGCCGCAGCGGTCAGGAGGAGGCCGGCGATTCGTCGCATCGGAACCCGCCTGGGGGCTTACCCCCCGACCACCGCGCACCCGGGGTCGGTCGAGCCAGGCGCGCAGATGACACACTGCCCCGCGACGCACTCGGGGGGGAACTCCGCGGGGCAGCCGCACGGGGCGAACGAGACGCCGCTGATGGCCTGGTCGTAGCGAGCCTGCCCGGAGATGTTGACCGGCGAGCCGCCGCACCCGCAGGTCCCGTCGCAGACGTCTCCGGTCAGGATGACGATGCAGTCGCTCGCCTGGCTGCACGACTGGTCGTACGTCGAAAGGTCGACGTTCACGCAGAGCCCGCCGTCGCTCCCCACGACCACCGCGTCGCCCGGGCTCGCGTCGCTCGTGGAGGTGCCTCCGTCGCTCGCGCCGTCGGGCGCGCCCGCGTCGACCGTGGTCGTCACGCTGCAGCCCGGGGGCTCGTTCATGCCCATCCCGCAGAGGGTGCACTGGCTGGCGACGCAGCGGGCCTCCCCCTCGAAGGCGCAGGGGCACGCCATGCCCGTGTCCGCGGGGACGACCGTGTCGTAGAAGTCCGACGCGGCGGTGTTCACCGGCGTGGCGCCGCAGCGGCAGCCGGTGGAGCAGACCGTCCCGGTCGTGATGAGCGTGCAGTCGCTGTCGGTCGCGCAGCCGAGCGCCGCCGACGTGACCGTGATGTCGACGCACCCGCCGGAGGCGGGCGTCGCGGTGACTCCGGCGCCGCTCGTCCCCACCCCTCCGGTGGTCCCGAGCGTCGTGACTCCACCACACGCCGCGGCGAGCGCGGCGACGAACACCGAGGCGAGGATGCGACCACTCTGGATGTGCAGGCTCATGACAGTCTCCTCAGCAAGACCAAGGCCAGGAAGGATGGGGGGCACTTGCAGCCGATTCCCTTCATTCCTGGCCCTGAATGGCACACCCACCTGGACGCGGCTGTCGCGGAGCCCCCCCTCCCGCGACCCGGCCTCAGTTGGACGGGACGGGGGCGGCCTCCTTGGGCGGCTCGGCGGCCTTCGGCGCGAGCTTCTCCTCGAGCGCGGCGTCGAGGACCTGGTCCATCTTGCTGACGAAGACGAACTCGAGGTCCTTCTTCACCTCGTCCGGCACCTCGTCGAGGTCCGGCTTGTTCCGCTCGGGGACGATGACGCGCTTGATCCCCGCGCGGTGCGCGGCGAGCACCTTCTCCTTGAGGCCGCCGATGGGGAGCACCCTGCCGCGCAGCGTGATCTCGCCCGTCATGGCGACGTCGTGGCGGACGCGGACGCCGGTGAGCATCGACACGAGCGCGGTGAACATCGTGACGCCCGCGCTCGGCCCGTCCTTCGGCATGCTGCCGGCCGGGATGTGGATGTGGATGTCGCTCTTGTCGAGGAAGTCCTTCGGGATGCCGTAGCGCTCGGCCCCCGCGCGGACGTAGCTGAGCGCCGCCTGCGCGCTCTCCTTCATGACGTCGCCCAGCTGCCCGGTGAGCTGCATCTTGCCGGTGCCGTACATGCGCGTCGCCTCGATGAAGAGGATCTCGCCGCCGACGCTCGTCCAGGCGAGGCCGGTGCACACGCCCGGCTCCTCCGTCCGCTCGGCGACGTCGCTCGTGAACCGACCGGCCCCGAGGAACTCGCGGAGCTGCTCCTCCGTGTCGATCTTGCGCGGGGTCATGTCCCCCTCGGCGATCTTCACGGCGACGCCGCGGATGACGCTGGCGATCTGGCGCTCGAGGGTGCGGACGCCCGCCTCGCGGGTGTAGCTCTCGATGATGATCTCGACCGCCGCGTCGGTGATCTCGAGCTGCTCCTTGCTGATGCCGTGCTCCTCGATCTGCTTGGGGACGAGGTGCTGGCGCGCGATGGCGAGCTTCTCGCGCCGCGTGTAGCCGGGGATCTCGAGGATCTCCATGCGGTCGCGGAGCGGGGCGGGGATGGTGTCCCCCTGGTTCGCCGTGGCGATGAACATGACGTTCGAGAGGTCGTACGGGATCTCGAGGTAGTGGTCGGCGAACGTGTTGTTCTGCTCCGGGTCGAGGACCTCGAGGAGGGCGGCCGACGGGTCGCCGCGGAAGTCGTGACCGAGCTTGTCGACCTCGTCCATCATGAAGACGGGGTTGATGGTGCCGGCCTTCTTCATCCCCTGGATCAGCTGACCGGGGAGCGCGCCGACGTACGTGCGCCGGTGGCCGCGGATGGCGGCCTCGTCGTGCACGCCGCCGAGCGAGATGCGGTGGAACTTGCGGCCCAGGGCCCGCGCGATGCTGCGGCCGAGCGAGGTCTTGCCGACGCCGGGGGGGCCGATGAGGCAGAGGATGGGCCCCTTCTTGTCCTTCTTCAGCTTGCGGACGGCGAGGTACTCGAGGATTCGCTTCTTCACCTTCTCGAGGCCGTAGTGGTCGTCGTCGAGGACCTTGCGGACCGCGGCGATCTCCATGTTGTCCGGCGTCTGGACGTGCCACGGCACGTCGAGGATCCAGTCGAGGTAGGTGCGGACGACCGTGTACTCGGCCGAGCCGACCTGCATGTTGCGCAGGCGCTTGATCTGCTTCTTCGCGACGCTCTCGGCCTCGGTCGGGAGGTTGGCCTTGGTGACGCGGTCCTCGAGACCGTCGAGGTCGCCCTGGTCGCCGTCGTCCTCGCCGAGCTCCTCCTTGATGGCCTTGAGCTGCTGGCGGAGCACGTACTCGCGCTGGTTCTTCCCCATCTCCTCCTTGATCTGGGAGTTGATGCGCTCGCGCATCTTCAAGATCTCGAGCTGCCGCGTGAGCAGGCGGAGCACCTTGCGGATCCGCTCCTTGACGTCGACCGTCTCGAGCAGCTGCGCCTTCTCCTCGACCGGGGCGTCGAGGTTGTGGGCGACGAGGTCGGCGAGCGCGCCGGGGGCCGTGATCGAGTCGATGAGCGACCCGGCCTCACGGGGGAGCTCCGGCATGAGCTGGATGACCTGCTTGGCGATGTCGCGGAGGCTCATCGAGAGCGCCTCGGCCTCGTCGTCCGCGAGCCCCCCCTCCTCGAGCCGCTTGACCTTGGCCTTCAGGTACGGGCCGTTCTGCGTCACCGTCTCGAGCTTGATGCGCGTCAGCCCCTGGAGGATGAGCGAGTAGTTGCCCGAGCTGTGCTTGAGCGCCTTGAGGACGCGCGCCGCGCAGCCGACGGTGTGGAGGTCGTCGGCGCCCGGGTCGTCGGTCGACGGATCGCGCTGCGCGAAGATCGCGATGACGGGGCTCGACAGGTTGTCGACGTCCTCGACCAGCGCGACGGACTTCTCGCGGCCGACGTCGAACGGCGCGACGGCCCCCGGGAAGAGGACGGCGTTGCGGATCGGCAGGACGGGGAGCTCGTCGCCGAAGGGGACGACCTCTTCTTCCGTCGATCGCGGCGGCATCGGGGGGGCCTTCTTGTCGGACATGAAAGTGACCTCAGGGTGACGTGGTGGAGCGCGGAGAGATTACGTCGCGGCTACGAGCGCGACGCAAACTATTCGGGGTTTCTGACGACAGCTGCGAACGTAAGCACGCCTTTGGCACGCGCCAGTCCGCCGTGCCACGCGCCGCTACCGCTCGACCTCGCGCGAGGGGTCGAGCGTGTGGATGGCGAGGCCCGTGAGCACCTTCGGGTGGAAGAAGGTCGACTTCTGGGGCATGACCTCGCCGGCCTCCGCGACGCGCCGAACGTCCTTCACCGGGGTCGCGTTCATCAGGAAGACCACCTGGGCCTGCCCGGCCCGGACATCCCTCATCGCGTGCGCGGCGTCCTGCGGGTAGAGGAGGTTGGTCTTCGCGGCCTGCGCCTCCTTCGTGATGCCGAGGACGTGCTCGAGGATCGCCGAGTGGAGGATCGCGACGTCGGTCCGCTGAAGCACCGCGGGGCGCTCGCCGAGCGTCGGGTGCCGTGCGACGTCGACGTCCGACCGGAGGCTGAGCAGGGCGGCCCTCCCGTCGCTGGCGACCGCGACGAAGCTCGGCGCGACCTTCCCGGCGTCTCCGAGGGCCGCGAGCGCCGTCGGCGCGTCGACGGCGCGGGCGAGCGGCGTCACCGAGAACCAGTCGGCGGCGCGGGTGAGCAGGCCGTCATACGAGAACGTCGGGAGCGAGTGGACGACCCGGTGCGTCGGGAACACGACGAGGTTCGGGTCGTCGCCGTTCGCCAGGAACGTCATGAAGTAGCGGTGCTCGGCCCGGTCGCCTGCCCCGGGGTTCGCGGCCGAGACCTCCTCGGCGTAGCGGAGCGCGGTCTCGTAGCGATGGTGTCCGTCGGCGATCAGCAGGGTGCTCCTGGCGACCCCCTCGGTGATGGCGGCGATCGCGTCCGGGGCGGTCACCTTCGCGAGCGCGTGGTGGATGCCGTCGGGCGTGGAGAACTCGGCCAGCGGCTGCGCGCTCTGCAGCGGCTGGTCGATGAGCCCGTTGGCGTCTCGGTAGAGCATGAACCCGGGGCTCAGGTTGGTGCGCGTCGCCCGGAAGAGCTTCAGCCGGTCCTCCTTCGGCCCGGTGAGGGTCCGCTCGTGCGGGAGCACGATGCCGGCCGACAGCGGGACGAGGCGGACCAGCGCGAGGAAGCCACGACGCCGGATGGCGTGTCCGACGCCGCCGGGCGGGAGGAACGACTGGTCATACCGGTAGAAGGCCGGCTCCGGATCGCGCACGAGGACGCTGGACTCGACCCAGCGCTCGAGGAGGGCCGCGGCGTTCGCGTACTTCGTGTCGCCCTCCCCCTCGGGCAGGATGAGGCGGACCACGTTGTGCGGATCGCGGGCGGCGAGCTCCGCGCGCTGCTCGGGGCTGATGACGTCGTACGGGGGGGCGACCACGGAGCTGATCGCGCTCGGCGTCTTGCCTAGCGCGTAGCGGAGCGGAGTGAGCGGGGCGATCTCGGCCATTCTGGTTTGTCCTTCAGCTAGTGCGAGTAGGAGGGCGGTGCTTGACCGCGGAGGGTTGCGTGCTGCGCGCCGAGGCCGCGCGCGCCGATGTCGGCGCGGTAGTGGGCGCCGCGGAACGCGACGCGACGGACGGCAGCGTACGCGCGGCGGGCCGCCTCTTCGAGCGAGTCCGCGACCGCCCCGACCGTGAGCACGCGCCCGCCGGCGGAGACGACGCCGTCGCCGCGAAGCGCGGTACCGGCGTGGTACACGCGCGTCCCGGGGAGGTCGGCCAGCTCGAGACCGGAGATGACGTCCCCGGTCACGGGGGGGCCGGGGTACCCCTCCGCGGCGAGCACGACGGAGAGCGCGGCCCGCGGAGCGCCGGCGGAGACGAGGGCGGCGTCGGCCGGGAGGCGCCCCTCGGCGGCGCCGCGGAGCAGCTCGAGCCAGCTCGCCGGGTAGAGCGGGACCAGGACCGTCGCCTCCGGATCGCCGAACCGGACGTTGAACTCGAGCACCACCGGCTCGCCGCCGACCACCATGATGCCGGCGAAGAGCGCCCCGCGGAACGGGGTCCCTTCCCGCGCGAGGCCTGCGAGCGTCGGCTCGACGACGCGGGTCAGGATGGCGGCGTGGAGCTCCGGGGAGACGACGGGGGCCGGCGCGTAGGCCCCCATTCCGCCGGTGTTCGGCCCTTCGTCGCCGTCGAAGACGCGCTTGTGGTCCTGCGCGGGCGGGAGGGCGACGAAGCGCTCGCCGTCGGACACCACGTGGAAGCTGACCTCCTCGCCGTCGAGCACCTCCTCGACGACGACCGTCCGACCTGCGTCTCCGAAGGCGCCGCGCACCATCATCCGATCGATCGCCGCGAGGGCCTCGGCGGTGGTCCGCGCCACGACGACCCCCTTCCCCGCCGCCAGCCCGTCGGCCTTGACCACGAGCGGTCGCGCGGCGCGGGTGACGTAGTCGCGAGCAAGGTCGGCTCGGTCGAAGACCTCGAAGGGGGCGGTCGGGATGTCGTGACGCTTCAGGAAGCGCTTCATGAAGGCCTTGGAGGACTCGAGCTGCGCCGCGGCGCGCGACGGCCCGAACGCCCGGACGCCCGACGCCGCGAGCGCGTCGACCAGCCCCTGGGCGAGCGGCACCTCGGGCCCCACGAAGACGAGCGAGGCCCGCTCGGCGCTGGCGAGCCGCACGACGCCGTCGATGTCGTCCGCCGCGAGCGCGACGTTCCGGCCGACCGCCGCCGTCCCCGCGTTGCCCGGCGCGACGATGACCTCCGCCCCCGACGCGGCGAACGCCAGCGCGAACGCGTGCTCGCGGGCGCCGCCACCGACGACGATAACTCGATCCTGCACCACTTCGCGCGTACCACGGCGCGAGCCCGGAAGGGAGCTTCACCGCTCGGGCGCCCAAAGGGGGCGCGGACTTTTACGATTCCCGCTAGGCTGCCGGTCGTGGCCGACGAGCACCGTCCCCCCATCGCCATCCGCAGCCTGCGCCCCTACGCGAGCGAGGATGAGTTCCTCGCCCAGGAGCGCGACACGCTCACGCGCACGGCGATCACCCTCATCGGCGCGCCGAGCAGGCCCCGGGGGGTCGTGATTCGCTTCGAGGTGACGCTGAGCGACGCGACGCCCATCATCCGCGGCGAGGGGCGGGTGCTCGGCTTCCAGGCGGCGGACGATCGCGGTCCGTCCTCGCTCACGCTGCGCTTCACGCGCCTCGACGCGAAGTCGAAGGCGCTCGTCGACCGCGCCACGGAGCAGCGAGAAGGCGGCGACGGCGACCCGGCCGATGCCGGAGCGAGCGAGAGCCCCTCGGACACCATGCCTCCGCCCGGCGAGGACCCGCTCGCCGCGACGTCGATCGGCGAGACGGTCTCCCCCTCGACCGAGCCCCCCCCACCTTCCGAGGAGGCGATCGCGCTGTCCATCTCGTCCGGGAATCTCCCGCTGGGTGATGTCGAGGAGATCGGCGTGGCGCGCGTTGCGCCTCCCCCTGCCGCCCCGCCACCTCCGTCGGCCCCGGCCTCTGGCGCGACTCCCCCTGCGGCGACGACAGGGGCCTCCACCGCAGATTCGGCGCGCCGCGACTCGCTGCTCGACCGCCTCCGGGAGCGCGCGAAGACGCTCAGCCCGTCGCAGGTCGCGACCATCCTCGCCGTGCCTCGGGCCACGACACCGTCGGCCTGAGCCGGCGACGGACCGGCCAGCCGGGCGACGTCCTGCTCGCCCGGCGAGCGACGCTCAGTAGGCGACGGCGAACCGGAGGTAGAACTCCGAGTTCTCGCGGTAGCCGAGGTAGAGGTGACCGACGCCGTCGTGCAGGAAGCTCGTGTAGCCCACCGACGGACCGCCCATGCCGTACGCGAGCGTCACGTCCGGCTTGAAGCCGGCGAGCGTCGGCATGACGTAGCGCATGTAGGCCTCACCGCCGTACGACTGCTGGATCGGCTGCGTCGAGAACTGCGGATCGGCCGAGACCGCCGGACCGCCGGAGATGTTGTGGTACCAGATGTACCCGGTCGTCGCGCCGATGCCGACCGAGAGCGGCTCGTGAAACGGCATGTGGAGCTCGGCGTCCGCGACGACCCCGACGTGGAACAGCGAGGTCGGGGCGCCACCGGCGCCGTCCGCGTACGAGGCCTCCGTCTGGATGTCGTACTGCGCGTACGTCCGCGCGGAGAGATCGAGCGGTCCGAACCGACGGTCGACGCCGACCGAGAGGCGCGGCGTGGTGATGGTCCCCGCGAGGTACGACTCGAACGAGGTCGGCGCCGTCAGCATGAACCCGAGCGACAGGTTGAACTTCCTCGGGAGCGTGATGCTGTGCGTGTACGTGAAGGCCATGTCGTCGAAGCGGAGGCCGTTCTCGCCCGGGTCGGCGAGGAAGCGCTCGAAGACGTACGCGCGGATGCTCACCCGGTCGTGCTTCGTGATGTCGTAGCGAACGTACATCTCGTAGTCGTTCACCATCTTGTCGGCGCCCGCGCCGGAGCCGGGCGAGCCGTTCGTCGCGTCGCCGCCGGCGAGGTCGTTCTGGATGACCATCCGGTGGGTGGTGAACGCGAGCCCGACCTCCCACGGCTTGTAGGCCCTGGCGAACGGGTCGACCTTGTCGGGGTTCGCGCGCCCCCCCTCATCCTCCTCCTCGGTGACGTCGCCCAGGGACGGGGCCGACGTATGCCCGCTGATCTCGGTAGGTGACGAGGAGTCGGCCGACGTGGAGCCGCCGCCGGGCCCAGGGCCCCCCTTCTGGTTGTCCGACCCCTTCTTGCCCTCGGCGGCGGTCGCAACACTCGCGAACAGTAGCGACCCGACCACGATGCCTGCCGTTATGAAGCGCATGCTAGCGACTCCTGCTTCCGAATGACTGCCGGGGGGAGAGTACCGCCCGAGAAACCTGTGCGACACTTACTTTCACGCCAGAACCGCTGCAAGCAGAACCATCGCCAAGGGGACGCCCACCTCAGCGCCCCGACCCGATGGGGTTGATGGGGACGCTCGTGATCCCATCGACGTGGACGCGGACGTCCGAGATCGGCGCGTCGGAGGCCCACGCCGCGTCACCGGTGAAGCCGCCGCCGTCGAGCCCGACGGTCGGCAGGCCCGCGTCGGACCCTGTGACCTGACAGACGTGAATCACGGGGGCAGTCGCCACGAGCGCGACGCCGAGCGCGACGCACGAGTAGCCCCCCGCGCAGCTCCCAGGCCTGGCAGGGTCACACAGCCCTGCACACTGACCCGCTCCACCATTCACGCCCTTCTCCTGTACGCACCACTGACCATCCCCGCACGTCGCCTGCCCGATGCTGTCGTTGCAGGTATCGCCTACCGCCGCGCTCGACCGACTCGGAAGGCACGCAAGGTCGAAGCCCGTACACTCCGAGGCGGTGCAGGTCTTCGCGCTGGCGGGGCACGTGCAGTCCTTGACCCAGCACGTCTCCCCCGCTCCGCACATCAGCGGATTCGAGGTGCACGACGAGCTGGCCGCGGCGGTCGCCGAGCAGCCCGCCGCGGCCCCCGAGGGGGCCATGACGAGCCCGAGCGACGCCAGCCCGACAAGAGCGCGAATCGACCAGATACCGCGCGCTCGTCGGGGCTTCACGTTCAGCTCACTATCGAATGCTCAGTTGTAAGCGTCGAAGTAGTCGAGCGTGTACTTGATGGGGAGCTCGTACGAGTAGGCGCCGCTCGAGCCGTCGTCCAGCGCCGCGACGATGTCGGCGTTGTAGTTACGGACCGTGATGTACGAGGCCGTGTTGCGGTCGCGGTCGACGACGACGATCTGGTTGCGATCCCGGAGGAAGGCCCAGGCGTAGCGCCGCATGTCCGGCCCGCGGAACTCGTTGTTCACGTCCGAGTGGTACTGGTCCGTGGAGTCGGCCTGCGGGATGCGCGGATCCCACACGCAGCTGTCGAGCGGCTGGCCGAGGACGCACCCCTTGAAGACGACCGCGTTGGTGTCCCCGGCCGCGTTGTTGACCTGGGCGAGGGTGTGGAAGAAGTCGAGGAACGACCGGTTCGGGTCGATCTCAGGACCACCGAACACGTAGCCGCCGACCCAGTCACGAGTCTCGGTGCGGCCCGTGTAGTTGAGGTCGTGGCTCGCCTGGGCGAACATCTGGATCGAGGAGGGGGAGACCCAGGGGAACGTCAGGCCGACCTGCCCGCCGATCATCGAGGTGAGCGTGTCCTCCGCGATGTCCATGTAGTTCGCGTCGAACGGCGTCGCGGAGAACATGTACGCGCCGGCGGCCTGCGTCGGGTCGTAGTTGGAGATCGGGTTGAGCCCGGTCCAGTTCTGGATGGCGAACAGCTTGTCGAGGATGATGCCCTGCTGGATGACGTCCCCGTAGTACGGGTCGTACGTCGAGACGAAGGGCCGCTCCCCGGACGACTGCTGCACGATGGCCTTGTGGAAGGCGGCCACGAGCTGGCTGGCAACCGAGATATCGTTCTCGAAGGCCGTCTCGAGGTTGGCGTTGTAGACGCCGAGCGGAGCGTTCGGCGGCGGCGTGACACCGACCCTCGGGAAGAGCGCCGCGAGCTCGCCGTTCGACCAGTCGTACGACCAGGTCGAGAGGAAGCGGTTGATGTCCGAGAAGAAGGCGTTGATGTTGTCCGCGTACGGGCCGTCGTTCCAGAACTTGTGGTAGAGGCGGAAGTTGCGCCACTTGTAGTTCCACTCGTAGCGGTCAATCGCCGAGGCGATGATCTCGCTGGGGGTGGTGCCGAAGTCGCCCTGGCGGCAGAACGGCGAGTACTGCAGGTGCTCGTCCGTGCAGAAGAGATACTGGATCTCGGTGCTCGTCGTCGGGTTGCAGCCGTTCGGGTCGTTCCAGCGGAGCTTGGCCGGGTCGCAGGTGGTCTGCGCCTGACCGGACACCGACAGGAGGTTCTGCGCGACCCCGGCCTTGGGGCCCACCTCGACCGCCGTCCCGGTCGCCTTGCCCGGGGTCTGGATGGTCCCGTTGGCGTAGGGGACACGGTTGTTCCCGTAGATGAAGGAGACCGCGCCGATGTCGTACGGAGCCCAGCCGGGGAGCCCGTTCCAGTTCCCCGTGTGGGTCGGGGCGTTGCCGGCGTTCGCGGCGGTGGACTGCGAGGCGCCGCCGTTGGCCCAGGGGCCGCCGTTGCCGTTGTTCTGCGCCGCGCCGCCCGCGAAGAAGAGGCGGTCGGGCGTGGAGTTGTACTCCATGAGCGACGAGGCGTAGAGGCCGACGTGGCTGTTCCCCTTCACGTCGGTCCAGGTCGGGAAGTTGTTCCGATCGAGGGACGACATGAAGTTGTGCCGGAGGCCGACCGCGTGGCCGAACTCGTGCCACACCGTCTGCGTCCAGTAGCTCTGGACGAGGCTGGTGAGGTACTCATCGCGGCTCTCCCAGTGGGTGCCGCTGTGCTGGGCGTCGTTCCAGATGCAGTGACGCGAGTCCTTCTGGAACATCGTGAAGTTCGTGAGGATGTCGGTGTTGTCCATCACGCGGCCGTAGCGGCTCAGCGCCTGCGTGTACTGCTGGTTGAACACCGCGTTGCGGAGCCCCTGCAGGGTGTTGGTGAAGTTCTGCATGGCCGCGACATCGCCAGCGCCGCCCGTGCCGTCCCAGCTGTTGGGGGGCGCGACGTAGCCGACCTTCGGGTCGTCCTGGAAGGGAGTCTCGCCCTTGTCGATGACCGACATCAGCGCGTGCCACTGGGCCCGCGTGGCGTAGTCGCTCACGCCCATGCCGGCCGGCTTGTAGTAGCCAGCGCCGCCCTCCGGGATGACGAACGGGTTCGTCGCCGGGTCGCGGAAGACCTCGTACGGCATGATCTTGAAGAACGCGCCGTAGAAGTCGCTGTCGTGCTTGGGGATGAAGTCAGCCGGGTTGAGGTAACCGTAGCTGGTCGACGACTTGTGCAGGTAGAGCTGCATCTTGTCGTAGACCGTCGAGATCTCGTTGTGCTGCGTCTGGACCGTCCCGCCCGTGCTGAGGTCGATGCCGCCCAGCGGGAAGGTGTCGCCGACGATGCACGCCGTGTTGATGGCCGGCCACTCGCCGTTGGTCAGCGTCTGCTCGGCGCCGATCGTGTGGAGGTAGTAGTCGAGCTCCGTCACGTAGTAGTCGTAGACGGGGAAGTCGGCCATGTTGATGACCGTCGAGATCCGCTCGCCGGTGCGGGGGTCGTTCAGGCTGGGCGTGAAGCCCGCGAAGCCCGGGCCGTCCGCGACGTCGAGGTCGGACACCCAGTGGACGAAGTTGTAGCGGACGTCACCGAAGAGCTTCGGCACGGTGTTCGCGTCGTTGCCGAACGTGCAGCCGCCGCCGGTGCAGCCGTCGGTCTGGTCGTCGAAGCGCCAGACGCGCATGCGGACCTTGGCCCCCGCGTCGGCGAAGATCTGGTTCGTCTGGTCGACGATCCCGCCCGGGTTGGTCCACATCGCCTCGAACTTC
>Ga0316217_10003267_pt1 | contig 18653 bp, 25 predicted proteins | sample 1anoAmetaG_FD_203633 | JGI IMG/M metagenome (GOLD analysis project Ga0316217, IMG submission 203633) | Freshwater microbial communities from Trout Bog Lake, Wisconsin, USA - 1anoA | ecosystem: Environmental > Aquatic > Freshwater > Lake > Hypolimnion/Profundal zone | place: USA: Wisconsin...
GTTCAAAATTGAGAAAGAACAAGTGTCACCCGGTGTAATTAAGATAGTTTTAATCATTTTTTGCGCGTATTCCGTTTTTTCACATCACAAGTTCAGAAAAATGGGGTTTCCGGACGGAAACTAGCTAAGCAAAAGCAGGAGACCGGTTGGAGCAAGTCGCCGGAAAGCTCATTGCTTCAGCCGGTGAGAGAGGAGATCTCCGTAAGTGCTTTTCGCGACATTTGCATCCATTTCCCAGGCGATGTGTTCCTTCTTGCTGTATGGCTCGTTGCTTCGAATGAGGCTGAAAGTACTCCTACCTGTAAGATCTTCACCACCCTCTCCGGGTTGGCGCATCATTTTGTCTCGGTGTACGGATTTGACGGTGAAAACGCACTATCTGCCTCCAAGGTGTTGTCCATATTCGCCGCTCATAACATCGTCGGCAATCCATCCATCAAATTCGATATGAACGCCGAGAGTGCGGCGACGTCCCGCGATACCGCAGTAAACGTGCTAAGCCGCTTGATGCCTTAGACCGGACGGAAAGGGAGAACATCATCGGAAGAAGGAGGGAGAGGGCACGGTATGGGGCATATTGTAGATTGTGCGGCAGGGAGAGGCCGAAGCACCCTTCTTCGGCAAGTTGCATCTGTAAGAAAACGTGCCCGCAATAGGACGCCGCGAGCGGCGATGAGTACGGCGGCAGGACGTCGGGCGGTGATGGAGCTCCTCAAGTCGTGTGAGCACCATGAGGCTCGCTGGGTCAGGGACCAAGGGGGCGAGCCGTTCTATTTCGGCTTCTTGTGTGATCAGCTGGGGCTGACGCGGGACCTTTCCTGGACGTGGATTTAGATGTGAGACAATGTCATGAGTGAATATTAGTATTGCGAGCTTCTTGCCATCGACAGGTGGCAAAGGGGGGCATCTGATACGCCACGAAAACCTGTAACGCACTGATAAACAAGGGGAATTTTGGGACGTGGTTTTTGCTGAAGAAAGGGGTGAAAAGTAAATGACCGATTTTCCGTAGAAAATCGGCCATTAGTGTTAGTGGCTCCCCGGGCGTTACGCTCAGCAAAACTTTTTCCGGTATAACTTCAAGTTCCAGATGACGCCGCTTAGGCTGAACCACCCAAAGACGGAATACCGATACTCACGGCTGGTTTAATCAGGCCGATGTCTCATCCCCGCATGGTCCGATCTGTAACAGGGGCTGGCCGTAGGGCGAAGACCTGCGGATATTTTGCTGCTGGCAGATCCTCTCATAACCGAATCGCGAATGGCCCTCGGGCAATTGAAAGTTAAAAATTCAATTTGACAAGACCCCCCCGATACACCTATAAAAACAGCATGTTCAAGCGTACCCTTTCCGACAAGCTAGCTTGTCTTGCCGCTCAGTTCCCGGTCCGCATGACTATCCTCGTAGGAGCAGGGCCATCCCTTTGGTTCCGGTGGCGACAGATTGGGGGCTGAAGCGGGGACCAGAAGCTTTGTGAGGCAAAGGCTGTGAGCGAATACCAATATTACGAATTTCTCGCCATCGACCGTCCGTTGACTCCCAAGGAGAGGGAGCATCTGAGGGCGGTGTCAAGTCGTGCTCAGATAACTCCCGTGAGTTTCGTCAATGCATATAACTGGGGAAGTCTTAAGGCTGAACCAACAGAATGAATGCGGCGTTTCTTCGACGTGCATGTCTTTTTGGCCAATTGGGGGGAGGCGCTACTCGTGGTACGTCTGCCCAAAGACCCTATAGAACCTGCAGGACTGGAGCAGTACGCTGCAGGCAACTCATTTGAGGTCGAATCGTTGCCGGAGCACTGGCTGTTGACGTGGGCTCTTTGCGATTCTGAGGATTACGACCGATTTGGGTACACCGAGGGGGAGGGATGGATGGTCCGGCTGGCTCCCTTGCGCGAGGAGTTGCTGAAGGGTGACCTTCGCGGTCTGTACATCGGATGGCTGGGCACGGTGCCGGCGAGGTCAAAGAGGATGAAGAGGAGCCTCCCCTGCCGGCGGGTTTGGGTGATTTGACGGCGGCTCAGCAGGCTTTGGTGGAGTATCTTGATCTGGACGTGGATCTGGTGGCAGGCGCCGCGATGGGGAGTCCAAGGCTTGAGCCGGAGGAGGCTGACGATGCCGGAGTCGAGGCCTGGCTTGAGGGTATGCCGAGGGAGGAGGTACTCGGGTATCTGCGGGACATGCTGGCAGGGCGCGGGGCGCAGGCCGAGCGGGCGTTGCAACGGCGCCGTGCCGCCTGCCTGACAGGAAAGATTGCGGAGAGGCCGAGTGAAACGCGCACGGTAGCCCAATTGTGGAGGCTTGCGGAAAAGGCGGAGGAACTTCGCCTGGCACAGGAGGAAGAGGCACGCCGGCAGGCGGAGGACGTGCGGCAAAAACATCGTGCAGCTTTTCTCCTGTCCTTGGGTGACAGTCTGCCTCGGCACTGGAGACAGGCGCACACCGAGGCGAACAAGGGAACCGCTGGCGGGTATGATGCCGCCTGTCGAAAGCTGATCGATCTGCGTGACGCCTGCGAGTTGCGGGCCGATACGGGCAGTTTTCAAAGCGAGTTGAAGCGCTTCGTGGCTGAGCACAGTCGGCGTCGCGCCCTGATGGAGCGGTTGATCAAGGCTGGAATCTGCTCGCGAGCTTGAAACGCGGAGTCGCGACATCATCGGATAAAAGGAGCCACACCATGCCACGGCTGCTATCGCTTCCCGGCACATGCGTTATCTGCGGCAAACAACTGAAGAAGGCGTCGGCGGAAAGGCATCTTTCCCTCTGCCTTGGCGCCACAACCGGATCAACGGAGTACGTCATCGTCAAGGCTACCAGTCCGGGCCTGGGCGGCGTCGATTTCTGGCTTTTCGCCGCCGTCCCCGTCGACGCGAATTTGAACCACCTCGACCGTTTTCTGCGTACTACATGGCTCGAGTGCTGCGGCCACCTGAGCGCCTTCAGCGAGCGCCGGAACGAGATCCCCATGTCGAGAAAGATCTGCTCTATCTCTGAAGGGACCAAACTAACCCACGAATACGATTTCGGCAGCACGACAGAACTTGCCGTCACCTTTGGAGCCAGGGTTAAGGGGAGAACGCTGGCGGGGCGCACGAAGGTCAAACTCCTCGCCCGCAACGACCAGCCTGAGTTCGCCTGCGACCGATGCGGGAAGCCCGCAAAGTTCGTAGACCCGGAAGAAATCTTCTACGGCGGCGGGCTTTTTTGTGCGGAATGCGCCGAGAGGGACAGCGACCTCGATACCGACTTCCTGTTGCCGGTGGTCAACTCCCCCCGGTGCGGAACCTGCGCCTACGAGGGGTGATTCGGGTGGGCCATCATTGCAGGATATGTGGACGCACGAAGCCGAACGAGGCCTTCTCCGGCAAAGGGCATCGGATTCATCTGTGTAAAAAGTGTTCCCGCCTGCCGAAAGCGGAAAGGGAAGCCATCGTGGAACCGGAAGAGATACTCGGTTACCTGAACCGCCAGTCCCACATCTCCAGCAGCAACGTTGCGCGATTGGAGATTCTTTCCGCCTCCCCGAATCAGCGCACCGCCGAACTCGCAAGCCTGGTCCTCGAAGTGGCGCGGTTGACTCCCTACAGGAGACGCCGCCAGAAACTCTTGGCCAAAGGGCACCATGACCTCTATGGGAAACTGAAGGAGGCTGGCCTGCTGCCTGCGCACGAAGATGGTCCTATTGATGCGGAAGCGAATCCGTTTGCTGCCGAAGCTGATCTTATTATGACGGTGGATGGGTGGCCTTTCAACTTTGAAACGGAGGAGGCCGAACGGGTTTGTGCCGATTATTATTTCTGGTCCATAGATGGAGACGATGAGGACGGGCGTTGAAAAGAGTGGCAGGTCGCCTTAGGAGGGCTTGGGGGGCTGAGGGGACTGTCATGCCGGTCAGTTTTGGTGTTGCTAAATAACGAAGGAAGATCCTCAAGCAGGGGCACGACTGCCTATACGCTACAGCTAGGAGGTCGAACTACGATGGCAGACTACGGTGATATCCCGCCAGAATATTACGGCTGGTGGCGCATCCTTGAGACGTCTCAATGGTGCAATGACGGCATCGATATCATTGGAACCGCACTGATTTCGTTCACCGGATGTGATGACCGACTGAGGATGTTTGTTCTTCTCGCTCATCTGAACTGCACGCCGACCAAGGCCGGATTGACGTTCACCTGGAACGGAGTCTGGGAATACGATCCCGTCTCGGGAACCGGAAGCGTGCGCCTCCGTAAAGATGGCCGCCTCGCCGGACGAATTAAGATCAAGGATGGAGACGAGAGCACCTTTGTCGCTGAAAGGGTCGATGCCCCGGCCGACCACATCCCCGATCCGCCAAGATACCGTGACAAGTGGCGGCGTAGGTGGTGAGGACTATCAAGCCCTTGGAGAATGTTGGGAACGCTGGTAATTTCGTCAACAACTGGGCGGAAACAGACCCGCGGTCGGTGAAAGCTCGCAAGGGGGGCTGGTTGGACCGGGTAATGAGATATTGATAAGACCGGAAGACATTAGCATGCCGCAAACAAGGACCCCATGAAGATCACGGAACACCACAGCGCCTCTATCGATAGACTCTTGCCTGTGCAGGACCTTCTGGACATGGCCAGCTTCGAAAGGCGCGTGGCAGGAAGGGTTGAGGAGTACCTTACGAGCGAGGGCATGATAGTATTGAGCCTTCGTCAACTCATGGACCTGTTCCTCCCATTCTCACACCCGGCACCGGTGGAACGTTGCCATACGCCGCCGATCTTACGGCAACGCCAGTTCGGCCGCTTCTTGTACAGATATGCGCTCGCCACCCTCTCGACCGTCGACCTGGGGGAAGAATTCGAGACGGAATGGAATTTACGATTGCACTATTACCACTACACAAAATCAGAACTGATGATGTGCGCGACCAGGGCGCACCGGGATAAGGGGGCATCGCCTGTCCCAGGGGAATCCTCTGGGAAGCCCGACATCTTGTCGCGCAAATCGTGCAGGGCCCAAAAAACCGCCTTCTTCTCCGACGAAATCGGCGTTAGTAGATTTCGCGACATCAGCATCCATTTTCCCCGCGATGTCTATCTGCTTGCCGTTTGGGCAGTTTCATCGGATACAGCGAGAAGCACGCCCACCCGCATGCGGGGCACCACGCTGCGAGGTTTGGCAGGAAAATTCGTTTCGATGTACGGGCCTGATTATGAGAAGCCTCTTTCGACGGAGGACGTCCTCCGCACCTTTGCGGCCAATGGCATTACCGGGAATCCCGTCATCCGCCGTGATGCCGATGTTGGCCTTGCACACAGGGAATTTACGATTCCATGATCGCCACTGGCAACATCGGGTGGAAGGAACTCGGGGGGCAGTTTGACATGAATATTTAGCAACAAAACGCCGACCCCACGTCGCCTAAGCTGAACATACCAGGTTCATGGAATTACGTGAAAGGTCATGGGGATGTGGACGGGGCGGTGCCGATGTTGGCAAAGATGCACGACAAGCATATGAAGGGGTTCAGAGCTATTTGGTATGAGCAGGGGGAACCATTGACGATCTGATACGACACAAAACTCGTAACATGCTGATATGCCGGTTATTGTTTTGAAGCGAATGTGCCGCAAAAAATAATCCAAAAATAAATGGCCGATTTCATTAGAGAAATCGGCCATGCTTTTGTTGGCTCCCCATCGCGGACTCGAACCACGGACATGGTGATTAACAGTTTTGATATATCATGGTTCCAGTCGGTTTCTATCGCCCCGTATTGATCCCATCTTATGCAATAAAACCATTGACTAACAACAATTTGCGCTGTATTTTTGAATCAGGCTGTTTCAATCGTTTTCGGTTCAGCCGGGGTGTTAGGGGTTGCACCAGAGGTTGCACGGAGGTTGCACGGCACAGGGGGGAGTATGAAATTTTCAGACGTGTTCCTGAAAAGCTTGAAGCCGGAAGAAAAGAAATACTACAGGAGGGAGGCTAACGGCTTTACCGTCCGAGTCATGCCTTCCGGTGCCAAGACCTGGCTGTTTGTCTACACTTTCGAGGGCAAGCGTAAGGAGATGAACCTGGGGAGCTACCCAGAGGTAAAGCTTGCCGATGCACGCACAAAGTACGCAGTTGCCTACGAGCTGCTGAAGAACGGTAAAGACCCGGCAGGCATGGACCGCCAAGCCAAGGATGAGCGGCGCAAGGCACCAATGGTTGCTGACCTCTGCACCGAGTACATCGAGCGTCACGCCAAGAAGTTTAAACGGTCCTGGGAGACGGACGAGCGGATATTGAACCACGACGTTATCCCGGCCTGGGGCAAGCGGCGGGCGGCGGACATCGTGAAGCGTGACGTTGTGCTCCTGCTGGAAAAGATCGTTGACCGAGGGTCCCCGGTCATGGCTAATAACACCTTTGCCACCATTCGCAAGATGTTTAACTTTGCGGTAGAGCGCGATATTTTGCTACATACTCCCTGCTATGGAGTGAAGCCCCCGGCTCCCAAAGTCGCAAGGGAAAGGGTGCTTTCAGAATCCGAGATCAAAACCTTCTGGAACAACCTTGACGCTTGCGCTATGTCTTCGGAGATCCGCAGCGCCCTGAAGCTGATCCTCGTTACAGCGCAAAGGCCCGGTGAGGTTATCGGGATGCACACCGATGAGATTGACGGCGAGTGGTGGACGATCCCGGCAGAGAGGGCGAAGAACAAGAAGACCCACAGGGTCTATCTGTCACCCATGGCGCGGGGGATCGTCAACGATTCCATAGACCAGGCAGGGGTATCGCGGGAAGTACCGGCAGATCGAGAATACAGCGGTTTCGTGTTCCCGACTCCCCACACCAAGAAGGTGCAACCTATCGCAGGGCAAGCTCTTATTGTCGCTCTCAGCCGGGCTATCGAATCGCCGGTACTGGATGCAAAGGGGAACCCCCTATTCGATGCCGAGGGGAACCCGGCCACCGTCAACAAGATCGGAGTTGCACACTTCACCCCTCACGACCTGCGGCGCACGGCTGCAACCTTCATGGCCCAGGCCGGTGAGATGGACGAGGTAATCGACGCCGTTCTGAACCACGCCAAACAGGGTGTAATCAAGGTATACAATCAATTCAAGTATGACGCACAGAAACAGGCAGCGCTAGTATCTTGGGCGCGGAAGCTTGCCGGCATCACCACTGGAACCGAGGGCGCAAAGGTGTTACCAATGAGGCGCAGGACAGGGGGAGGGAAAGGATGAGAGAGCAGGAGCTAAAATTAAAACTCGAAAAATTGCGGATTGAGTTTATTAAACGAGGAATTAATAAAAAAGATCCAGAAACTGAATCTACTCTTTTTAGAGCCGAAATATCATTTTTGGAACAAGTCATAGAGCCAGTAAATATCACTGATATAATAATAAAAAATGGAATTTACTCTGCTAATATTGAAATTAATGCTTTTGCTGATATTGAAGATATTAAAAAATCAATTGAACATGTAATCATAAGTAAAATTGCACACCATAAGAAATTGTTGGCGCTAGACTGTCCTGAATCTATTAAGCCTGTTTACAATACTGGTCGTGGTCAATTCTCACCAATAAACCAATATAAAGAAATAATATTATGTTTGAATATATATGACTTAATAGTATCCGGTAAAACATGGCAAGAAATAGCTTCCGACATATATGAAAACCAAAACCAATCACACCACGAAAAAAATAGATGGCATGTGGATATCCAGAAAGTGAGAAATCATTACGACAAGGCGCTTCTGTTTATCCAGTCAGCTCAATCTGGTACGTTCCCTGATCTTAAAAAGCTCACTTCAGACAAATCGAAATCAGCGTAAACAAGGGGATTTCAATTTGTGGCACGCGGTGAACAGAGGTGAGATCTTGTAAGTATGAGCGACGGGCTGGCGCCGGTCCCAAGCTCAAACTTAACGACAGGAGATCACACCATGCCTAGACATCACAACCTTCCCGAGATGCTCATCCAAGCACCAGATCAGATCGTCCACCCCCGCGACTTGCCGCCCCTTACATGCTTATCTCGCACCACAATCTGGCGCCTAATGCGTGCCGGTAAATTTCCAAAATCATTTCACCTGTCCAGTGGCCGAGTAGGCTGGAAAATGAGTGATGTGGTTGGTTGGATGAACAGCCTCCAGCAAGGAGGTTGCCATGACCAACTCAAATGATTCAGGGTTCAAGGCCTTCAGGACTGCCGACTGCCTCTACATGACATCAGTGATGAACAAACGGCCAGACCAGTACTGGCGAGAACTGAGGACACCAGATATCGGCCTGATGGCGTCGATAATGGCGGGGCCGTCAGAGGTCGCACCCTTGATAACCCAAGAGACTCCCGACTGTCCTGTAGTGTTCACCATTATGACGAATGATGAGTGCCTGAGGCGCGATATTGGCTTACTTACTGGCAAACGGAAGGTGAATGTCAAGCAATTCAGGGAGTGCCTGGTCAAGCTGCACCGCTGGGTCGAGGAGTTCACGCGGGAGCGGGGTGAACGATGATCTCCTTCTTACAGGCACTACTTCCGCCTGAGGGCTACATATGCGTAGCGGAGGCGCTGGAAAAAGGCTTTCGCCACCACTGGTGCGATGACACTGAGATGGCAGAGCGGAAAGCAACTCAGTTGGACGCTGCCGGTAAGACAGTATTCGTGGCGATGGCGTCGTTCCGAACTACTGACTCCCGCAAGGGTGAAAATGCCCACCAATTGCGTACGTTCTTTATGGACGTGGATTGCTCCCCAGACGGCACGAAACCGTATCTTTCCCAGCTCGAAGGGCTGCAGGCGATCTTCCGGTTCTGCAAAGAGGCTAGCCTGCCGCGCCCGACCGTCATAAATTCGGGAAACGGCCTGTATAGTTTTTGGACTCTCACCAAGGCTATTCCCGCTGCGCTCTGGCTAGGCGTAGCTGGGCTGCTCCAGAAGCTGGTGAAGGAGATAGAACCGGGGCTGGACAAGGACGGGCTCATAGCCGACAGGGCGCGGGTGCTGCGCCCCGTGGGGAGCCATAACCGGAAGAAAGGAGGGTGCAAGGAAGTTAAATTGCTGAGGGACGCGGAGCCACTCCCCCCGATGGGGTTCATCAAAGCTCTCAAGCTCGCCGCCGCGACCGTAAAGGTCGCACTTCCAGTGACCAAGGCAACAGTCACCGCTAACACGGAGTTCCTGACTGGCCTCGGAGGCGATTTCCAGCCGAGCAGCGCCGAGGCTATAGCACTGAAGTGTGGTCAAGTGGCGGCGTTCGCCGCCTGCAAGGGGGACGTACCAGAACCTCTATGGTGGAGCATGATCGGGATGCTGCGCTACACCACCGAGGGGCGGGAGATCATCCACGAGTGGTCCTCCGGTCACCACGGCTACAGCCCCGAGGGCACCGATAAGAAAATAGAGCAGCACATCAAGGCCGGGGCCGGGCCGACCACATGCGACCACTTTCGTCGCATCAATCCTGTTGGCTGCGACGGATGTACAGGGACTGTGAAGTCTCCGATAACACTGGGACGGGAGGCAGTAATACCCGATTACGTCGAGAAATTGAACTGGGACCATTTTGTCACCCAGGAAGGAGGGAGAACCGTAGTTTGCCGGGAAATCCGGAACGAGGGCCACAGAGCCGAACTTATAAGATCATCCTTTACCGACTTCAAGAATTTTCACTCACACACTAAAGTGTCCATCGGAACAGGCAGTGATGGAAACCCAATTTGCAGGCCGCTGGGTTTGGCCTGGACCTCTCACCTGCACCGTCGCCAGTATGATGGGATCATTATGTCGCCCCTCAAGGAGGTTGCTAATTACTACAACCTGTGGCAAGGGTTTGCCGTGCAACCTGTCAGAGGCTCTTGGGAGCTAATGAAGCAGCACCTCTTTGAAGTGATCTGTAGCGAGAACAAAGAAGCTTTCCAGTACCTTATGGGGTGGATGGCCACCATGATACAGCAGCCCGGCCAGCCTGGAGAGGTCGCAATAGTCCTACAGGGTGGCAGGGGAACTGGTAAGGGGATGTTCGGGAACGCTCTATGCCGAATCATGGGGCAACATGCCTGGCAGGTTACAAACGGGAAACATGTCACAGGCAATTTCAACGCTCACCTTGAGGACTGCATTTTCCTGTTTGCCGATGAGGCATTCTGGGCCGGTGACAAGCAGGCGGAAAATGTCCTGAAGGGCCTGATCACAGAACCAACTATCCCGATAGAACGCAAAGGGGTGGACTTAAAAACAGTATCCAACATGCTGCACGTCCTGATGGCCTCTAACAGCGATTGGGTTGTCCCTGCGGGCATGGACGAGCGCCGTTACTGTGTGTTGAAAGTCTCAAACCGCTTTGCTCAGAATCATCAGTACTTTAAGCGCCTCATGTCGGAGTTGGGAAGTGGAGGGCTGGAAGCAATGCTCTACGACCTACAGGCTCATGACATAAGTAGGTTCAACGTCAGAGCAGTCCCGATGACACACGGCCTCGCTGAGCAGAAGGAGCAAAGCCTAGATTCTGTTTCAGCATGGTGGCTACAAAAGCTGATCGACGGGGAGTTGACGCCTTATGCCACCGTTTGGGGGGTGGTCCCGTTCCAGGCACTTTACGAGGATTACCAGGAGAGCGCCAGGGGGGTGAGTTCCACGACTCGCCGAGCCGATGTGGCCACCTTCGGAAAAATGCTCAAAAAGGTTCTCCCGTCTGGATGGCCCAAAACGCCGAGATTAAACTTGCCGGGGGTGGTCAAGAGAGCCAAGCATTACGAGTTACCTCCACTTGAGACATGCCGGGCCTGTTGGGACTCACATATCGGCTGCAAGAGGGAGTGGGAGTCTCCGTCATAGTAAAAGGGTGGGCGTCATGGCAAGATAATTGCCATGACGCCCGCAAACCCGCGCCGTTACTGGTCGCGTCATAGGTGGCATAGATGGCACGGCTTTTTCGGAAAATTCCCACAGGAAAATATGTGGAAGGATGGAACCACTTCACAGCACGCTACCCCCACCATCGCAGAGGATTATAAAAATATAGTATTATTATATACTATGACACCTATGACACCTATGACTAAGCCAGTAACGGCGCGGGTTTGCGGGCGTCATAGGAGATGGGAATTATCACCGACACCGTGACACCTATGCCAGATCGTGGCTATGAACCGCCCGAATGGTGCAGACGTTACCAAAACAGGGAGCTGATATGCCTACAGATACCAAGTGCAACCCCGCCACCAGCAAATCAGGGCTGATTGGCCCGACCTTCATGAGCTTGATGCGAAGCCAGACGACACTCCCCCCGGTGGTGGAGAAATCCCTCCGTGACCGTGTAACAGAGTGGCAGGTAGGAGCCACCATGCCGCGTTACCACATGAGCGATTTGTGCAGGATTTTCGATACTCACCCTAAGGTCCTGGGCGGGGTGCTCTATGGCCTCTCGTGGACAAGGAAGAGAAGTTACAGGGCGAATTCCCCCTCGTGCCGGTACTGGGTGCCACCGAAGGGGGGGCTATAAGCCGAAACCAATTATTAGAACAATAGACAGAAGTTAAAATTGGTGGCAGTCTTCTTCTGCGCATCCTGATTTAGCAGCCACAGTGTTTATATTTAGTTGTAACCACCCATTTGGAGCACATATAATGAGACTTGTAAGTGTAAAATATTTGTTACAATTTATAATTGTTTTCATATTATGCCATCAAGCCTGGGCTGCTAACACATTAAACTCTGATTTGAGGTTTGACACTACTGTTGCTGTTACAGTAAATGGCAATGACAATATAGCTGGTAAATTTGAATACGCAGATGATATGATGCAACTAATCACCTTTAACAATATTGGAGGGACTATTTACTCTGAGCCATATGTATTTAAGATTATAGAAAGATCTATTATATCTAAGGATAAGCACAGAATTAAATGTAAAAGTATAAATGACAGATATGGCAGTAGCGAGATAGTTGGAACAATTGACTTTAGCAATAAATTAAAACCTAAGGTACATTTGGTAAATGATTTTGGTGAGATATATATTAGCAATATATCTAATAGAGGGAAAAAAATGCATGATAAATATATACCCAATGTTAGGTTGGGTGAATAATCAAGTCGGTTAGTCTCAAGCAATGTTGCTTGTTATTCAGAGATAAGTATATGATCCAACTCTGCTAGGCTTTCCTCCAACGCTATAATTATTTGTTTAGATTCTTCCATCATGGCATCAGTGGGTATACAATAAATAGCCTGCCACCGTTCTGTTTGAAATTTTTTAAGTCTCATATATTTATGGTATGCAAGTACAACGTCTACATACTTATTTCTCTGGCCAAAAAACCGTACCTTCCCTCTATAATATTTGTTGTTGTATATATCATTCTGCTCATTTAAACGGTCTATGCACCTATTCATATTTTCTACTACTGCATCCGCACTGACTAGGCCAAGACTCGCAAAGTTATCTTTTTCGATTACGAGTTTAAAATTATCTAAATAATATTCTAAATTGCGTTTTATGTCGTTACATACCCAACTATGCCAAGACTCTATCTCGCGCTCTAACTTTTTTATGTAATAAGGCCTTATTAAGTATAGAATAACTTTAGCAGCCAAATACAATACAATTACACAGCCTACAATCCAAATCAGTGCATTCATTTCACCCTCCCACAAAAATGATGCCTGAATAACGGCAATGTTATTTTATCACCCCTTTGGCTCTACGTCCTCGTCCTCACTGTCCGGATCATATTTAAAAATCTCGTCCCGCGCCCTCTTCTGCTCCCGCAACTGCTCGTACACCCTCTTAACATCAGGGTTATGGGGCAGTGCCCTGCGATATGGCGCGACAGCCTTAACAGCATCATCAAAGCGCCTTTGCCTCATTAAAGCCCAGGCCAGCAAGTTGGCCGCGTCAAAAGTCTCCATGCTATGCGTCCCGTACAATGGCCTCAAGATTGCGAGGGCCTTCCGCCCACTGGCCTCCGCTGCCACAAAGTCCCTCTTCTTGTAGAGCAGGTCCGCACCCTCTTGCAGGATCAGGCCCACCTCGTAAGCTGCCTTGGCGCGTTTTTCATATCTCTTGGTGTCCCCGGTTATCGGCTTGAGCGAAACGGTTAGCTGCTCATACCAACATGCCCCCTTGCGTAGCTCTGGATCGGCAACGACGTGGTCTTTTATCGTGGCAGTGTAACCGCCCTTAACAGCCTTGAGTCCCATCATGCCGGGGGGCAAGTGATTATGAACTACGAAGGCATATTTCACCTCGTACTTGCCGGTCGGTAGCTGCCTTAGCTGAGCAGGGTCAACGTCGTTGCCGTAGAGCCAGCCGGTTTCCATGCCGTCGGTGGCAAAGACGATTGTGATTTTGTCGGTGGTGGGTTTATCGGCGCAGGACTTTTCATAGCGAACGAATACCGGCGTTCCCTGAAAGACCCTTGGTGCCGCCCATAGTAATTGAGGGAGGAGAAAGATAGTCAGGAGTGAGCCAAGCGGCACCATGAGGAGTTTATGGGAGTGACCGGGCATAAAATATGTAAGGCCTCGCCATTTACCGAGAGACAAACGAAGGTTACGGTGGGCAGACTAACACACCTTGTGTCATACGAGACGTTTTTTTCAGAGCTGTTTTTTTGGGGGGAGTATGTCGGCTAGATGAGATGATAAAAGAGCGGCGGAATAAGGGTGCCGCTGGGTCAACTTTTTTATCCACGGTGGCACCGTTGGCAGGGGGGGGCATCGCTTCCAGAGATGCAACCCAAAGTTGCCCTTGACTGGTGCGGTTCAAGGCTCAAGGAACTCAATGGAGCGGAACCGCTCATGATGCTGGCGCCGATGGCGGAGCGGGCGGCGAGTGGTGCCAGTAAGGAGAACGATTTTTGCAAATCACAGGGGGCGGCGGTGCGGTGCTTTTCCCCTGGTTCCGTCCTAGCAAATACCCTTGAGGTTGCACCAGCGGTTGCATAAACAAAAAAGCCTTACAGTGGTTAGCTGTAAGGCCTTGTTTTGATTGGCTCCCCATCGCGGACTCGAACCACGGACATGGTGATTAACAGTCACCCGCTCTACCAACTGAGCTAATGGGGAAGAGAATTATTTCTGCAAGGCGTTAATCTCGCAGGCTTTTTGGCGGATTTCACAATACAGAAGGTGCATGTATTTATAGCTAAAACCCTTGTAGCCGGAAGCAGGAAATGTATAACACGGGTGTTTAGGAGAGTCAACCTTTTTTGTAAAAAACCTTAAAGGCGAAACCTTTTTCGTGATACATAAATCTCGTCCATTACTACCCGAAAGCCTAATGCGTAACGCATAACCTATGCTGAAACGTTTGTCCCGCCAAAAAGGGTTGCCGGCGTTGGGATAGTGTAGGAAGGAAGGGAGACGCGGGGCGGAGGAAAACCAAGAGACTGATGGGGTTTTGGTTTCATTGAATGTGGAGGTGTGGCGGGCGGGGCGGAGTGAGATAGATGCACATGTGACAGCAGCTTTTTTATTCAAGGAGGATGGCGGCCATTCGCCCGGGATGCAATCTAACCTGGTGGACCTGCCTAGACCGGAGGGTTACAAATGCCTTGGGGGAAGCTTTTCCCCTGGCGTGAGGCGGAGAGCTTCAGTAACTTTCTCGCGGGTGCACCCTGCCCTGTATAGAACGGGAGGTTAGCTGCTGTTTGCCTTCCGCGCCGCAGGTCCCGGCTCCTGTGTTACAAGATTTCTGCCTCACACAAGATCCTGTATTTATAGGGCTTTTAGCCCATTTAACAGGTGTGGTGCTACAAGATGACATATCCGGCATAGCCCGCCATCTGCGACAATTGGGACAAGATGTCATAGGTTCAAATCCCAACGCAGGAGGCCGTTATGACCCACAAGGTTCCAATCCGTCCCGACCTAATCCATACTTCTTCCTAAGCCGCAAGGAGAGCGAAAAAAAATTGGCGAGAGCCTCCCACTGGTCGTGGGTCAGGTGCTCGCGTCGTAGTTTTTCGGTGAGTTTAAGTTTCATGCCTAGTCTCTCCGCCGGATCCCGTGCCGACTTTTTGCTTCACTGCTATGATCCTTAATATGGCTCAGGTGCTGTTGCCGCCGAAGGCAACTCACGCCTACGAGCGATTTGTAAAACGCAGCTATTTCTCGCGGGGCTAACGTCACCATCTCGTCCTCAAACCTGAAAGGTTCCAGGCCGCACGTAATTAGTGAGAATTGCACGGGCGAGTTTGGAGAGGTCCATTCCCCTCTTTTCTGCCTTTTCCCTGAGCAACTGTTTGATTTCCGCCCCTAGATTTACTGAAAGGTTTGGGTTCCCGCGCTTGGAGGTTAAATTGTCCTTCATAGTGACCTCTGACTTGGCCAAGTGCCAAAAATGTGATAAATTGATCTCGTATGAGAAAATATCTCATTTTTTGTGTGATGTCAATATACTTTTTAGGGTAATAGTGGTGTCATTTTTTGGGGTATGGGGGGGTGGGTGGCCGTTACCGCCGAACGCAACTCATTCCTACAATCGGTTCGCAAAAGAACAGTTTTTTCTGACGGGACTAACGTCACCATCTCATCCGCAAACCTGAAAGGTGCCAGGCCGCACATAGTTGGTGAAAATTGCACGGGCGAGTCCTGAGAGCCCATCCCCATCTTTTCAGCCTCTTCCTTGAGTAATTGTTTAATTTCCGCAGCTAGATGTACCGAAGGGTTTGGGTCCCCACGCTGGGAAGTTAAATTATTATTCATGGCCACCTCTGACTTGAACAAGTTTTTAAAATGTGATATTTTGACCGAAACTGAGAAATCCTGTCAGTTTTTATGAAGTATGAATATCCTTTTTTGTAGAATGGAGATATCGAGTGACCCCTAAAGAAAGTGAAGGCCAGCGAGTGAAGCGGGAAAGACTCCTTGAGACCCTAGATATGATGGGGGTAAAGCGTGGCAGCCGAATTAAAATCGTTGCTGAAAATACTCATTATACAGAAAAAACTGTGGCTAACGCACTTTCCGGCAACTCTAAGTTGAATGACAGATTTATATTATCTGTATGTTCTGCTTTTAATATAAATTATAAATATATTATGGATGGCTCTGGATATTTTTATGACATAACTCAACCGATTATACACAATAAAGAATTACTAGAGGTGTCAGGGAGTGCCATAATTCAACCATTATTAAATGACATTTCTGCGTTTTTAGATAAGAATCATGATAATACATTTTTGATAGAGAATACGATAAGTTACTTGAAATCTGTTTGGGAACGAATACTGTCAGGAGATGATGATTTTGTCACTTATTTAAAAAGTGGTTTACATGATAAGAAATGTTTCGAATTAGTTAAGGAGTTTGAAATAATGCCGGAATCTGTCAAGTGGCGTGCAGTTGCTGCTCTAAAGGAAATGAATGAGAATTCGAGGAAATCAAAATGAGTATGGATCGCAAGTTCTATGTTGTCGGCTCGGTGACCCCGAATGCGGTTGCAGTAAGCATTTGCCAGGTTGTTGAGCGTCAGTACCCACTGCTCTGGAAATGCCTCGCGGGTATAGACCTCCAACGCCAAGTGGCTGCAGGCTATCGTTTGCTCCAGGTTGTAGGCCCGGTCACCCCTAAGGTCTCCGAAGTAGGCAACTGCCTGACAGTATTGTGCCTTTGCCCACTGCTCCGGAAATGTCTCGCGGGTATAGACCTCCAACGCGGACTTGGCAGCAATGATCGACTGCTTTAAGTTGTCGGCTCTATCACCTCTAATGCGGTTGTAGTAGGCAATTGCGAGATTGCTTTGCGTCATTGCCCACTGTTCTGGAAACGACTCCAAGGTATAAACCTGGAATGCAAACTGGCAGTCAAATATCGCCTGTTCGAGGTTGTCTGCCCGAACCCCTCTGATACGGTTGCTGTACGCAATTGCCAGATTGTATTCAGTCCTTGCCCATTGTTCCGGGAACGAAAGGCGAGTATATACCTTTTGTGCGGATTGGTAGGCAGCAATTGACTTCTCCAGGTTGTCAGCCCGGTCGCCGCAGATTCGGTTGCCGTAGGTTATTGCCAGATTGCATTGCGTCATTGCCCACAGTTCGGGCCATGCCTCACGTGTAGAGATCTGTAATGCCAACTGGCAGGCGCTGATCGCATGCTCTAAGTTGTCAGCCCGGTCGCCTCTGATGCGGTTGTTGTATGCAATTGCCAAGTTGTATTGCGCTTTTGACCACTGTTCCGGAAATTTTTTGCAGGAAGAGATTTGCAACGCCAACTGATAGGCAGCGAGAGATAATTCCAAATTTATCCAGCGCTCACCTAACGTGAATTGAGACATTATCTTGCCGAAACAGAAACAATTTTCAGGAATTAACGCGGACAGACTAGTGTTTACATTAAAAAAACTGACGGCAGACGGCATTGCCTGCAATAACATGCCGTTCAGTTGGTGCTTGTGCTCTGCCAAAAATAGAGATATCTGTTCTTCATCTCCTTGACTTTTCTCAATCCGTTGCAGCACCATTGCCAGAAAAGCCAGTGATGCTTGAACAGATGATTTATAATCTGGCGAATGTGTTCCTTTTTCTATCAGCATGTCAATAGTTGTTCCCTAAATTGTTGCACCTTTGCCGAGATTAGGCCACCTCAGCTATCACCGATTTTCTGCCACTTGTGTCAGAACAGCCGGTAGTCCTGTATCTAACAAATATTGAGTGCTGCTGCATGATCCTGGATAACATCCATGGCAGGTTATTCACCACACCGGTTCTGTAGCGTGAGGCTTGCAGATATAGGGTAGGGTAATTAAGGCATGGATAATGTACCTCGATTAACTCTAAAAAACAATAAATTTCCTTGAGTAGCCAGCCATTTCCGCCTAGAGAGCCTGGGAAACATAGCCGAATTGACCTCTGCATGCACCGCCGACCGTTGGGTGAATCGGTTACGCTATCATGTGTTAAAAGGTCCTCTCTTTTTTGGTAACTACTCATTTGCCACCATAGTCAGGAAGAGGGGGGAGCATGACTAAATCAGAATTCATAAACTGCCTTGCAAAGGAGAGGAACCTCAGTATCCTTCTGGCTGAGCATGTTGTTCAATCTGTCTTTGATTCCATGTCGAGAGCACTCTTTTCCGGTGACAGAATTGAACTTCGTGGCTTCGGAAGTTTCTGCGTCAAGGAGTATGAGGTCACATACTGGTATAAACCAAAAAAGTCGTGATTTAATTGCCATAAAGTCGGAAAAAGTCCCTCGGTTCAGAGTAGGAAAGCCATTTAGCGAGCGAATAATGGGGCAAATGCCTATATAATCCAACGGGAGGAATGAATGCCGAAAGCTGAATTTGTAGCGAAAATCTCTGAGAAGACTGGGTCCACTAAGGTTGACGCGGACAAAGCTGTTCAGGCGTTTCTGGAGACTGTCACCGACGTTCTGAAAACCGGTGACAAAGTAGCTTTTGCTGGATTTGGTTCCATTGAGGTTAGGCAGTGAGGGGCGAAACCCTCAGGCCGGCAAAACGATACAAATTAAGGCCAGCAAGGCCCCTAAATTCAAGGCTGGGAAAACGCTGAAAGATGCCGTGGCCTAATTTCCTGGGTGTCACCGACAACCTGAAGTTGTATCTTCTTCGTCGCCGTGAACAGGGTCTTCTTCCGGGTCTATCTTTTTCTTCGTAGTCAGAAACTATCCCATCATTCTTCTGTCTTCTTCCCGCGTTTAATCC
>Ga0316217_10003268_pt1 | contig 18653 bp, 17 predicted proteins | sample 1anoAmetaG_FD_203633 | JGI IMG/M metagenome (GOLD analysis project Ga0316217, IMG submission 203633) | Freshwater microbial communities from Trout Bog Lake, Wisconsin, USA - 1anoA | ecosystem: Environmental > Aquatic > Freshwater > Lake > Hypolimnion/Profundal zone | place: USA: Wisconsin...
CCGCGCGGACGTCGTCGGGCCCTCGATTCGAGGTCGGTCCCGTGAGCCTCTCGCTCGCCCCCGGCGCCAGCTACGCCCTGGTCGGCTCGGAGCGCGACGGGGTGCACCTGCTGCTGGCGGTCCTCGCAGGGGCGATCGCGCCGCGCGCGGGGACGGCGACCATCGACGGGAAGGTCCCGGCGGCGGGCCGGGCCATCGCGTACGTGCCGCGCCTGCCGGAGCTGCCGGTCGAGCTCGACGTCGGCTCCTTTCTCGCGCTCGCCTCGTGCCTCCGGGGTGAGCCGCCGGCCCCGCCCGAGCAGCGTCTCGGCGTCCTGGGGGTGGCCGCGCTCTCGCGTCGTCGAATCCGGACCCTCGCGCTCGAGGAGTCGCGGGCCGTCGCGCTGGTCGAGGCGCTCACCTGCCGCGCTCCGCTCGTCCTGCTGGAGGACCCGCTCGCCGACCTCGACCCCCGCGCGGTCGGTCGGGTCGCGACGGCGCTCGAGGATCGCGTCGACTCGGGGGCGACCGTGCTCCTCTCGACCGCGTCCCCCGGTGACGCCCGGGCCCTGGCCCACGACGCGCTCTTCTTCGAAGGAGGGAAGCTCGCCCGACGGACGACCGACAAGGACGCGTGGGCGCCGCCGATGGGCCCTCGGGGCGCGCGGCTCTTCATCCGGAGCGAAGGGGCGCGCTTCCTGCTCGCCGAGCTCGCCTCCGACCCGACGTTCCAGGTCGTCCGCGGCGAAGGGGCGGACCTCGTCGTCACGGGGAAGGACCCGGTCGCCATGGCCGCGGCCGTCGGCGCAGCGGTCCGGCGCGCCAACGTCGAGCTCGACCTCCTCGAGTTCCAGCCGTCGGACGGCGACGCATGACCCTCGCCCGCATCCCGCTGCTACGCCTCCTGCAGTCGAGGCAGGCATGGGTCTCCACGACGGGGTGGTTCGCCCTGGTGCTCGGCTCGGCCTGGCTGCAGCGGCGACACGGCGCGGTCCACGGCGCCGATCACGCGCTCGAGCTCTACGCGAGCGTCGCGGTCCCCCTCCTCGTCTACGGGCTCGTGGCGGTCACGGTCGGACGGCGCGGGCTGGCCGCGTCGGGGCGCCCGCTGGTGCGGCTCGGCGCTTCGCCCGGTCAGGTCGCGCTGCGGAGCGTCCTCGTCACGGCGCTTGCCAGCGCGCTGATCTCGGGGCTGATGGGCGCGGCGACGGTCGCGCTTGCCCACGGGGCGGGCGATCCGCCGGTCCTCCGCGACGCCCTGCAGACGCTCGGCTTCGGCGCGCTCGCGGGGGCCGCGTATGCCGCGTACCTGATGGTGGGTGCCGCCTTCGTCCGCGGCTTCTGGGGCCGAGGGCTCCTCCTCGCGCTCGACTGGGCGCTGGGCGACTCCGACGGCGTCGGGGCGCTGCTCACGCCCCGGGCGCACCTGCAGAACCTCCTCGGCGGCGAGGGGCCGCTCGAGACGCTCCCCTGGGAGAGCCTCGCGCTCCTCGCGACGATCGCGGTCGCGTGCGCCGCGCTGGCCGTGCGACGGGCGGCGAGGACGCGGGTGTAGCCACTACCGGCGTCGCGCGGGCTTGCCGGGGGCGGCGGCAGGGGCGGGCTGCCCGGCCGGCGCCGCAGCGACGTGGGCGACGGTCCAGTCGCGGGTGTCGAAGACGAGCGGCGGCGGAGCGAAGGCTTTGCCACCGGGCCTGTCGACCTCCACTCGGACGCCGTCGGCCTCGAGCGTCACCCTCCCGTTCACGCGAGCGGACGACTTGCCGAGCGTGAGCGTCCCCCGCTCGATGGCGAGCGGCGCCGCCTGCTCCCCCCCGACGCTCGCCTCGAGCGTCAGGTCCACGGGCGCAGAGGATCCCGGCGCCATCGGGAGCGCGACGCCGGACAGCGCCAGCTTCGTGTGGGCGGTGATCGGGTGGCCGGCCGGCATGACCTGGCCTTCGAGCGCGACGTCCACGGTCACGTCCGGACCCACGCGCAAGAGCTCGGGGGGGAGACCGATGAGCGCCGGCTTGGTGCGCGGAATCGTGAGCGAGAAGACCTTCCCGAGCGTCGGGCGCGAGAGGAAGGTGAGGCTCGGGGGCGCGTCGGGCTTCGAGCGGTCGAGGGCGACCACGACCTTCGTCTCGTCCGCCGTCGAGTCGAGGCGCCCCTGCCAGGGTCCGAGGGCGCCGCCAGGGAGGGTCAGCGTGAGGCTCGCGGCGTCGACGTGCAGCGCGCGGAGCTCCTCCGCGCCCAGCGAGAGCGAGACGTCGAGCGCCTCCAGGCTCGTCCCGGCGAACAGCACGTCGGTCCAGACGAGGTGCCCGCTCCTGGCCTCGAGCGCGAGCGACGCGTGCGGCTGGGCGCGCCAGTGGTCGAAGTGGGCGGCGACGTCCGCGGCGCTGCCGTGGACGGCGAGCTCGTAGCCCGGGGCGACGACCCGCTGCACGGTCCCGGCCCAGTCGACGGTCACGTCGATGTCGGGCGCCTTCAGGCTCACGTCATCGAGCGATTCGAGGCGGACCGTGACGCCGTGCAAGATCACCCCCCCCACCCTCGGCTCGACGCGGTCGACCGAGAGCGTCAGCCCCCGGCGTGACGCGGCCTGCGTGACCACCGACCTGAGCAACAGCGGGCCCGCCACGACGCCCGCGATCCCGAGCGCGGCGAGCACGGCCAGGACGCCAAGGAAGAGCACCGCCGGCCCCGCACGGCGCGATCGTCGCGGCGCTCGCGAGGCCGCAGCGCGTCCGTCCGCGCGAGCCGGAGACGAGAGGGGGCCGTCGGCGGCGACGCGCGGCGGGCGCGACGGGACAGCGGCGCTCACCGCCAGCTCGAGGCGACCGCCTGCGATGGGGGCGTCATCGAAGGGGTCGCCGGACGTGGCTGCTACCACGGCGGCGACCCGCGGCCTCGCCGCGGAAGGGGGCTTCGGGACGGACCGGGGGAGCTCGAGGTCCGGGACGTCAGAGCCTGCGGCGACCGTGGGCGCCGCGACGGACGGCGGGGGGCGCCGCACGGAGCTCGGCGAGAAGACGTCGTCCGCCACGAGCGGAGCCGCCACGCGCCCGCGCATCTCGGCGAGCGCCTCCGGGGCCTCGCCGCGCTCGACCCGCTCGAGGTCCCGGCAGAGATCGGCCATCGTGGCGTAGCGACCGTCCGGCCGCTTCGTCAGGCACTTCAGGATGATCGCGTCGAGCCCGGGCGGGACGTCCGCGGGAGGGTCGAGGGCGAGGAGGCTGACCGGCGCCTGGTACATGTGACGGGTCAGGATCCCCATGAAGTTCTCGGCGTCGAAGGGGACCGCCCCGCTCGCCATCTCGTAGAGGATGACTCCGAGCGCGTAGACGTCGGTCCGCCCGTCGACGGCGCTCCCGGACGCCTGCTCGGGCGACATGTAGTGGGGCGTCCCGAAGATGGAGCCCGCCTGCGTGAGGCGCGAGGCGTCGCCGCCTACCTTGGCGATGCCGAAGTCGAGGATCTTGACGAAGTCGTCGCCCCCCGAGGCCGTCCCGGGCACCGAGCGCTGCAGCAGCATGACGTTGTCGGGCTTCAGATCGCGGTGCACGATCCCCGCGTCGTGAGCTCCCGCGAGGCCCGCCGCGATCTGCTTGCCGACCGAGAGGAGGCGCGCCAGCGGGAAAGGGCGAACCTCCCGCATGGCGTCGGTGAGGACCTTCCCCGCCAGGAACTCCATGACGAAGTAGGTCGAGCCGTCGGGGAGGGTCCCGAAGTCGAAGATGTCGACGATGTGCGGGTTGCCGATGCTCGAGGCGGCCTTCGCCTCCTGCAGGAAGCGCTCGGCGGCCTCCGCCTGCCGGACCATCTCCTTCTTGAGCACCTTGATGGCGACCTTCTTGTCGATCACCTTGTGTCGCCCGGCGAAGACGATCCCCATCCCCCCTTCGCCGAGGACCGACTCGACGAGGTAGCGGCCGTCGATCGTCTCGCCCACGAGCGCTTCCGCGGCCGCCGCCCCGCCAGCTTCCGGTGGCGACGCGGACAGCTCCCCCGTGACAGAGATACGCTCGGGCGAATCGGGCATACCGTAGCGAGGGTACACGGCGGAGCCGGCGGCTGGAACTTCGCGTGGGGTCGGCCGCGTCACCCGGCGGCTGGGGCCCGGGAGGAGAGCCTCGTCCGGGGCGCGCTAGGTCTGAGCCCCGCCGGCCTGCACGAGGGCGCCGAGCTCCTCGCGCGCCTCCTTCGTCAGGTCGATCGGGCGCCCGTCGATCCGGAACCGCCCCGACGCCTCCCGCTTCGACGAGTGGACCTTCACGCGGACCGTCCTCCCCGACCCGGACAGCAGGACCCCGTCGATGCGCGACCCCGGCGGGGACGGCGTCGTCGACTCCAGGGAGACCGCCTCCGCCCCGATGGACAGGAGGCGCGCCTCGCCGCCCCCGACGACCCACCGCAGCTGCGCCCACTCGCTCATTCGTTCCCCTTGCGCCCCCGGCCGATCGCCGCGCGCGTCTCCCGCTCGTCGGTCTTCCTGGCGATGTCGGCCCGCTTGTCGTGCGTCTTCTTCCCCTTCGCCAGCCCCAGCTCCACCTTCACGCGCCCCCGCTTGAAGTAGAGCCTGAGGGGGATGAGCGTGTAGCCGCCGCGCGCGACCGCCTTCTCGATCTCCTCGATCTCGCGCTTGTGGAGGAGCACCTTGCGCGACCTTCGCGGGTCGTGGGGGAACGCCTTCGCCTGCTCGAAGGGGGCGACGTAGAGCTGCTTCAGCCACAGCTCGTCGCGATCGACCGACGCGAACGCGTCGACGATGTCGACCCGCCCGCCGCGCATCGACTTCACCTCGCTCCCCACGAGCACGAGCCCCCCCTCGTAGTGCTCCTCGATGGCGTAGTCGAAGGTGGCGCGCCGGTTCTTCACGATGAGCTTCTCGCCCTCATCGCGCCCCGCGCCCCCCTCCTTTCCGCTCTTCTTCATCGGTGGGGTGTCTTAGTACACGCTCTCTCGCCGGACATCCCCGAGAACCGCTACGCTCCCGGCAGGGGCCGAGCCCGGTGACGCGACGGCGCCCCTCGAGCAGGCTCTCTCCAGGAAGGACGCGAGGCGCACCGTGAGCGACGAAGGGTGGAACGAGATCGAGACGCTGCTCGTGACGATGGAGGAGCACCAGGTCGCCAAGGTCTTCATGCTCGCCCGGCGCCTGAAGCCCGGCATCACGCACGAGGACATGCGCAACCCGCACGACTTCCCGGAGCTGGCAGACACCGACTGGCACTTCGAGGACGGCATCCTGACCGGGATCCAGACGGTGCTCACGGCGGTGCGCGCGCGGAGGCGCGAGCGGTCATGACGAAGAAGACCAGGCAGGCAGAGAAGGGGAAGGGCGCGACGGGCAAGAAGGCGGAGGACCCGGCGTTCCGCCCCTTCGGAGCGCTGAAGTCGCTCCGCGACGAGCTGAAGGCCAAGGAGGCCCAGCCGGCCGACCCCGGCGCCTCGAAGCCGGCGCGACCGAGCCGCCCCCCGCGCGCCGCCGGTGGACACGGCGCCGAGCCGAACGCCGAGGACGAGGCGCTGGCGCTCTACCGGATGATGAACGGCGTGACGCCGCTCGCGGGGAAGTCGAAGACCCGCCTCCCCCGCTCCCAGGCGACGGTCGCGCCGTCCGACCTCGCCGCCCGCCGCGTCCAGGCGGAGGCCCCCGTGAGAGCCCAGGAGGAGGCGGTCCACGCCCACCTGCGCGCCCTGGTAGAGGGGGGGCGGTTCGAGGTCCAGGACGACGGACGCCACGTCGAGGGGCGACGGCATGGCGTGACCCCGGAAGTCCTCCGGAAGCTCCGTCGCGGGCAGCTGCCGATCGACGGCCGGCTCGACCTGCACGGCGAGACGGCCGCGAGCGCGCCCAAGGTCCTCGAGCAGTTCCTGAGGGCGCAGCGGGCGCGGGGCGAGCGGTGTGTCCTCGTGGTCCACGGCAAGGGGGAGCACTCTCCCGGCCAGATCGGCATCCTGCGCGGCGAGATGGCGGCCTGGCTGTCGCAAGGGCCCGCCAGCGCGCACGTCGCGGCCTTTGCCACGGCCGGCAAGGACGACGGCGGCGAGGGGGCGATGTACGTGCTCCTGACGCGGTAGGAGGGGCCCGGCAACCGAATCGGCCGAGCGGCGATTCTCGGGCTGGCTCTTCGGAGGGGGCGCGTCTACATTCCGCCCGTTCCCGGCTCCAGGATGGCTCGCACGGCCGGGCGAGGACGCACGATGGTCGACAAGCTCAAGAAGATCTGGGTCGATGGTGAGATGGTCGACTGGGACGATGCGAAGCTGCACGTCCTGACGCACTCGCTCCACTACGGGGTCGCGGCCTTCGAGGGGATCCGCGCCTACAAGCGGGCCGGCGACGCCAAGGGCGTCGGGGCGGGGACGCACATCTTCCGGCTGAAGGAGCACATCGAGAGGCTCGCCGACAGCTCCAAGATGCTGCTCTTGCAGCCCAAGTTCACCAAGGAGCAGATCGAGGCCGCGTGCGTCGACGTCCTGCGCGTCAACGGCATGGAGGAGGGCTACCTGCGCCCCCTCGTCTTCCTCGGCGACGGCGCGATGGGCATCTACGCCCCGAACAACCCCGTCCGGACGCTGGTCGTGGCCTGGAAGTGGGGCGTCTACCTCGGCGAGGAGGCGCTCGCCAAGGGGATCCGCTGCAAGATCAGCTCCTTCGCCCGCCACCACGTCAACATCAGCCTCGCCAAGGGGAAGATCACCGGCCAGTACTGCAACAGCGTCCTCGCCAAGCGCGAGGCGAAGCTGGGCGGCTACGACGAGGCCATCCTGCTCGACGCCCAGGGGTACGTCTCCGAAGGCTCGGGGGAGAACCTCTTCATCGTGAAGCATGGGGTCCTGATGACGCCGGACCTGTCGTGCTCCATCCTCGAGGGGATCACGCGCGACACCGTCATCGCGCTGGCCCGCGAGGAGGGGATCCCCGTCAAGGAGGTGCGCCTCACGCGCGACATGCTCTGGCTCGCGGACGAGGCCTTCTTCACGGGGACAGCCGCCGAGCTGACCCCGATCCGCGAGATCGACGACCGGTCGATCGGCGAGGGGACGGTCGGGCCGATCACCAAGCGGCTGCAGGCGCGCTTCTTCGACGTCGTGCGCGGCGCCGACACGAAGCACCCCGGGTGGCTCACGAAGGTCTGAGCGGCGCCCTTGGCTCGATGGCCGCTGCTCGTTCTCCTCGGCGCGGCGGTCGGCTGCGGCGGAGGGGGTGCTGCGCCCGCCGTCCCCGTCGTGGACACGGGGGCGGCCTTCCTCAATGACCCGAAGCCGCTCCGCTTCCACTCGGCGCGCTTCGAGCTGACGGTCCCGTTCCCGGACGGCCACGGCTGGAAGATCGACGACCACCGCGGTCCGCTGCTCGTCGCGACCCACGCCGCGACCGGGGCGACGCTCACGCTCGGCATCTCCGTCGAGCCGGAGCTGATGAACCGCCAGCGATGCGAGGCGGCGGCGCACACGCGCGGGCTCGTCCGCGACGCCGACCTGCAGACCGTGGCGGACGAGGTCATCGTCGGCCCGGGGCCCTACGACACGCACATCACGGTCGCGGCGCTCCCCGCGGCGGCGGCCCACCGCGTGGTCTCGGGCCACGTGTTCCTCTTCGGCGCGCACATGAAGAAGTGCCTGTTCGCCCACTACGAGACGCTCGAGCGCGAGGGGGAGGACGAGGCCGCGCTCTCGGCGCGGCTCGCCGTGGCGCGCCTGCAGATGCTCGGGGGGATCCGGGTCGAGGCGTTCGACCGCCCGGACCTGCCGCGCGGGCTATAGGGATCCGCCGGTGGGTCCTCCCTGACCCGCGGGATACCCCGCCCGGCCGGATGGACAGCGGACTTCGATGGGGCCGCCCGATACACTTCGACGATGCCCCTGGATTTCAGCTCGAGCGGTAGCGGTGACCCCGTCCTCTTCATCCACGGCTGCCCCACCCCGCCGGACGTCCTCGCCCCGATCGCCGAGGTCGTCGCCAGGACCCACCGCGCCATCCAGATCGCCCTCCCGGGCTACGGTGCGAGCCCGGCGCTCCCGGGCGCCTGGACGCTCGCCGACCTCCACGCGGCGGTCGAGGCTACCGTCGCGCCGCTCCTCGGCGGACGCCCGCTCGCCGTCGTCGGCTTCTCGGGGGGGGCTACCACGCGCTGGCCCTGGCGACGCGAGGCGCGCTCCCGGTACGGCGGGTCGTGGCGCTCGCCGGGCTGATGTCCCTGGCGCCGGCCGAGCGTGACGGCTTCAAGCAATTCGCCGCCGCGCTCCGTCAGGGCGTCGACCTCCATGGCATCGCGGCGGACCGGTTCCTCTCGCCGGCCTTCAAGGCGACCCACCCCGAGGCCGTGCGCGCCGTGACCTCGTGGCTCGACGCGTCGCCCCCTGCCAGCCTCGCGGCCGAGCTGGAGGCCTTCGCCGCTGCCCCGGATCTCGAAGCCGCGGTCGCCGCGCTCACCATCCCTGTCGTCGCGCGCACCGGAGAGCTCGACGTCGCGTGCCCGCCGCCGAAGGCGCGGGCCATCGTCGGGGCCGCCAGGAAAGGGGCGCTCGAGATCGTCCCGGGGGCCGGCCACGCGCTGATGTTCGAGGACCTCGCGGGGACCACCGCCTCCGTCGTGAGGGCGCTGGCGCAGTAGCGGGGCCGGCATGGCCCGCTTCTCGACGCACGACCTCTCGCGCATCCGCGAGCTCGAAGGGGAGCTGGCGACGGTGACGGACGGCGGGCCGCCCGCGTCCTCCTGGATGATCGGTGCCCTGCGCGAGCTGCTCGGCGCCGAGAAGGCGTTCGTCTGCGGCTACAGCGCCCGCGGCGACGGCATCGCGGTCGACTCCGGCTTCACGGACGGGGTCGACCCGGAGCTGCTCGTGTTCGCCGACCGGTGGCTGGCCGACAAGACCATCGGCTGGACCACGTACAACCCGCTGCGCCCGGAGCCCGCGCAGCGGAACGTCGCGCTCTCGTTCAGCGACGTGACGGCCGTCACGGGGCTCCGCGACGCGCCGGTCCTGTCGGAGGTCTACGCCCGGTTCGGCCTGCTGACGGACGACAACCTGCGCGTCCTCGTCTGCGACGGTCCGTCGCTGCTCGCCTACGTCACCTTCTTCCAAGGGGGCCTCATCCTTCCGGTCCAGAAGCGGCTCCTCACGCGCCTCGTCCCGGCGGTTCGACGCCGCCTCTCGGTTGAACGCCTCTTGCAGACGGGGACCGGGATGCACGGCATCCTCCTCGCCGCCCTCGAGGAGATCTCCGCCCCGGCCTTTGTCCTCGACGACGCCGGCGCCCTCCTCGAGGCCAACAGCGTCGGCGCCGAGTGGCTCGCCACGGAGGTCGTCCACAAGCGACGCATCCTGCGAGAGGCCGTGCGAAGGGAGGGGCAGGCCGCCGGGCCGTTCCGGGTCACCCGCGTCGCGTCGACCGGCGTCGCCCCGCGGTTTCTGGTCGTCAGCAAGGCCCCCCCGTCGACCCCGCAGCTCTGCGGGGCCGCGGCTCGCCGCTGGCGCTTCTCTCCACGAGAGGCCGCCGTCCTCGCCCTGCTCGCCGAGGGGCTCACCAACCGCGCCATCGCCGCCCAGCTCGAGGTCTCCGAGCGGAGCGTCGAGAGCTGGCTCACCTCGATGTTCGAGAAGGCGCAGGTCGAGTCGCGGGCCGAGCTGATCGTCGCCGCGCTGCGGGGCGGAGGGGGGTGATGGCGTCGAGTCGCTGTCGCCGCTGACCGAGCTCGGAGGGGGGGGACGGGGCCCGGCCCGCGGCAGGGTTGCCCGGGGTCGGCGCGCGGCGTCTACTGGCGCGCACCTCACCATGCTCCTCTCTGCGCTCTCCGATCTCGAGGCTGCCCGGCTCCCGCGCCGGTCCGGGGCGGGCGACGGCGGGCGTTGCGCCGTGAGGTCCCACCGGTGATCGGCGAGTCGCTGTCGCACTTCCACGTCGACGCCAGGCTCGGGGAGGGGGGCATGGGCGTCGTCTACCGGGCGACCGACGAGCGGCTCCGGCGCGAGGTCGCGCTCAAGGTCCTCCCCGAGTCGCTCTCGGGGAACGGCGAGCGCCGCGCCCGGTTCCTGCGGGAGGCGCGCTCGGCCGCCGCCGTGACCCACCCCAACATCGCGACGGTCTACGAGGTGGGGGAGGCCAGGGGCCACGTGTTCATCGCGATGGAGCTCGTCGCGGGCGCGACGCTCCGCGATCGCATGGCGCCGGGGCTCGAGCACGTCGTGGCGGTCGACATCGCGCGGCAGGTCGCGCGAGGGCTGGCCCGCGCCCATGAGAAGGGGGTCGTGCACCGGGACCTCAAGCCCGAGAACGTCATGGTGACGCCCGACGGCGACGTGAAGATCCTCGACTTCGGGCTGGCGAAGCTGCGGGTCGTGGAGACGGACAGCGTCAGCGACCTCGACGTCGGACCGACCGTTCCGCAGCTCACGGCGGAGGGGCGACCGATGGGGACGCCGTCCTACATGTCCCCGGAGCAGGTCGAAGGGCGAGCCGAGATCGACGCCCGGTCGGACGTGTTCTCGTTCGGGGTGATGCTCTACGAGATGCTCGCCGGGGTCCGCCCCTTCCGCGGGGCGACGAGCGTCGAGGTCATGTACGGAGTGCTGCGGAGCGAGGCAGAGCCGCTGCAGGAGGTCTGCCCGTCGGTGGCGCCGGAGCTGGCTGCCGTCGTGGCGCGGTGTCTCAGGAAGGACTGCGAGGAGCGGTACGCCTCGGGTCGGGAGCTGGTCACCGCGCTCGAGGGGGAACGCCCTGCCCGCCTGTCCGACCTGCCGTCGGGTCGGGCCCTCCCGGCCGAGCGGATCGTGACCGTCAGCGGGATGGGGACGGCGCTCGGGGCCACCCTCACGTCGGAGGGGGGACGATCGGTGCTCTCCGGGCCCGTTCCTCCGCGGCAGAGCCCCCGCCGTCGTCCCTCCGCACCGTGGCTGGGCCTCGTTCTCGCCGCGGTGGTCGTCGGCGTCGCGCTCTGGGCAAATCATCGCCGCACGGTGGCGAGCACCGCGCGCGTGCCCGTACCGCCCGCGTCCACGACGGCCGGCCCCGGGGTCGCCATGACCGACCACCCGGCGCCGAAGACCAGCAGCGCCGAGGCGGCTGTCCACTACGCGTCGGCGCTGTGGCGGCTGCGCGTCGGGGCCCTCGAGAGCCAGCACGAGCTCGCGAGGGCAGCGTCGCTCGATCCGTCGCTTGCCCCGGCGCACCTCCGGCTCGCGCTCTACGGCCCGTACTACGCCTCGTCGCCGGCGGACCGGCGGAGCAGCTTCTCGAGAGCATCCCTCCTCGCGAGCAGCCTCGAGCCGCGCGACGCCGCGCTCTTGCCCGTCGCCGAGGCGCTCGCGCTCGACCCGGTGGACCTCGGCACGGCGCTCGCCCGGGCGCGGTCCGTCGCGGAGCGCTACCCGCAGGACGCCGAGGTGGCGCTCGTGCTGTACACGATCCTCTACGGGACCGACCGTGAGGACGAGCGGCTCGCGGCCTTCCGTCGGGTCCTCGAGCTCGACCCGCTTGGCACGCAGGTGCTCGACGGGGAGGCCTACCTCGCCAGGGGCCGAGGGGAGAGCGGCAGGGCGCGCGAGCTCCTCGCCCAGTGCATCGAGCGGGTCCCGGCGGCGACGTACTGTCGACAGCTCCAGGCCTGGCTCGACGCCGAGGCCGGGAGCTGCGATGCCGAGCTCGCCGAGGCCCGAGAGCTCGTGAAGCTCGACCCCGACGCCGTCACCCCCTACGCGGTGCTCGCCCAGGCGCTGCTCGCCACCGGGGCCCCGCTCGAGAGCGTCCGGGGGGCGCTCGGACAGGCCGAAGCGCGCACGACACCCACGCTGCACACGCCGCGGGGCATCGCGCCGCTCGAGCTCGCCGTGCTGACCGGTGACTTCGAGTCCGCAGACACGCTCGCCAGTGCTCTGGCCCTCGCCGTGGAGACGTTCACGTCGGAGCAGGAGCACGCGGCGATCGCCTCGCTCCGTATCTCGCTCGCCGAGGAGGCGGGGGACGTCACGAGAGCCCTCCAGATCGCGAACGCCTTCGAGCGCGAGTCGTCGGCGTGGAACGGAGACGCCCCCCTCGGCGTCCGCGCCAGGCGCCTCTACCTCCTCCACGCGTCGGGGGCGCTGGGCGACGCAGGTCTCGCCGAGGCGCGTGAGCGGCTGATCGACGCCTCGCTCCGTCCTCTGCCGGGCGCCTCCCCCGCGGTGAAGGAGCGGGAAAGGATCCGCGTCGCGGCGTCCTACGCGAAGACCCGGGCGGAGGCCCTCGAGGCGCTCGGGCCCGGCGGCATGGCTGCGGTCCCTCCGGGGATCTCCGTCGGGGAGGGTCTCGCGGGGGGACGCCTCCTCCTCCTGGCAGGCCGGGGCGACGAGGCTCTCCCCCGGCTGCAGCGAGCCGTGCGATCCTGCAGCGTCATCTCGGGCGACCTCATCCTCGAGTCCGATCTCGCCGCCCCCCTCGACCACGTCCACGCGCAGCTGTTGCTCGGTCAGGCGCTCGAGGCCCGAGGGGACAGGGCGGGAGCGTGCGCGGCGTACGGCTCGGTCCAGGCTCGCTGGGGCGGCGCGAAGCCACGGTCCGTGACGCTCGACGCCGCGAAGGGGCGAATCAAGGCGCTCCGCTGCCCGAGGTAGGCCTCCCCCCGCCGCGCCGTCTGGCCGTCCGCTCGCGGGCGCTCTACTGTGGCAGGGCCCGATGGACGAGCCGCTCGACACCGACGTGACGATCGAGGCGCCCGAGCACATCGTCTTCCGGCACCGGGTCGCGGGGCCGGGGCGCCGGGCGCTGGCCCAGGTCATCGACCTCTGCGTCTGCTACGGCATCGTCCTCGTCGTCAGCCTCACCGTCATCATCGCCTTCGCCGGGCTCGCGGGGCTCAAGGGGGCGTTCGGGGCGGTGATGGACGCGAGCATGGGGATCATCCTCGTGGTCATGTTCGCGGCGCAGTGGCTCTACTCCTTCCTCTGGGAGGGGCTCACCGGGCGGAGCCCCGGCAAGGTCGCGCTCGACCTCCGCGTCGTGATGGTCAGCGGCCGCCCCATCGGCCTCGGGGCCGCCGCGCTCCGGAACGTCCTCCGGGCCGCGGACGTCCTCCCGGCCGGCTACCTCGTCGGCGTCGCCGCCATGGCGCTGAACCGCCGCTTCCAGCGGCTCGGCGACCTCGTCGCGGGGACGATGGTCATCGTGGGCGGGCGCCCCGGCCGGACCGCTCCGCTCGCCCTCTCTCCCCCCGCCGAGCCGTTCGAGCTCGCCGTCCTCCCGCCGGTCGTCCCCCTCGACGTCGACGAGCGGGTCGCCATCGAGCTCTTCCTCCGGCGCCGCGCGACGCTCGGCCCCGCGCGCGCAGACGAGCTGGCGAGCATCCTCATGGCCCCCCTGCAGGCCCGGTTCGGCTTCCGTCTCCCCGACGCGACGCGCACCCTCGCCCTCCTCTACGACCGCGCGGTCAACGTCGGGCGGAGCGAAGGCCCCCCCTCCTCCCGGGGCGCGGCCGGCCTCTGGCCGCTCGCGCGCCCCCCGTACGCGAGGCGCGGGTGATCTCCGCCGTCACCGAGAGCGCCTTCACGGAGCGACGCGAGCAGGACTGGACGCGCCTCGACGAGCTGACCCGCGTCGTCACGGCGCGCGGCATCGGCGCCCTCGGCCCCGAGCAGCTCGTCGACCTCGCCCCGCTCTACCGCAACGCCTGCGCCGACCTCGCGCGCGCCCGTGCGGCTCGCTACAGCGCCCCGCTCATCGAGCAGCTGCAGGCCCTCACCGCCGCCGCGCACGCCGTCGTCTACGGCCCCTACGCTCACCGGGGGCAGGCGGGGCTCCGCTCGTCCCGCGCGCGGCGCGCCCTCGAGGCGTTCCCCCGGGCGGTCAGGGCCCGCTGGCGCCCCATCGCGCTGGCGAGCGTCCTCTTCTTCGTCCCGCTCGTCCTCGGCGCCGTCGCCACCCTCCGCCACCCGGAGTTCGCCCTGCGGCTCGTCCCGGGGGGGACGCTCCAGGAGCTCGCCGAGGCGTACGCCAAGGGCTTCAGCGAAGGGCGCGGCATCGGGGCGAGCACCGGCATGGCCGGGTTCTATGTGAACAACAACGTCGGCATCGCGCTGCGTTGCTTCGCGCTCGGCATCTTCGGCGGCGTCGGCTCGGCGTTCTTCCTGGTCGACAACGGCCTCTCCATCGGCGCCATCCTCGGCTACGTCGCGTCGCAGGGGGCCGGCGACAACATCCTCACCTTCGTCGTCGGCCACAGCTCGCTCGAGCTCGGGGCGATCGTCCTGTCGGGGGGCGCGGGGATGTCGCTCGGCTGGTCGGTCGTCGCCCCGGGGGAGCGGACGCGGCTCGCTTCGCTGCAGGCGGCGGCGCGCGAGGTCGTCGTCATCATGTTCGGCGCGGCCGCGATGCTCCTGATGGCGGCCGGCATCGAGGCCTACTGGTCCTCGTCCCCCCTCCCGGCGGCGGTGAAGCGCGGGCTCGGCGCCTGCCTCCTCGTGGCGGTGGCGCTCTACATGACGCTGGTCGGGCGCGGCGCCCGTGACCCCGGGACGAGCCACGAGGCGACGGACGGGCGATGGACCTGACCCGGACGCGCGTGGTGCTGCGCGAGCGCCCCGTGGTCGACGTGCTCGACCTCGGGCTCCGCTTCCTCGTCGAGCACGGCGGGGTCTACGCCAGGACCGCCGGGATGGTCCTCCCCCCGTTCTTCCTCCTCTCGGTCGTGATCGCCCGCGCGGCCGGGCCGGTCGCGGCCTGGACGTTCGCGCTCTTCATGGCGACGTTCGCCGCTGCCCCCTTCACCGTCCTCGCGTCGCGCCTCGTCTTCGAGGACGAGGTCCGTGCCGCCCACGCGATCGCCGAGGCCCTGCGCGCGGCGCCGCGCGTGCTCGCCCTCCGGCTCGTCAGCTTCACCCTCGGCGGGCTCGCGTTCACCGCCCTGGTCGTCCCGGGCGTCTGGATCTGGACCCTGCTCCTCTTCGTCGTCGAGGTGACCGTGCTCGAGCGCGCCACCGTGCGCGACGCCCTGTCGCGGTCCGCCCGCATCGCCGGGCGCGAGTCGGGCGAGGCGCTGGTCGCGCTCGTCCTCCTGGCGCTCCTCCACTTCGTCGCCGTCGTCGCCGCCGACAGCGGGGGGCGGGCGGTCATCACCGCGCTCCTCGAGTCGCGCGCCCCCGCGGACGTGTGGAGCGACGGGTGGAGCAACCTCTCGCTGCTCGGCTTCTGGCTCTTCGTCCCGTACGCCGCCACGGCCCGGTTCTTCGTCTACCTCGACGTGCGGACGCGGACCGAGGGGTGGGACATCCAGACGCGCTTCGTCGCCCTGGCCCGCCGCCCGGTCGTCGAGACGAGGAGCGCGGCGTGAGGCCCTGGAGGCGGCTGCTGGCGCGGCTGGTCGTGGTCGCCGTCTGCGCGTCCCCCGCGCTCGCCCACGCCGCCCTCGACCCGAAGGCCGCCGACGCGGACACGCGCGCGCTCATGGGGGCGGACGGCTACTCCTTCTGCACCAGGCCCGATCATCCGCTCTCCGCCGGGGCCCGCGCCCTCTGCCCGCTCGCCGGGGAGATCCCCGGGTGCACCGCGCTCGTCGAGGAGTGCGAGGCCGCCCCCACGCCGCCGCCGAAGCCGAGCGCCTTCCTGCTGCAGCTGGCCCGGCTCCTCGCCGCCGTCGCGCCGTACTTCGCGTGGACGCTCGTCGCCGTGCTGCTCATCCTGGTGGTCTACCTCGTCGTCCGCGCCGTCCGCGCGGCGAGGGAGGACGTGGCCCCGGTCCAGCCGGGGGGCCCGGGTGAGGTCACCGTCCTGACCGAAGCGCCGACGCCGGAGGCCGACGTCTCCCCCGCGGAGGCGCTCCTCGCCCGCGCCGGGGAGGCGTACGCGCGCGGCGACTACAGGGCCGCGCTCTTCACGTACCTCGCGGCCTCGCTCCGGGCGCTCGACGACCGCGGCGCGATCCGCGTGGAGCGGCACCGGACCAACGGCGAGTACCTCCGCGGCTGCCGCGAGGCGACCGCGCGGCCGCCCCTCCGCGACCTGATGCGAGAGGTCGACGGGGTGCAGTTCGGAGGCGGCGAGGCGACCGCCGACGCGGCGCGGGTCGCGCAGAGCCGCGCCGAGCGCATCGTCCGGGCCAGCGCAGACGCCGCGCGGCTGGCCACGGGGGCGCTGATGGCCCTCGGCGTCGTCCTCTCCCTCGGAGCGTGCGACCTGCAGGGGGGCGGCGCGCACGCGAACCCGGCCGGGCGCGACCTCCTGACCGATCTCCTGGCGAAGCAGGGGGCCCAGATCTCGAGCCTCCCAGGGTCGCTGGCGAACCTGCCGATGAAGGGGGCGACCGGCCCCGTCGTCATCCTCGACGCCGACCAGGTGCCGCTCGAGGAGGAGACGCGCGAGCACCTGCTCGCGTGGGTGAAGCAGGGGGGGACGCTCGTCCTCGCCGGCGACCCCGCGCAGTGGCCGGCCGACCTCTGGGCCAAGTCGATCCTCGGCTGCGGCCCAGGGACGACCGGTGTCCGCGTCGAGACCCGCGACGCGGCTCCGACGGCCGCCGAGGACGACGACGACGAAGAGCCGGCGCCACGCGGTCGCCCGGTCCCGAGCCTCGCGCCGCACCTGCACCACGCGAAGCTCGCGCGCCGGGCGGCGATGACCTGGCCGAGCGAGGAGAGGGCGCCGAGGGTCCTGGCTCGCTACGACGACGGCGAGCTCTACGGCGCGCTGCGCGCCTTCGGGGAGGGGCGCGTGCTCGGCCTCGCCAGCTCGGACCTGCTCACGAACATCGGGCTCGCGGTCCCCGGGAACGCGGCGGCCGTCATCGCCATGCTGGCCACGCTCGACCGGAGCGAGTTCGCCGTCGCGCGCGCCGAGCAGGGGATCGCCCCGCCGACCAACCCGTTCGCGGGGCTCCTCCACATCGGACTCGGCCCCGCCCTCGTCCACGTCGCCCTCTTCATCCCGCTCCTCTTCTTCGCCTTCGGGGTGAGGCAGGCCGCGCCGCGCGACGAGCCCCCTCCGCGGCGCCGCGCGTTCGCCGAGCACGTGCAGGCGGTCGGGGCGCTCTACTCCCGCCGACGCGCGGCGACCCACGCCCTCGCCGTCTACGCCAGGCACGTCGACGATCGCCTCCGGGCCCGCGCGTCCCGTGGCGGCGACCCGGCGCACTTCCTCGCGGCCCGCTCCGGGGCCGACGTGGTCGAGACCGCCCAGCTCTACGCCCGCGCGATGGAGGCCCGGGGGGACAGCGCGCCTCGAGGGGACGAGCTCGAGGTGCTGCAGCGCCTCTCGGTGCTGTACGGCAAGGCGATGAGCCGGGGGTAGGCTGTTCGCGTCAGGCCCCGCCGTCCCCCGCGTCGCTCGCGCGGATGCCGAGGCGCGCGAGGAGGCGCTGGAGGAAGCGACGGCTGACGCCGGCGAGCTCGGCGGCGCGGGTCACGTTGCCGTCGGCGCGCGCGAGGACGTGGCGGACGTAGACGCTCTCGAACCCGAGGATCCACGCCTGGCGCGCGTCCTTGAGCGGTCGGTCGAGCGGGATGGCGTCCACCGTCCCCGGCGAGGGGGGCGGCGGCGGGGCGCTCCCCCCCGACGGGGCGTCCACGAAGCCGAGCGCGACGCTCCGCTCGATGAAGTTCTTCAGCGCGCGGACGTTCCCCGGCCACTCGCGCGCCGCGAGCCCCCGCACGAACGCCTCGGGGAGCTCGGCGCCGGCGCCCCGGAGCTGCCGGTAGAAGTGGCGCGCGAGCTGGGGGACGTCCTCGGGGCGCGCCCGGAGCGGGGGGAGCGTCACGTCGACGACGGCGAGCCGGTAGTAGAGGTCCTCGCGGAAGGTCCCCTCGTTCACGGCCTGCGCGAGCGGCCGGTTGGTCGCGGCGACGACGCGGATGTCGACCGGCTTCGCGCGGTTCGACCCGACGGGCCGCACCGTCTTCGTCTCGAGGGCGCGGAGGAGCTTGGGCTGGAGATCGACCGGGATCTCGCCGATCTCGTCCAGGAACAGGGTGCCGCCGTCCGCCTCCTCGAAGACCCCCTGACGGTCGGCCGTCGCGCCGCTGAAGGCCCCGCGCACGTGCCCGAAGAGCTCGCTCTCGAAGAGGCTGGCCGGCACCGCCCCGCAGTCGAGCGGCACGAAGGGCCCCGCCTTGCGGCGCGACAGCTGGTGGATCGTGCGGGCGGCGACGTCCTTCCCCGTCCCCGTCTCCCCCTGGATGAGCACCGTCGCGTCGGTCGGCGCGACCCGCTCGAGGATGGAGTAGACGCGCCGCATCTCGACGCTCCCCCCCACGAGCAGCCCGAGCTCCGCGCGATCGCTCAGCGGCACGAACGCCGGTTCGTCCCCGACCTCGACCCGGATGGCGCTGCCGCCGACGCGGATGATCGCCCCCGCGGGGAGGTCGACGTCCCTCACGCGGACCCCCTCGACGAAGGTGCCGTTCGTGCTCCCGGCGTCGCGGAGCGAGATGGCGAAGGGGCGGAGGCGGACCTCGCAGTGGAGCCGCGAGACGGCCTTGTCGTCGATGGCGAGCGAGCTGCTCGTGCCGCTCCCGATGGTGGCGACGCCGGTCGTGAGCGCGAGGCGCTTGCCCCGGGACGGCCCCTCGACGACCGCGAGCGTGACGTTCGGGATGCGTATCCGCTGCCGGTCGGCGGGCACGCGGGTCGTGGCGTCTTCGATGAACTCGGGGGGCATGGTCAGTCACCTGGTGAAGGGGGGAGTATGCCTGCACGGGCTGGGCGCGGGGAGGCAACG
>Ga0316217_10003269_pt1 | contig 18649 bp, 14 predicted proteins | sample 1anoAmetaG_FD_203633 | JGI IMG/M metagenome (GOLD analysis project Ga0316217, IMG submission 203633) | Freshwater microbial communities from Trout Bog Lake, Wisconsin, USA - 1anoA | ecosystem: Environmental > Aquatic > Freshwater > Lake > Hypolimnion/Profundal zone | place: USA: Wisconsin...
GAAATCGCTGAGAATATCGAGTTGATTACAATGCATTTAGAAAAACACTAAGTCTGCCTTATTGTTTGATATGAGATAATTATGCTTACAAGGGAAAGACCTTTTGCATTTAAGGTTGAGATTTATTATTCATTCTCCGCTGGTTCAAGTTTTGCATTTTCACTGTTTTAGATTTCAATATAGAAATGCCTTTGCTATTTTTTGAGATTTTTTCAGTCAAGATAAATACAGGTAACCTCAACATTTTTGCAAATCTTCGATGTTGACCCATAAATTGAATTTCAAAGAATATCTCCAACGTGCAAGAATAAAGAAGACATTCAAGGTAAAAAAAGTGCTAACTCATCTTCAACCCTCAAAGTATCTTTCTGTTCATAGATTCGTCTTTAGATAGGTTCGATGTGATATGATAATTATGATAACCAAATCAACCTTCAGTCTGCTCCTGTTGATGGTCCTAGCACGTGGCTACGATATTACTATAGGCTGCAGCAGTTCAGGATGCGTATCAGGCTGCAAGCAGTGCCAAGTACTAAGCGGAGGCCCCTTCGAAGGGATCTCTAACTGCGTCGACAAGCAAGGTGGCTGCAATAAAAATTCCTCATATACGATATCCTTCAACTGCAAAGGTTGCTCAAACGGTAATGATTGCTTGTTTACTTGGGTTCAGGCTGGAAGCAGTTATAGTGGATGCACCAATGGTGGGGATAGGATTTGGCTCGCAAACAAATTTGTTCTTGATGGGTTGTACAGCGCTATTAAGCAAGCAAGTGAGCCCTATGATTGGTGTGGAGCCTCATGTGGGCTGTCAACTGCCGCAATAGTGGGGATAGTGGTTGGCGTGGTTGCAAGTCTTGGCCTGCTGGGCACAGGGATTTGCTGTTTTCTGAAACGCAGGAAGAGATCAACTGAAGGCTACCACAAACACAGCTCCTCTATGTTAGGTTGATTACCTTCTTCGTTTGTTAATCTCCTTTTTTTCTATTAATCGGGTCTGTCATTAAAACTAGAATTAGTAGAAATATTACATTGTGAGATAAAAGTACATACTTAATTATTCCTAATAATATAACTATGTCGATCAAATCTTTTATCGTGCTAGCCTTGACCCTCGCCTTGGTCCATAGCGACTATAACCTAGTCATTAGATGCGGGAGCTTCTCAACATGCCCTTTAGGATGTTCACAGTGCCAGATAATCGATGGAGGCCCTTTTAATCAGATGACGATCTGTGCAACTTCAGGCTGCACGGCCGGCAACACCTTCAATGTCAGCTTTGTATGTAATGGGTGTTCAAACGGTAAAGACTGCTCCTATTATGTGACCGGATCATCTAGTCCTCAGCTTGGGTGCACAAATTATTTCGATCCAAAGTGGGAGATCTATAAAACTATGTTCGACAATCTTTATTATATACACACCCTTTCCTCAGCTCCTTATGATTGGTGTGGGAATGCCTGTTCAAGCAGTCTTTCAGCGGGAGTAATAGTGGTGATCGTTTTGGCAGTATTAGCAGTGGTTGGCTTGATCGGCTTCCTCATCTTCAAAAATATCAAGAAAAGAAATCAGGCATCAAATCTAACCGGAGAACGAATAACTGACCCAGGCCTCTATGACAGCATTAAAAACAGTGGTTGATTATCACAAGAAAATTATCGAAACTATCATTCCATCCTAAGACTTCACTTCATCAAGTGACATCTTCATAGGAATTATGTAAAGCATTTTAATGGACAGTATTTATGGCCGAATATTTTTACCGATTCAGCTTAGTGGCTTTGGCTGTAAAAGGCCGATTACTCAAGTTTTACTAATTCGCTATCTATAAAGCTACTTTTTTTGGTAACTTAACGCTTTGAAAGCGCATACCTACCTAAGTAAATAACAGTATTATTGTATCTTAGCTTGCGGACGATTTCAGAAATCTAACTTTTATGCTCTTTTCTCAGCAATCTAGGTCTCATTTTGGATATTTGCCTATGTGTATATTGCTACAGCTACAGCACAATCCACATTTTTGTTGAATCACATAATCTTTATTCACCATCTATTAATAAGATATGTTTCGCAAAATAATCTCCTTCTTTCTCCTCCTCACGCTGCTGCACGCCGATACCTTGATCTATTAAGATTGCGTCCCTTGCACCACTCTCACTGGCTGCAGTGAATGTCTCGTCTACTCAGGAGGACCCTTCAATAATCAGAACAATACCCTCATCGCCAAATGCGTCGATGGCCCATTTGGATGCAAGGCCCGGAATTTCAACAGAACTGTTTTCAAATTTAGCTGTGGAGGCTGCCTTATTGACGGGTGGTGCAGCTATTCCGTTTCTGGCTACTTTTTGGGAAACAACAGCTATTACGCAGGATGCAGCAACAGTAGCGATCCAGTATGGAACTACACAAAGAACTATCTAGACACCTTATACAACCGTCTCTACGGGAACATAGTGCACAGCTGGTGCGAATCAGTCTGTGATAAGGTGACTGCTGGGCAATAGGGCCTGATAATATTTGGAGTAACTGGAGGGCTGGCCATTATATTTGCATTGATATCTCATCTTGGATGCAGCAAACGATCTGATAGCACTATTCTATGATTATTCAAAAATATGGATTTATATTGAGGACTACTGCCTAAGCTACCTTTAGGTGGTTTATTTTGAAGCATCCGAAAACTGAAGGTTGTAGCCTTAAAAATAATTCATGAGTGTGGGACTTAACCATAAAATTTTAGTATAGTTTATAATCGAGCATTCTTTATATATGATCAAGTTCATCAAAGAGACTCAATCGCTGGAAGGAACCACTCTGTTTGTATCAGCTCTATCCGCAGGCCTTGTGCCCACCTTTGCCTTAGATTCACTCATCACTCTCAATGACTTTCAGAGAATCGCTTTCTTTCAATCGGATTTCTTGTAACCTTCAGTCGGCTATTTGCCTAAAAATATTGAGGAAGGTTCATTAGGGCTACCTGCATAACTATATAGAAAGGGCGATGTGATCATTTTACAGCTCAGAAGCCTATTGAAATGGGGAAGAAAACCTGATTTTGCCAGAGAGGTTGCAGCCTTCGTCCAAAAAAATAAGATATCAGATGTAATCATATTAGGCTCTCTATCTTACAACTACAAGCCCGACCTTTAAATATCATCTCTGTATCTTACTGACTATAAAGGTAAAAGAACATCTACTACAAAGCAAAAGGTAGTCTGGGAGATAAAATCATGGTTTCCCGCTGCGAGTAGTTGAGGATAATCCATCCTTTCGAATAACTAAAAGACCCATAGTAGGAAGAAGACGTTATTCTTAACCACACAGGCCTAGCAAAAGCTTTGCTCAAAGAGCTCACAAACGTCCTTTTGCTATTGATCTTCAACTAAAAGGAAGAAGACAAGTAAACGGGAGTATACTTTTCTAAGGAGCTTTACAAAATAGTTGATAAAAAGGAGATTACACGCATCCATTGAATGATTATATATGGTGTGCTTAAGTATCGAATACCAAAATCTTTGCGAAATCTGATATTTTAAATATAGGCAATCACCCATGAGCAGCAAAAATCTAAAAGTATACAAAATGCAGTTTATAACCGATTTGCGCAGACTGCTACTGAATGTGAAGTTTCCCTGCCAAATAAAGATGACATGGAAGAGAAGTAAGGATTGTTCGATTCAGGCAACTAATCTACATAAACGCCCTTGATGCCACTAAAGAATGGAGTTGTAGAGTTCAACCAGACCCTGAAACTTCCAGTCAACATGTATTTTAATACAACCACGCAAAGTTTTGTAGAGAAGAAGGTAAGATTTGCATTACCTAGTGCCTCTATAGTTTCACGATTGCCACTTAGAAAGGCGAAAAATCAGCAGGCAGCCTCACAATTGATCTCGCTTAAATGCTCAACAAAAGAATTTACTGTATCTCTTGTCTAAACTAGAACTTGATCAGGCTTTTGCACTTTAAAAGTGCCCTGTAAGTGGAACCAAGGCCTAAATGAAAATACACTACGAATAGTAATCAACTTAGCAGGGATACGATTCAATGAGGTACATGGACTCTTATTCAGCTGTATATCGGCTACCAATCCGATGGATTCTTCCTCAGCCAGTATCGATATTTCAGAATTGGCGCCTACCCGAAGCAACATATCCGAAAAGGAATCGCAATAAGAAACATAAAAATCATAAAAGTCAGATGTCTCAGCATCTGAAAAGTAGCTATCTACCAAGAAAGAATAGGTTTATTCAACACTGGATGTTTCTGATGTCGTTGAGTCTACTTCCAAAGACAGCCGCCCTCATGATGGCACTAAAATAAGCTAAAATATAAAAAACATCAATACTCTGACCAGTAAAATCAACCAGTTCGTCAATGATAAGTCCAAGAACATCAAATTTTAAATTTAGGCCTTCAGGAGAAAAATCAATTCACTTGAATAGCAGATACAATCAGAGCGTCTTGCTAAATAAAAATTTTAAGGACAGTTGGCTGAATAGAAGAAAAAGAATGCAGATATTACTCAAAAATACCAAAATTTCAAGGATGAGACTCAGATAAAATTAGAGGTTCTGCAGAGGAAAAACCAATAACTTGAGACCAAATAATCGAATACTCAGCAACTCATCCATCAACTTTAACAGAAAATGAATCAAAGCGGTTAATCCCAAAGCAGCTATCTTTAGCAACTCAAAGCTAACCATAAAACTGCAGAAACCAAGTTGAATGAGGAGCTACAAAACCTAAGATAAAACCTGATGTAAGAAAAGAAAAACAAAAACTAAATAAACTCCAAACTCACAAGTACCCATTTCCTTATTCAGCTTTGCAATCTCAGATGGGTTAGCTGAGATAAAGGTACGAGAAAGAGACCGAAAAGAATAATCTATTGGAGGACGATATGCGAAGGAAGGAAAGTGAGTTAGAAAACACGCGGATTAGTTTATAAAAGGCATTCTAGAATTTGGTGGCCGCTTTGAACGGAGTTGTGTGATGTATTAATGTTACCTATTATCATATTTTATTATTTGAGAGACTATGAAGCACTAAAACAGCTCATAATGTAAGCTCAACCAAGAGGAGAGATAGCTGCTCCAGAAGCTGAACCACGTCCGTCGCAAACACATGGGCATACTAATCAAGAAATTCAAAATACTGCGAACGAATAGGCAAAAGCGGCAGGAAGAACGAGAAGAGCTAGCCAGAAATAACCGAACTGATAGTAAAGAATAGGAGGCTTAAAACTCACAAGACAGATCTTGATTTGCATAACATCTTTCTTGCTCATGCTCAAGCCAAATCTCCCAAAAAATTATTAATTTTTGAGTGAATGTTTTTTGCGATAAATTGGATGGCCTGTGATCGATTTCCGAAATTTAAAGCTTTGAGTTATATAACTTACAAATGAAGGAGAACTAAAAAATGAGCGGAAACATCCTGCAGCGCCGCAAATACTTCGAAAGCGAGGTAGATCTCAAGTAGATGATAATTATTGACAACGGCACCTAAACCGTGAAAATAGGGAGGTCCGGCTCTGACTACCCTTCCATCATCATCGACACCATTTCTGGCTACCCGCACGTCATCTCGGAAAACGACGCCTCTCCTCCCAAGAAGATCTACTTTGGCAAGGAACTTGCAGCTGTCCTCGAGGCCAAGAAGTATAATGTTGAATTCGGGCATCCCATCTAGAATTCAAAAATTCACGACGGCTCCTTTTAGGACATGACTGACATGTGGGAGTATGCTTTGAGAGATGTAATGGGCGTGGATCCTACTTCAGCCGACATTCTAATCATCGACTCTCCCTTCAACTCCAAAAAGTACAAAGCCAAAATAGTTTAAAAAGTATTCGAAAAACTCAAAGCTCAATCAGTTCTCATCATGAACAGCTCAGTCCTCTCACTTTTCTCCGTCGGAGCCACTATGTAATACTACTTTTACGAAGAGGTCTGGTAACAGAAATTGGGCACGGAAGCACAACAACAGTTCCAGTTTACGAAGGATTCATCCTCAACCATGCCCTAGAAATTTCACATATCGCAGGAAAGGAAATAACTGCATAGCTCTAGCGACAACTCAAAAAGAGGTAACATATCCTTTACTTAGTTCAATCGCATTCGACAGCAAAGATTAGCTGGACTACCTAAGCAAAATCCGCAAAATAAAGGAATAGTGTGTGAAGGTAGCTTTCGATTACGAAAACGAGCTCAAATCTGATGAGCGCATCCCTTAGTAAAAGTTATACTAGCTCCCGGATGGAGCCATCATATAGCTGTCCAAGGAACTGGTGTATTCACCAAGTGAAATCATCTTCAAATAAATCGGCAACAATAAAAGTCTCACCGAAATGATCGAAACCAGTCTTGAAAAATGTACTGAAGATCTTCGGCAAGAAATTATGAAAAATGCTATCTTCTGCGGTGGCTCGTCTATGCTTCATGGACTCTAAGACAGGATGCACAAAGAACTCAGCAAATACGGGGAATAATTACAGATAAGCTTCGATTGGCAGCGCAGATACTCTTCTTGGATTGGCGGCTCCATGATCGGCTCACTCTCTACCTTCCAAAATCTGGCAATCGTGAACAAGGACAATAGCGCGGGCAGCATGAGTGACTCTGATATAATACGCAGAATATTTTGATCGTATAGTTTGTAATAAATGCATTAATCTCATCTTGCCATAAATCAAATTTTAAAGTAAAGCTCACTTCACTGTCTTTGGTGAAATATAATTTCTCATAACTTTCAGTAATCCAGCCGGAATCTTCATGGTTATTTTACTAAATACAAGTGATATTGGGATTAGGATAAAATGAAAGAATTGATATAAAATCAAATAGAGTACAAATAAAAACGATAGATTGCCAGAAGATTGGCTTTGTTTTATTTTAACTAGATTATTTTTACGGTTTAATGTCCTCCTAAGTTAATTAAGCTCTTACTGGAAATTAAAATAAACTAATTTGCCCATCATCAACAGAATGGGGCCCACACCTAAAAAATTGGAGTATAGCAACTTCTAAAAACGAATAGCATCATTCAATATCCATGCGCTCCATTTCTTCAATGAGCTCACTCATGTCATTCTCATTTTCGGACTAATACTATGCTTCATGTATGGGGATGACCTTCTGAACTATCTTCTCTATCTTGACCAAAATGTTGCGCTCTTGCTTCCCCTTCATCACTCTCTGCTACTCCGCTGTCAGATTCAGGTGCGATGTTACTTTCTATCCCCGCATGCTTTGCCCCATCCAAGAACTCTGTGGTTTCGTGGACAGTTATTTCTGGGCATAAGCAAACCCAAAGTAGTTGAGGGTTGCTGCGTCGCCCTCTCCCTCGATTTACATCTTCAGCATTACTTTATAGAATAATTATTTGCTCTGATTAGTTGGGTACAATTATATACATTTCTTAGCTTTATTTGGCGTAGCCAATAATTTGTTCAATCTTTCTCCACAAACCTTACTCAACAGATTTGCTACCCTCTTCTTTCTTCAGTCCCTTTTTATCAAGATTTTGAGCTTACGTTAGGTGATAATAGTAAAAGGCTGCAACAAAGATACGACTCTGAAATCTTAAGATCCATCCCCCAAATTCTAGAAAATACATAAAGATAATCATTGCGGATCAATAGCGTTAGACACATCGTAAACAATCTTCTCTGGTGTTGTTTTTTCGTCATGCACAACAACATATTCATCATTAGCCTTGCGGTTTCGGTTCCTCATATCGCTCCATTCTTTGATTGCCTCAGAGACAAAGCAGACCGACCCAAAGCAAAAGCAGTTGTTACCCCATCCATCAAAAGACATGAAGTGGCAGCATTGCGGATCATAGGGCAACATGTCGTTCGTCTTGAAGCACCATGCAGAACAGAGACAGTACGCACAGTGCCAACCCGCGCAGAATTACCCACAGCAGTTGGTCCAGCAGCAGTCAAATAATACACACTGACACATGTTTAATATATCATTCTGATGGCTTTTGATTGCCTAGCAATTATGCAGTTATCTTCGCATATTTCTACTCATTACGCTTGAGAATAGACTCAAAGGAGCCCAGAACTCTCGCAAAGCAATCAGCGTCAATATAGTAAAGTCTCACTTCCGTTAGAGTTTTGATGCTTGCCTGCCTTGGAGCTCTACGCAGAAAAGCTAATTCCCCAAAGTATCCTCCCCTTTTGTATGTGTAAACTAGTTTGTTTTCGTTATTTTGCTTTTTGTATGCCACAAGCTGGCCCTCGGCTACAATATAGAAACAATCAGCTGTTTCACCTTCGCGAATTATAAACTTTTCAGGACCCACGTTTTTGATTTTCATGCTTTCGTACAATTTGCTTCTTTAGTACAAATTCAAGCTTTAGAAGATGTCCACTTTTTCCATCAGCTACTAGCATTCTGTGAGTTTTTAGAGCAGGCCATACTGCATGGTTGCGGCAAAATCAACCCGAGATAAGGCAAACAGGCTGCATTTTTAGAGAGCAGTGACTGTTGAGGCTCTCGGGTTATTGTAGAGCAAGCTCAATTATCCAAATATCTCACCTTTGGTGTAATGCTTAAGCACTTTATCGCTATCCTGTTTTTTGCACATTAGTTGGCCAGTATCTACGATATACAGCTCGTTTCCATAGTCACCCTATTTGATAATTACTTCGCCTGCTTATATCGATACTGTTCTCATACGTTTCGTAAGCCTCAGGAGCTAATTAGTTTCAAGGTGTTAGAAAAAAACACATTTCTTCAAATTTACAATCAGCGTAACTGTGACCTATTTCGGCCATTAAACCCCTGGGTTCTCAAAATAGCGCTCGCCAACATTGATGACTTTTTCTTTTTGGCAATCGCCAATTATCCCCAGCCGACTGCGTTTGCTATGACTCAATTTCTATCTTCGCTTCTGCCTAAAGATCTACTCAGGCTCATCATCGCTATCTATATCTAAATTTTTAGTCGAAGAACGATTATGTACTAAATAGAATGAAAGTTACTTTTGTTTTTCAGCCACTCAGCTGAAAAAGCAGAAATGTTCTAAGGTTTGGATTTCATCAGTTCAAACTGAAGAGGGCCCAGTAACGGCATAACCCTGGTTTATAGATATTGGTTCACTTCTTTAGCTAGCCTCTTCTTCTATTATTCGTTCAGTTTTTTGGGTCTTTGAGTAAGCGCTCCATTTTCCATTTTAGATGTATATTTCAGATAATATTCTGTATAGATTGTCTAATAACTTTTATCAAAATCTCCAAAAGCTTCTTACAAAGTCGTTTAAAAACCTAATAGACTCAAATCTTTATCAGATTAATCGCAATAAAATTAGGAGTTGCAAAATATCTTAAAACTTCTTTCAATAGATTGAGCTTAGATATCAAAGATTGAATAATATCTGGATCAGAATTAGTTATGGTTATCCACATCTTTGTGCTGTTTCAGGCGCTCACTTATAACATAATCGCAGAAATCAGTAAAGGTGATATGTGCTTTTTCGTTATGCTTTTTGAGAAGCTACCCGAAAGTCTGGCTTGGGTTGGGAATAGCCAAACCCCATTCTTGAGTCAAAATTGGTGCTCCATTGACGAATTCTTTCTCAGAAATTCTCCTTTCTCCTGAGACGTCCATCTTTTCGAAATCTTACCATAGCTCATAGTAGAACCTTAGGTAAATCAATAAAAATTTGAAAACGCCCTTTGTTACAAGGTCTTAAGTATGAGGTTTTGGTGCTTTGACTTTGGCACATGCAGCTTTGTAGGCTCTCATAATGACAGGTTTTGCTTCAAAGAGTTCTGGAAGATCCAAGACATCTCTAATACCTTTATCTATCTCCGCAAGTGAAAGATAACCATTAGCATTCACGTCGAAGCCTTTGAAAATTTCCAATCTTTTGGCTTTGTCATCAGGACTATCACCAAGGGGAATCTTAGCCACCTTTCCTTTAACTCCTCCCATATATGTTAATAATATCAAACTTTTTTTGTCAGTTGCATTTATAAAATGGGGCCTGCCCAGAAGAAAGAAGTTCATAGAGTTTAGAACTGTACAGGTTGTTTTACATCTTAAATCCTTTGCCTTAATATCGCACTTAAAATTCAAAATAAAAATTACTGGATTCAAAACTACCATTAAGAAAGGATAATAAAGACATGTTTAGGAGATTAGGCTAGTTTATATTAAAACACCTTAGTTTTGAGCTATGCGTATTATTTATGTTCTCAAAAAATAGGCTTTCAAAAGTAAGAAAGATGGCATGTCCCAGCGTTCATGCAACAACAACCCGGGATTAAACGGATGTGCTTTTCTCTGAACGAGTTCATGACTAGAACTATTTTTTGTATGGCATGAATCAGGGGAAAGTCAAGTTTATTTTAATGCAGAAGTTACATTAATTGAAAATGAAGAAATTCGTGACTACTTTTAAGCCTTATCGCATAATCAAAGTCTATTTTCTTTCAATTGTTCTTGGATTTGAAGGAAACTATTTTTTGCTTTGAAGATTGCAAATATTAAAATTAAGAGTATATATGAATATCTTTGGACAATAATTCTACGTAGACTAGAGCAACTTGAGGTTAATAAGATGGAATTACTAATCCAAATGAAACTAACGATCTACAAAATTATTTTGGAAGATAAATTCACTAAAATAAAACTCTATAAATAATAGACTTTTGAAGCTCGAAAAAAAGATATTTTAGTCCAGTTATGTCAATTAAAAAATAAAATCATCTTTCCCTTTGTTGTGCTCACTCAGAACTCTCCAAAACTTAACTTTTATTCTTAAAAGCAACTGTTTCCTCTTTTTCCTCATTAGGTTAATGTTATGAGTACCCATTTGCCTCTCCCTTTTTGCAACTCTATAGGTTTTTGGTGTTGACCTAGGTTTTTTCTATATTTTCTTCTTCAAAATGCTCTTGAGAATCATCAACATAGATCTATCCAGCTTTTAAGTCTATATTAATAAAGTCGTCGTCAGAATCGCTGTCAGACAGGTTATAAGCTTGTACTTTGAAGTCATCATTCTAGAATGATTTCCTAGCAAGCAGCTATTTGACCAATCTGCTTCTAGAATGAACTTTTTTGGTCTTCCACCACATCTACTTAACTATCAAAACCAAATCTTTCTGAATCGATTTGTAATAGTCAACAGTACTTTCAAAATCCTCCTCATCTCCTATAATCACTTGATCGCATTGACAATCAAAGTAGGTAAAAGTCCACTTTTTCTACTTCAACTCGGGGATCTGCTAGAGTACAAATTATTTCACTTTATTGTATGTTCTCTCCTTACTAGAGTAGACTAATGTCTTCTATTGATACTTAATCTCCATTCTCCCTACTTGTAATTGACTTTAATGTAATAATATTCTGAATTTTATAGAGGTTTCAATTTTTTTGAAACCTTTACTCAAAAAACATCATTAATGAATCCTAAATCCTCTATTGCGATATAAAGAAGAGGCAATTAATTATCATTCAAGTTTTTTTGCGTATAAATCTCTCATTTTCGAGACTACCTTTACTCCTTTGTCAGGGACTACTTAAGCAAGCCAATTGTTCATTTTTTTCATTAGGCCTAGCCATGAAGCAGGGGAAGTATATCCGTAGCCGGTTATACCTTCAGGATCACAATAGGTACCATAGAGCCTATCACACACAGAAGTAAATTTTCCATAGTTATAGTTTTCGCCCCAAGGTAAATGATGAATAGAATGTGATCCAGCATACAAAATCCCCTTGAAAGGGACCATATTAACATTGTCATGAATGCTGAAAGCCCACAAGCTTGTAATAATCCCATGCGCCAAGACGATATTAATGTGAATGGGTATGAAATAGCAGCTAGTAAAGACAGGAAGAGCCTGCAGAAAAGCATCCAAAGGATGAAAAGCCAGTCCTGTGAAAGGAGTCACAGCTTTGGATTTATGATGAATGGTATGGAAAAATCTGTACACCTTGGGATGGTGAAGTAACCTATGAGCCCAGTAAGTCATAAACTCGTCATAAACTATGTGCATCAACACATAAATCAGAGTTGTAGGGCCGAAAGTGAATTCATATTGGATTTTGGAATAAAGAGGGTATCCCATTTTTATTAAACTTATTAATGGAGCTTGTCCAAAAATGTTTAACAATGACCATTTGATGTCATGATAGAAAGTTTACTTTTAGGAACGCATATATTCCCTTCGAGGCGTAAACTTTTCTTTGTACCATCTATTATAGATGAGGTAAAGCAGACTGCTGACCAAAAAGTAAAAGGCCAAAGCGAAAACAATTGTGACGAGGGTGGCAGATATCCACTCGTTGAAAAAGGGGTGATCAGGTCCAAGAGGTTGCCATTATCCTAGAACTAGACTAGGATGACTGAAGTGACTATGAGCCAAAGATAATCTGGTTTGGTTAATATTCATCTCCTTATATAATACCCTGATAATATTATCAACAAAAATCTGACGAGTAGTCTTGTATCTAGAGATTTCAGTCACCAATACAAGCTCAACATACAGATAAAAAATAAAGATCTAATCATTAATCAAAAGACTAGAAGTAAGAGCTGAGGCTAGTTCTTGGCAAGAAGCAGGCAGAAAGACTTAATTCTCGAAAACAGTAGAATTGGCAACTTCCAAAACCAATAAAAATGAATTATTTTCAATAAATCAAGCAACATCTTCATAGTCTGAGATTTATAAATTTATACGCCAAACTCTAATACATCAAATCGCCACTATATTAAATTGCTTGCCAACATGGACGAATAAATAGCTGAAGAAATAATTCTCTTCGAATAGCAACACATGAGCAAATAAAACGCTCAAAGGGCTTTTCCTTGGTTCTCCGATCGCACACGCAAATTGGGTGATCCTATCCTTCGTATGCACAATGAGGCCATCGATTTCTTTTTATATATCTCGGCATATGCAGACAAGCAGCAGCATCAGTAGAACTTAATCGTTTTCTAAAAGTATTCAATGTGCTATTTAGGATGAAAAAGATTATTAACAACTCTCTTGAAGATGTGGTAGTCCTGTCGCCATTTTTTTTAAATAAGCTCTATCTCAAAGACACGTAAATAGAGATCTATGTCCTTGTGCCTGAAATAACTCATTAAAAAGCAGTTTTTCTTGCCCAAAAATTAGGCCAGGCTGGAGTTATGGGGGTCAGCTTCGCACCTTAAACTTAGTAAAACTACAAAATCTATGAATTATAGCTCTAAGTTGGCGCTTCAAAATTGATAATAAGAATGCTTTAACAAGACGATTGGCAAGATTTCTTCAACCTTATCTAAGAAAACATCCAAAGTATAGTATAACTCAAATATGTCTACATTATTTTGAGCTGTATGGTGAGGCAAAGATGGATGAATTTAGCTTTAAGACCCTACCTCTTACTTGCATTACTCTCGGTTTTTTATCACGAACGCAGAAAACAGAAACATCGCACATTAACCTAAAATGTTCTGAAATTTTTGGAGTACTATGGGGTTGGTCCCTTTCAAGAAAGAAGAGTGAATTATCTTAGTAAAGGCAGATACTAATTACTGCAAGAGGGACAACAAGGCCCAACTCCTTTTTCATTTTGGATAAATGAAAGATGTAATATCGCCTCTCCCCAATTGCGTGATTTGTTCAACCTGCTGAAGAATCGGTATCGTTTAATCTCAAACTACAACTTCGACGATGAGCAATCAATAATCGGCTCTCTGGTTAACCCTTGCCAAAAAGAGTTCTCTTACATATGATCATCTAGAGCTATATTCATACCTTAATAATTATCCAACTTTTTGTTTTATGACATTTTTACAACTGTATAAAAACCAAAAATTACTGATGTCTGCCATCTTATCATAGGACTCATTACCGCTCTTTATTCTGATAGTATTCACAAGTCAATAAAGTTCTATCAAAGAATTAAGTAAAGGAAGCTGCAAAAACTTGATATTTGATTATAGACATTTATTATCAAGGCTGCACGAATTCAAAGCCTTAAAAGTTTTTACCGTCATCCAATTTCTCATTTTAGTTGTAGGATTCCACCGAACAGCTTGTAAACTACTCATCGAAGTTGGAAATGTCTGCATCTGAGGTCAGAATGGGAACAAATGGCGCTTTTATTGATTTAGACATTAATGCATTCCAGTTAACCTTTTCAAACCAAGGATGAGCCCTGATTTATTCGGAGCTAATTGCCCCCAGTCGGTCTTTAGGGTTCTTTTCCAAAAGTCTCATCAGAAGATTTTGTAACTTTGGAGAGGCCTTTATAGTTTTTATAATACGTTCGGAACTTGCAGTGGCTGGTAAAGAATAGACTAGAACAACTCCATCCTGTTCTGGCTTCTGAACGGAGGGAACCCAGTGACCATTTAGTAAATAATACACCCGAGGCACCACCAATCAACAGCTTTGTTATGCCCTTGCTTTTTGATAACTTCAGGCGCTAAATATTCAGGTGTTCCACAAATCGACATCGCCTTTTAATCTTCAAAGTTAAGTGTTCTAGAGAGGCCGAAGTCAGTAACTTTGATGTAACCTGTCTTATCCAGCAGAACATTTTATGGCTTCAGACTGTATGAAAAAATAGTTACTCTCGATAGATGACATTACGCTGGTGCAGTGCATCTAAAGCTAGAAAAATTTGGGCAGAATAAAATTTGGTTCTAGATTAAGCAGGGGTTACTGTTATTCGGAGAGCTTGTCCTTGAGAGATAGGAGGCCAAAAAGCTCTCCTCCAGGACAGTACTCGAGCACGAAATAGAGTTTTTTATCATCTTGGAAGCATTACTTAAGTTTGACGAGGAAGGGATGGTTGAGCTAGCTCAAGATATTTTTTTCTGTCATGATATTTTTCTCTTGGTTCTTCTCGAGGATGTACTTCTTCTTCAAAACCTTCATTGCGTACACTTGTTTATCTGCTTTATTGCGAACTAATAGCACTTTTGCGTATGTGCCCTTCCCAATCACTGAAAGTCTCGTGTAGTCCTACAAAGAATGCCCCTGCATCCCAATAATATAATGAATTAATTCCCATCTTTTCCATATTATTTTCAACAAACACGCATCTCTTTAATTTCCTATTACACTCAAGGTTCCCCAACCCCTTAAAATTATTCTGCTCAATGCCTACTTAAAATAAAAACTTGCCAATGCAAAATAACGTTAAATTATACTTATGATTTACTGACAAAACTTAAGAAAAATTGAAATCAAACTGATTAATCTTGGCTAGCTTCTGAATTTATCAAAACCTACAATCCAAGCTCAGAACGAAGTCAATAAGAGTCTGTACTAGGATCTAGATAAAATAAATGGTACTTTAATTGACAATCCTGACTTCTATTTACGGAAGTTTCTCTAAAATCTTTGTTAAATCTTCTTCTTGCATTTATTTTGGCTGGAAGCTTTGTTATTTACTAAAAAAGCACTTACCTATGCTATGAATCTTATCAGTAAACTCATGTTTGCCAGATCTTAGAACGATTTTTACCATATTCTGCTAAAATACTATGAAAAATAAGCTACTCTTCAGCATTAGTAACAGATCTGATTGTTCATTTATGAAGCAAACTAGTTACATCTAAACTAGTAAGACACCTCTGCCTCTGGAAACTGATTCTACCTAGCTCTATATCAGTTTCTCAATCTTCTCAATCTAATATTTGAAGCAATAATTTACTTAAGTAATAGCACAATCTCTTTTCTGTTGATTAGTAGTCTAAACGAATTTGTGACTCTATTTTTGCAAAGATCTATTTCCTATGGGATTTCCTCTATCAAGGCCTGTTTTCAGTCAAATACAAAGCCTTCAGAGATAGGCAATTAAAAGTGCCTCAGGTCATCTTCATTCTTCTGCGTCTCATAAGTAACAAGTTTTGATAACTTTGCCATAATTAAATTAGTATGGTAAATCTCATATTTAAACATAATTGGGCTCAAAATCACTTAATCTAGCCAAAAATGCTGAGAAAATAATCTATTCTGATATTTTTCATGAAGAATTCTAACATATAAAAATTGATGCAGCAATTCCACTCCTTTTTAATCAAATTTTCATAAGTAGATTTCATTAAGTATAGAAAATTCTAAGGCTATGATTCTTTAACTCTAATGACATAGAGATCATAATATTACTGTAAAATATCTACGATTTGTTCTCCGGGGTTAAACGTCCGCATTATTTTAATCTGGAAAATCAGAAAGATCGAACTAATTAACATTAATAAGTTGAATGCTTTTACTGAAGTTCTTCTGATAAACTTGAAATGAACCTTCCTCTTTGGAGCCTGCTTATTGTTAGTTTTTCATCTCCAGTTTGAATTATTAACTTATGTCTAAATGAAGAGAAGATCGTCTTCGCAAGAATAAAGAGTTAGTACTGCTTTAGAGTTGGAACCACAAATGCTTTGAGCATTGGCGTAGACTCATTCTCTGACTTTTCTCCTTCAGCAGTCTAGAAACGAAGTCTTTCGCGAAAGAGCTGTATTTCCCCCACACTTTCTCCTCAAACGAAACCTCGCCTTTGACGATATTGGCGATGGTTTCGGAGTGATACTCGGATTCGAAGGGAGTGTAGCCAGCGACCAACTTGAAGATCGTGACTCCCAAGGCCCAAATGTCGACCCTTTCGTCGTAGCCGCCGCCGATGTAGACCTCGGGGGCGAAATAGAAGTTGGTGCCGATGATAGTCATCATATCTCTGCGCACTCCCCGCGAGAAGGTGCGCTTCGAGATTCCAAAGTCAATGATTTTGACTCTGCCCTCCTTTCGGTCGTAGAGAATGTTCTCGGGTTTGATGTCCCTGTGGCAGAAGTTGTGTTTGTGGAGGTACTCCAAGCCGGAGATCAGCTGCCGCACCACTGACTTGAGCTCTTCCTCGGAGTGCAGGGGGCACTCGGCGAGGTTGGGGAAAGGGAAGTATTCAATGACTAGGAAGGCGAACCTCTGTCGGCTGTCGAAGTACAGGGCTCTGTAGCCGCAGATGGCGTTGTGACTGAGTTTCTCAATGTTAATGAAGTTTCGCTTGAGCTCCAAAATGTGTTCCTCTTCGACTTTGAACTTCTTGACGGCGTAGAACTTTCTGTTGGCTTTGTGCTGGCACTTATAAACGCACCCGTTTCCTCCTTCTCCCAGTTTTTCCAAGAGTTAGTATTTTTCCAAGAAAGAGTTATAAGTTAAAATATTAAAAGATCTATTTCCTTTTAAACTTTGAATCGATCCATTCGAGTCAATTTCTTCACTGATATTAGAAGAATCGTCAGTTGATAAGCATGCCTAATTTTTAAAGCAATTTTGAAACCGATTTTTGTTATTGTTAAGAAGAGGGACAGCTTTTAGACTTTACCTAATTCCTGACATAACAGCTCTCCTGCTCTACGTCTTAGAAGACTCCAATTTTGTTGACATTAAATAATAATTATATATTCGGATGCATCTACCTCTAATTAATCTTGACTATGAACCTCAAATCGAACAAGAAATTTGACGTTTTGCCTCTCTTCCCTAACATAACACTCAAATCTGAACAATGAGCACCCTTAGTTCAGTTTTTTGCAAGTCTACTTACTTTTACCTTAAAAACCAGCTTTGACTTAGAAATTTATTTATTAAAAAAAGACTCACAGAAGGGATTGAACCTCTGAAGACTAATAAAAAGCTTGGACGATTAGCAATTCAGCTAAATGAGTTCCTTAAGTAGTTTACTATTACTTTTCACAATCAAACCAGCTTTTCATAATTTTTTTTTCAGAAGTTTAGGAAGAATTCTAAAATTTTCAGTAAACAGCATTTTCTATAACGGTTCCTAAAAAAGGGAGTCTAAATTTTTAAATGAATGTCATTACCATCTAAAAAATCATGGCTTGATGAGAGGAAGTGCTTAGTTGCAGGAAATTTCAATTTAAGGTATTGCCCATAAACTTCTATTCTAGGCTTCAAAATTAATCATCAAAATCTTTTGTCCTCTTTACAAAAGTTTCGAATGAAGCAAAACACTCAATCCAAAGGATTAGTTAGCATTTATCGGAAAAATGCTTTTACATTCTGAAAGAAAACATAATAGACAAAGCTCAGCTTTGTATAATTAAAAAACGAAGGTATTTGCTGCCCTCTGGATTTGAAGTCTATGAAAACAAACCACAAAAACCTTTTATTCTCAAGATTAACGGTACTCAGATTTTTGAACAAAAGAATAAATGGCTTATTAATACTCTTCGAGTACCAAATAACGGCTTTGATTTAGGAATCGTCCTAATAATTGTTTAGGTGAAAGAAAGTCATATAGAGTATTGATTTAACAATAACGCAATAAAGAATAAATACAACATTTCGAAAGAGCATTTGCCTCAAGCTAATTGCTTGCTAAAGAATATGTTTTGTGAGCTGATATTGAGTAGCAAACTCATAACCAGCTTGAAATTTCATTTCTTGCTTTGAAGTAAAAGAAGTTAAACAAAAAGTTTATCACTGTTTCATTACTAATAGACAAACAAGCTTGCAGGAGAATGTTAGAAATTTAATGAACCTAAGGCTAATTTAATGTGGCATTATGAGATGATCACCATTAAAGTTTACTGAATTCATGTTTGGACGGAAAAAGAGAAAAATAAAGGTACTATAAAAACTTAAAAATCATATTTCGGAGTTGAACCTTCTTAATTT